>Ga0272440_1003675_pt1 | contig 11342 bp, 9 predicted proteins | sample SSMMMBAug17_FD_192440 | JGI IMG/M metagenome (GOLD analysis project Ga0272440, IMG submission 192440) | Marine sediment archaeal communities from Little Sippewissett salt marsh, Falmouth, MA, United States - SSM-MMB-Aug17 | ecosystem: Environmental > Aquatic > Marine > Wetlands > Sediment ... | reverse complement strand
CATCACTTCGGCTTCTTCAATAGCCTTTTTGATTGATTCCACTGTCGATTCAATGTTAACAATTACCCCTTTTCGCAAACCAATGGAGGGATATGACCCTAATCCAATGATTTGAATGCCTTCTTCAGTCAGTTCACCAACAACTGCGCAAATTTTTGTTGTACCGACATCGAGACCTACAATAATCTCAGCAGCGCCACGCATTCTATATTATCCCTCCTCGCTGTCGGTTTTTCATTTAATCTTTTTCTCACGACAATACGATATATGTCGGTCAAATCAATATATTGAATCATTTTGTCTATTTTCTGCGTTGTTAAATAAGTTAAAAGCCTTTGTAATTGTTTGAATTTATCATTATATTGGCTGTACCCCATTTGAATTTCTACTTGACGATCATGGGTGAATAAGGAAATTCCAATATCTCGATCAACATCAATGAGTTGAATCATATCTTTAATGAGTGGTGATTGGTTTAAAATTGTAAGACTGTCACAGATCGCTTGAAATGGTAGAGACAGCTCCTCATTGAAAAATGGCAAGTCATATAATTCAAAACCAAAAATATAAGGTACCTGAACTGGATCATCGGGTTCAAGTTCTTTAAATATACTAAACTGATCATCCATTAATAATTTTTGGTCTTGAATAACAAATACTGCGACAGGATTTCTTTCTTTAACAGTAATATTTAATTGATTGTGATTAAATTCTCTGTCAACCTCAACTGAAATAATCCAAGGGTCTGCTTCAAGTATATCTTTTATGTTATAAACTTTAAGAGATAAAAGATTCATACCCTCATGAACATTTGCCATTTCAAGAATCATTTCGGTTGGTCTGATTGAATTTCCAGAAACATTGATTGATTGAATTTCAAAATATGATGTTTGGGTTAAAACATCATATGTAAAAATACAACCTGTACTCATAATGAATATACAGAGAAAAAATTTTAATAAATATTTAACAATCACTAATTTATCCTTAAGGCCTGATCGTTTCTTCTCCAATAATTTGGACTTCTGGTTCTAATTGAATATGAAATTTATGACATATGGTTTCTTGAATATCATATGCCAGTTTTAATATATCATTTGTTGTTGCATGATTATGATTAATAATAAAATTAGCGTGGATCGGTGAAACCATTGCGCCCCCGACACGCTTTCCTTTAAATCCAGCCATATCAATTAATTGGCCTGCTGAAAAGCCATTTTTTGGATTTTTAAAAAAACATCCTGCACTTTTTTTTTTAAAGGGTTGAGATTGTAGCCGCTCTACAAATTGTTGTCTGGCTTTTGATTTTAACTGGTCAATTGCGCCACGTGACAGTTTGAAAATCCCCTCTAAAATGATCTGATTATCTTCTTTATGTTCCCATGAAATCAATCGATACGATGATACGATTTTTTTTTTGGGTATAATGAATTTCTCTCCCTGACCTGTCATTATCGTGATAGAATGAAGTACTTGACCAATGTTGCCATCCTTTGTTCCTGCATTCATTACGATGGCACCACCAACTGTTCCGGGTATTCCTAAAGCAAAAATCATTCCACTTAAACCATTGTTAATTGTAAATTTAGATAGCTTAGGTAGTTTTGTTCCTGCACCAACTCTTAATTGAACATCCTCAGCGTTTGTTTCAAAAATAATATGATTAAACCCTTTTTTGGTGCCAATAATCATCCCTTGAAAGCCACCATCTTTAACAATTACATTGCTCCCAGCACCAAGAATCTTATAGCGCATTCCCTTTTGATTGTTCCATTCTAAAAGGGTTTTTAGCTCATATTCATGCGTTGGAAACACTAAAATTGTCGCTGGCCCGCCGGCATGAATCGTTGTATGACGACTCATAGGTTCATCAAAAAATACACGATTCTGAAAAATATTTTTTAGCCATTTACGTTCTTGATCTGTTACCCTCATAGAAAAAACGTTTACCTATCCTGATAATAAAAGTAACTCTCCTACTTTCCAAACATCGCCAGCACCTAATGTAACAATCATATCCCCATGCTTTGCATGATGCGAAAGATGATCTACCAGTGATTCTTTAGTTTTAAAACTGATCACATGAGCCATTCCATTTTGAATGATTTGATCACGAATCATGTCGCTAGAAATCCCATCACTGGGTGATTCACCTGCACTATATATTGGCAGAAGAAACAATTTATCCGCATGAATGCTTAATACGTTTACAAAATCATCGAATAAATGCTTTGTTCGGCTAAATCGATGGGGTTGGAAAACAACTAATAGGCGATATGATGGCCATTGTTTTTTTAGCGTTTGAAGCGTTGCAATGATCTCAGTTGGATGATGACCATAGTCATCAATAATGGGTATGTCGTTAAATTTTCCTTTCCAATCTAACCGGCGCTTAACACCATGTAAATGACTGATTGTGTCGCCCATTGTTTCAAAAGATAACCCTATTTGCTGGCCTACTGCTATGCCAGCTAATGAATTTAAAACATTATGTTCGCCTGGCAAATTTAATGCAATGTCTAATATGGGTTGATCATTAACCACAAGGGTATACACTGTTTTTTCTTCATATCGAATATTCTCCGCACGAATTGTTGCCTGGTCGCCAACGCCATAGGTTATGACTTTTTTTGAAACAAAGGGCAGTATTTCTTGAACATATTTATTATCACTACATAATATAGCACTTCCATAAAAAGGAATATGCTGAATAAACGTTTTAAATCGAGTTTGAATATCTTTAATGGATTGATAATAATCCATATGTTCTCTATCAATATTTGTAACAACTGCAATTGTTGGAAACATATGAGTCATTGAGCCATCACTTTCATCCGCTTCAGCCACAAAGAATTTTCCATTTCCAGCAATGATATTTACACCATTTTTTTTTAATTGCCCGCCAACAACAATCGTTGGATCAAGACCCGCATCCGATAAAATTTCACCAATAATGGCGGTTGTTGTTGTTTTACCATGTGCTCCGGATACTGCAATGCTATAATAGGGCCTCATCAATTCCCAAAGCATTTCAGCTCTGGATATAATTGGAATTGAACACGTTTGCCCCGCAATAATTTCAGGATTGTCATCTGGAATAGCGGAAGACTTCACAATAACATCAGCCCCCTCAATATGTGAGGTCTGATGATCCTGAAAAATAGTAATGCCTTGTTGTTTTAATAAATCTATAATGTTTGAATGGGTAATATCTGAACCAGAAACCTTATATCCCTTTTTACATAGCAATTCAGCAATTCCACTCATTCCAATGCCACCAATGCCTACAAAATGAACATGATATTTTTGACAATACATTAAAGGCTACTTTCATTCAATCCAATACGTTATAACAACATAGGACTTTATCAAATAAGAATACAAACAACTTGATTGTCATAAGAGTATTAAATATTTCTTTTGGATTCTCTCTGCTACACCTTTTAAGCAAAAAATTTTAGGGCAGACCTGAATGAGTGATTATAACATATTGATTTATTTGCACTATGATAAAAAATCACTCATTAAGGTCTGCCCCCAAAATCTATTGCTTAAAAGCTGTACATTCTTTCATACATATCATGTTTTTAATTGTTCAATATATCATAGATAACAGTTAAATTAATGATTTCAGTATATTTAAAGTTGCCTAAATAAATATTTATATTTATGACTGTCAAGAAAATAAAATGCAAATAATATATTAAAATCATTTCTGTTGCAAGCAGAGAATAAAAAAAAATTTATGTATTGAAAAACAGTATTAATGGCATTTTTCTGAATCGCATAACACATTCAATTGTTTTAAATTATGCTGAGCTTCTTTATAATTGGGTTTAAAATGAAGTGCATTTTTAAAAAATGCTTTTGCTTGTTTATAATGTTTCATTTGAACAAATAATAACCCAATATTATTATATGCTTTTGCATGATCTGGTTTAATGGACACTGTTTTTTTGAAATGATCTAATGCCTGTTGTGCCTGGTTTTGTTGTAAACATAATAAACCGAAATTGTAATGAACATCTGCATTTTCTGGATTGATGCGTAGACTTTCCTTGAAATGTTTAGATGCATTCATGGATTGACCAAGCTCCATGAATACAACAGCAATTCGTGCATGTAAATCATCGTTTTTTGGATAAATCATTAATGATGTCATATAGTAATCCAATGCACGAAGATTATTTTTTAAAACATATTGTGTATCACCCATCATTTTATATCCAATATGATTATTTGGAAATGTAAGGATCACATGATTAAAAAGTGTATTGGTATTTCGCCATGTTTGCATGTGAGAATAACTTTTTATCATGAAACCTAAACAAAAAATGATAAATATGATTGTGATGTATTCTTTGGCCATTGAATAATTTTGAATAATTGTACGACTTCCCCAAACAACCATTATAAATAGACCAATTGATGGGATATAGGTGTAACGATCTGCCATTGATTGAGCCCCAACTTGTATGATACCAATTACTGGTACAAGTGTACCCAAATACCATAGCCATCCAACTGTTAAATATGGATACGTGCGAATATGTTTGATGCAAACCCCTGTTATTCCGATTAAACACAATAAAGCAGTTATCACCTGAAAGAATGGGATTTGATTTCCTAAATGCGGATAAAAAATGCTTAATGGAAATGGAAAAATAGTTTTATATATATAGGTAACATATGAAACCAAGGCATTTGACAACCTAATTGTTAAAGGTAGTATTTCCATAACCGCACCAAATGATTGTTGCGCTTGAATTGTTATAAAGCATGACATCAACGCGAAAATCAAGAATGGTATTTTTTCTAATAATATCATATGATTGTTATAAAATACTGAAGGATGAATGATCGATTTTGATGCGGGTAATTTAAATCGATTCAGTGGCCAAAAATCTAATAATAGGAGTAAACATGGTAATGTCACCAGCATTGGTTTTGACATCAACCCCAATATATAACAACCTAAAGCAATCAGAAATCTGAGCATGGTAGGATGTTGAGTATAGTGATAATAAAATAAACAAGTGAAAAGCGCGAAACATGTACTTAAACAATCTTTTCTTTCTGATATCCATGCAACCGATTCAACATGAAGGGGATGAATGGCAAAAAGTATTGCAACGCAAGCACTCGGGATTAAGGCGCCTGTGATTAAATATAACAACAAAAAAAGAAGAATTGAATTGAGCATATGTAATTCAACATTCATCCAATGATGACCTGAAGGAACTAAATCATACAATGAGCAATCCAGCATATGAGATAGCCATGTTATTGGATGCCAATTTGCAGAATGATAATGCGTAAAGGCCCATTTAACCCCCTCAACTGTTAAACCTTTTTTAACCATTTGGTTATCAAATACATAGTCGTTGTCATCATAATGAACAAAATCACAATCTAAACTCTGCAAATAAATGACTGTTATCGCACAGATGAGGATAATACACATACCCATTATTTTTTTTAATTCTATCATTTTATTCACTTAAGTTTATTGGCTGTGAGGTTATTTGTTTTGATCTTTATATAGTATTTGAATATGTTGTTTGGCCATATCATAATTGGGTTGAATGTCTAAAGCTTTTTTGAAAAAGGACTCTGCGCCTTTGTATTTTCCAATGTGCGATAAAATAACACCTATATTATTATATGCTTGATAAAATAGCGGGTTAAGCTCAATGACCTTTTGAAAACAGGTTAACCCTTTTTCGTATTGTTGGGTCATCAAATAATAATTCCCTAAATAAAAATGAGCAGTCTCGTGGTTTGGATTGATGTGAATAGCGTGCAACAGGCAATCAAGCGCGTCTTGTTTTTTTTCAAGTTTAATCAATAGATTGCTTTTTAGAATCAGGGCCTCCAAATGATCAGGTTCAATCTTAAGAATATGCTCTATTTGTTTTAGTGCGTTGTTATCCTTATTTTGTTTTTTTAATAATTCCACATAAGACAATCGTGTTTCAATGTGATTAGGTGAAATTGAAAGGGCCATTTGATAGGATGCCTCCGCATGAGCCATATCACCAAGCTTTTCGTATATTTTTCCCATACTACATGCAATTTCAACGAGTTGTCCCAATTCAAATGCTTTTTGATAATGATATAATGCCTGTTTATATTGTTTTGATTGATAATAGGCGGAAGCAATATTGGTATGGGCAAGATGGTTATTTGATGTGACTTTAAGGGTGTGTTGAAATAAAGTAATACTATTTTCCCAATAGGAAATTTGATGCGTTGTACAGACTGTCAGCCAGGTCATTACACCGGTTATGAATAACAATATAATAGTTTTTTGTGGATGAATGGTTTTTAAATACGATGATATACGCCATATCACCATAATAAAAATTCCTGTTAAAGGCATATATGTATAGCGGTCTGCCATGGATTGTGAGCCAATTTGTATAATACCAATCACTGGTAGCAACATAATTATATACCAAAACCAACCAACTGTGACATAAGGATATTGCCTATAACAACCAATTGCCATACCTGTCATTCCAAATAGAAACAAAACAGAACCTATGATTTGCCATAAAGATAAATGGGTTGAATAAGGATAAAAAACAGCCAGATCATAAGGCCAGATCGTTTTGGTCAGATAACTTATATATGAATAACAAGCATTTGCCAGCCGTGTGCTCAAAGGGATTGATTCAAATGTTTTGATCGTACCACACGCATGTTGTGTGAAAATTGCCAGACAACAAAACAAAATGGACAATACAAATAAAGGCCATTTTTCATAAAGAATATGTCTTATATGTTTAGAGAAATACTGTGGATTTTGTTTACAATCAGTCAAACGATTCAACGGCCATATATCGAGTAAAAGAAGCAGAAAAGGTAATGTCACAAACATTTGTTTTGACATGAGTGACAAAATATAAAAAAAAATCATGGCAGCGTATGATGCCCATTTTTTATTTTTGATATACTTGATGTAATATAAAATACTCAATAATCCAAAACAAGTTGATAACATATCTTTACGTTCAGCAATCCAAACAACAGATTCCACGTGAAGTGGATGCATTGCAAAAAGGAAAGCTAACAAACCGCATAATAATTGTTTTTTGGTTAGCAAATAAAAAATAATGTATAGAAGGATTGTATTAATTAGATGAAATTGAAGATTAGTGATATGATGGGCGCCAGGATTTAAACCATAAACATGGCAATCTAACATATGAGAAAGCCATGTGAGAGGATGCCAGTTTCCATGAAATATTGCTGTAAAGGCCCATCGAATATTGGAAATGCTAATCCCGGAATTTATATGAGAATTATTAAATACATATGACCCATCATCAAATGCAATAAAATCAAAATTGGAGACACTTATGTAACAAATTGTCGTCCAAACAATAACAATTAAACAGATCAAATATACAGTAATATGTGGCCTTGCCATAAGAATCACTGCTTTGTAAGGGTCAGAAGAATGATAAACGATCAATTAATACCCAAAAATTGCAATCGACATCTTAAATTTCTGGTAACACCTTGTTACCAGAAATTTAAGATGTCGATTGCAATTTTTTTGGTAATATTTAGCATGCTTATGTCTGATGGATCGTTATGATTATCTATTCATACTGTAACAACAAAAAAAAGGGGAATTCCCCTTTTTTTTGTTGTTCTATTAATTTGTAATTGAATGATTATATAACTATGAATATTATTTAGCCACTTTTCCATTTGAGTCAACCCACCAAGAAATGTCACCACGTGCATGTTTGAAACTCATCGGTCCACCTGTGATTAAACTCTTTGTCGTATCATAAGAAAATGCAGTACCAGTCATTGCTACTTTGTCATCTTTAGCAAATCCAGGTGGCAAAAAATTTAATGGCACTTCATATTTATCAATATTGGGGTCTGTTAAATATGCCTGTACTGCAGTATAATAATTTCTGGCTTGAGTTTTAGCCGCACTTTCATACCCCTTTTTCTGATACGCCATAAAATTAGGTACTGCAATCGCTGCTAAAATACCAATAATTGCAATAACGATCATTAATTCAACCAGTGTAAAACCTTGTTGGTTTTGTTTTTTGTTAAAAAAGTTCATGTTTACCTCCTTTGATAATTTGTTTAATCAATAATAATTAGGTTAAAAAATTTTTATATTAAAGGTTAATATCCAATCTTGCAAATGTTATTTTGATAACTCATTTCACCTCCTCACGTTTAGCATTTGAAAATAGATTATGCAATCCCTATGCCATATAAATTAAATTGTTTTATAACAATATGTTACTATTTTTTTGCTATTTCACCTGAGGCAGTGAGTGTAAATTCTGTTGGTGATCGTTTATGGCGAAATAACATTTCGCCTGTTTCTGTTCCATCGGCATTATAAACAAGTTGTCCGCTTGTAATTACTTGATCACTCAATGTAAAGCCTGGCAGGGGCGTCTCCCCAGAAATAGTCTTAGGTAACTCCTTTTCTCCAATATAAATAAGTGCTGCACTATAAAAATTCATTGCATCTCCACGCGCTTCAGAATCGTATCCTCTTTGCATGTAAACACTGTAAGTAGGGATGGAAACCGCTGTCAAAATGCCAATAATTGCAATAACTATAATCAGTTCAATAAGTGTAAATCCATGTGTTTGAGAAAAATTAAGAAGTGTGTTTCGAGAGTATGTATTCATGAAACACCTCCATTTATTAAATGGTTAAGGGCTTGCTTTGGTGACTTTTCCAATATCAGAAAGTGTAAATACATTGATTGATCGTTCATGTGAAAAAGTAGCTGTTGAGTTAATCACCCCATTTTGAAGATAAGACATACCACCAGAACAAATTATTCGGTCTTCACGTTGAAATCCATATGGATAGGTCGATTTATCATTCAAATCAATGTTTATAATCGGTTCCCTATCAGAAAAGTACGCTATAGCAACACTATAAAAATTTTTTGCAGTGTTGATCGCTTCTGCATCATAGGTTTTTCTCATATAATGAAGTACATAGCTGGTTGCTACTGCAACAATGATGCCGAGAATAAAAATTGTAAACAGCATTTCCAGTAATGTAAATCCACCAAAACGCCCTAGTTTTTTGGGTTGACTCATTATACTATTCCTAAAATCAAAGGTTAATTGTATCATATATTATTTTTTCAGTCCACATTCTTTTATTGATTTGTATAATAGTTATCACAACTTATGTTGTATAGTTTTTGAAATAATGTTGAAAGTGTAGGTCGATGATTGAAAAAAATGGCATTCCAATGTTTGGGGTTTTATTGCTCATTTTTTTAGTTTTCAAAAAAAGTTGCAGGCTTTAATGTGTTTGTTGATCATCAAACAACGAATTATACCCAAAAATTGAAATCAACATCTTTAAATTTCTGGTAACATCTTGTTATCTATAAAAATGTTTCAATGAATGAATTCACGTTTTTCGTGAATTCATTCATTGAGGCATTTTTATAGATAACAAGGTGTTACCAGAAATTTGAAGATGTTGATTGCAATTTTTAAGTTATAAAATGAATAACTAAAATACCAAAAATGATAATTCAAATGCCAGGAAGACAAATAAGCAATAGATATGCCATTATTCAATAATCGAGTATTTGACTATAAGTCATTATAAAAACAAATATTTTTAAAACTTATGCATTCTGAATTATCGTTTTATTGTTGAAATTACCCCCTTATTTTTGGCATTTCCACGTTGAGACCAAACCATTTCCCTATCGCAAATCCAATTTTTCCAAACGATATCGAAGTGAATCTACACTAATATGAAGAAGTTCAGCCGCTTTTGTTCTTGATCCATTGGCTTTTTCTATGGCTTTTTTAATCAAGCATTTTTCGATTTGAGCCATATTATCATTCAAATCAATGCCTTCATCTGGAAGTGGGATATCAAGAAATTTTCCCCATTCATTGTCTCCCATATCTGTGAGAATCAAATTTTCTGGTAACACAATATTCGATGTTTCCAACGCAACGCTTCGTTCAATAATATTTTCAAGTTCTCTAACGTTTCCAGGAAATCTATATTTCATCAATAATTCAACTGCATAGGATGATATTTTTTTGATTTTTTTGCCGAATTTTTTAGAATACTTTTCAATAAAAAAATGGGTGAGAATGGGGATATCTTCTTTTCGTTTTCGAAGAGGTGGCATATAAATTGGGATAACATTCAGTCGATAAAATAAGTCTTCTCGAAAAGTACCTTCCTTAGCTTTTTGTTTCAGGTTTTGATTGGTAGCTGAAATAATTCTTACATCAACTTTAATATCTTTTGAGCCGCCAACGCGTCGGATAATTTTGGTTTGGATCACACGTAACAATTTCACTTGAAGAATAATTGGCAATTCACCAATTTCATCAAGAAAAATCGTGCCTCCATGAGCAGTTTCAAACAAACCTTGTTTGTCTGAATATGCGCCTGAAAAAGAACCTTTCATATAACCAAATAATTCACTTTCTAACAGGTTTTCAGGTATGCCGCCACAATTAATGGTCACAAATGGTTTATCTTTACGATCGCTATTTTGATGAATCGCTTCTGCGACTAATTCCTTCCCAGTACCGCTTTCCCCCATAATCAGTACATTTGTTGTTGTTTGAGCCACTTTTTTAATCAAAGAATATACTTTCAGCATTTCCTTGCTTTTACCAATAATTTTTCCAAATCGAACAGAATCCTCAATATCTTTTTGAAATAAAGCTTCTGCTTCCTTAATACCTTTTTTTTCAAGGGTGTCACGAATTAAACTTTTAAATTCCTCCACATCAAAATTTTTCTCAACATAATCAATGGCGCCCTCCTCCATTGCTGCAACAGCAGTTTCTGGAGAAGCATAAGCTGTTATTAAAATCACCAATGTTTCAGGCGTAATTTCTTTGACATGCTTAATAAATTCAATGCCATCAATTTTAGGCATTTTTAAATCAGTAATAATTAAGTCATAGCTATTTTTTTTAACCAGACTAATTGCCTGCTTGCCTTCTTTAGCACTGGTGACTTCATATCCCTCGCCTGTTAATAAAATTTCAAGAAATTCTCTCATATCTAAGTCATCATCAACTACAAGAATAGATGCCATTTTTATTCCTTTCGTTATTTGCTGGAATGGATTATTCCAGTCTAAATCTTGATTTTAATAATTACTAAATAATTTGAATTACTGACTGAGTCATGATTTTAATAATTATAAATAACCCAAATATTGCAATCGACATCTTAAAATTTTCGATAACACCTTGTTATCTATAAAAATGTTTCAATGAATGAATTCACGTTTTTCGTGAATTCATTCATTGAGGCATTTTTATAGATAACAAGGTAT
>Ga0272440_1003674_pt1 | contig 11350 bp, 10 predicted proteins | sample SSMMMBAug17_FD_192440 | JGI IMG/M metagenome (GOLD analysis project Ga0272440, IMG submission 192440) | Marine sediment archaeal communities from Little Sippewissett salt marsh, Falmouth, MA, United States - SSM-MMB-Aug17 | ecosystem: Environmental > Aquatic > Marine > Wetlands > Sediment ... | reverse complement strand
CCGCTTGCTAACGCGCGCGGCTCAGAAAATTTCGGCAGTTTTTAATCTGAGCCGCGCGCGTTAGCAAGCGGGACTGTACTTGAAGCAAATATCAAACAGGCTTTCCGAAGACGCACAAAAGTTAGGCTTAACTAAAATTTGCCCGAAGGGCACTATGTTCCTCATTTCAGAAAGACTAAATGCTATTCTTTTTTGAACCAGGATTACACTGAAGAAGATGAATAAGATGAAATGAGACACTTATAATTCATCTTATTCATCTTCTTCAGCGTAATCCTGGTTCAAAAAAAAAGAAATGCAATTTATTAAATGAGGAACTTATTATCAGAGATTTCCTAAGTATCATTTGTTTGAAACACTAATTTAATCATAATGAAACAACACCCAAAAAAAAATATCGCAATTATCGGAGCAACGTCACCATCCGGAAAATCAATTGCTGAAAAATCAGGCAATGATAACTTATTAACTCTGACATATCGAGATGCACGATTATTACCTGAACAATTTAAAAATAAAAGCAATATCAAACTGTTGCATTACGATTTAGAAAATAAGACTCCCCCGGAAATATCTATTTTTAAACAGTGTGATATTGTCATCTGGACAGCACATATAAAACACGCGGATGAAAAAAAACAGCTAACCCTTAACACAAAGGCCATTCAGTCATTCTTATCCATTGTAAAACAAACAAATATTCGCAGATTCATATATCTGTCATCAGGTGGCTCCATATATGGTCCTCCTTTTGTTGCACCAATTGTTGAAACACATCCTTTAAAACCTGTTACGCCATATGGACGAACAAAACTTGCAATAGAAAATATACTAATTGATGCTCATAAAAAAACTGGAATGGAATTAGCGATTTTAAGACCAGGTAACATTTATGGTGAAGATTCTTTGACTGGACGTTCAAAAGGGATAATTGCTTCATATATTAATAGTTCTTTAAACAATGAATCTTTTACAATTATTGGCAACTCATTGAATATAAGGGATTACATATACATTCAAGATCTGGTAGAAGCTGTGAAATTTGCGGTTGATTCTTCCAGAAAATTTTTAATCTGGAATGTTGGCACAGGCATTGGCCACAGTGTTGAATATATTATGCATTATATTACTGAAATGACACACTTAAAACCATCAATAATACATCATAAAAAACTGACAACAAAAGAAATACCAGTAAATATCCTGAATATTAATAGAATATGTCAGGAAACGCCCTGGCGTTATAACGTATCTTTAGAACAAGGCCTGGAGGTCTTATTGAAGCCATTGATTAAGGAAAAAAAATGAAACGTTTTTATTGTACATATTTTGATAAAAATTATCTTATAAAGGGTATCGCGTTCATTGAATCATTGCAACAACATGAACATTTAGATTATTCGCTGTTTGTGATTTGTATGGATCCATTCACATATCAATATTTTTCCCAAAAAAATTATTCAAAAGTCAAATTGATTCCTTTTGAATATTTTGAAAAAATTGATCCACTACTTTATGGTTCAAAATCAACAAGAAATCAGGTCGAATATTACTGGACCTGTAAATCCTCAATTATTTATCTGTTACTAAAACTATTTCCAGAAATAGATACCATTTGTTATTTTGACGCGGATATTTTTTTCTATCAATCTCCTGATCCAGTATGGAAAGCTTTAGAAAATCACTCGGTATTAATTCATGAGCATCGATTTTCAAAGGAGCGGGCTGCATTAATGGCTTATGGTCGTTTTAATGCGGGATTTGCAGGATTCCGCAATGATAAATCAGGGATGGAAGCATTAAGATGGTGGCGTGAGCGATCAATTGAATGGTGTTACGCACGAATTGAAAATGGACGATATGGCGATCAATTATACCTCAATCAATTTCCTGATCTATTTCAAAATGTAAATATTCTTCCGCATATCGGCGCAGGTGTGGGACCATGGAACCACATACAATACAAGTTTACAAAAGACTATCAGAATAATGTATGGGTCAATGAATATCCATTGGTTTTTTATCACTTTCATTCTTTTACTTTTGTTCAACCCGAAATAATTATCCCCTCAAAGTCTTATGGCAATCCATTTACAATGGATATTTTAACCCATTGTTTTATTCCCTATGCAAATACGCTGCTTAAAATAATTCAAAAGGTCAGATCCTTGTATCCGGATTTTTCCTGTGGACTGTTGAATGAAAAAATGATCAGTAAACAACAGATGTTCATCGCTTTAAAGTCTGCCAGTCAACGAATTGCACATTCAAATGTTCCCCATCAGTTGATTTCTATTGATAATCAATGGGATTGTTATGCCAGCCCACAGTTCAGACAGGAAACGACAAACAACCATTGTGAAAATAATCTACCAATTCCCTCCGGATTTGATTCTTGATCAGGCAGAATATGAATTACAAAAGGGCAACACAACCATTGCTATCAATATTTTGAGAAAACTCATTGACAAGTGGCCGGATTATTATCTGGCGTATAATGATTTGGGAATTATCTACTGGAAATCTGGCGATAAAAGACAGGCTTTTCAATATATTAAAAAAGCATATGAATTAAATCCATTCGATGTAAAAATTGTTAAAAATATTGGCAACATTTTAATCAATATTCAAGAAGTTGATATGGCAAAAAACATTTTTTCTCATTATATGAAAAGATTTCCAGCAGACTTAACCATTCGGGATATGCTTCATAAAATTGTCAAACCGATCATGTTGAACCTGGGATGCGGTCGATGCTACCATTCGGACTGGATCAATATCGATATGCAATCATCAGGATCTGAGGTTACCGCGCATAATTTATTTAATGGGATTCCATATGCGGACAATTCGGTTGATGTGGTTTATCATTCTCATTTACTTGAACATATGCCAAAACAATTTGGGCCTGTTTTTATGCGCGAATGTTTTCGGGTTCTTAAAAATGGTGGGATCATCCGTGTTGTTGTCCCAGATTTGGAACAAATCGTGCGTGAATATATCAAAAACCTGGAAAACGCGCTCAATGATGATGCACACGCGGCCAATCGATATGAATGGATTATGCTGGAATTATTTGATCAAACAGTCAGGAATTATTCCGGTGGCGGTATGTTGGATTACTGGAAACAAAATCCAATGCCTGCAGAATCGTATGTTTTTGAACGATGTGGCAGCGAGGCGTTTAATGCTGTTATGTCACTTAGAAAGATTCCCTCCCAGCCATCTTCCACGCAAGATCCAATGATATTGGCCATGCAAAATCCCAATAATCAAATTTTAATACAGATGGCTCATTTTCGAACATCCGGTGAGGTTCATCAATGGATGTATGATCTTTATTCATTGCAGTTATTGTTAAAACAGGCTGGTTTTTCGGACATTCATAAGTGTAAAGCAGATCAATCAAATATTTCAGATTTTCAGATCTATGGCTTAGATACTGACAATACAGGAAAAATTCGAAAGCCCGACTCGTTATTTATGGAAGCCAGGAAGTTTTAATGCTAATCTACCGTAAGATCTTGCTCAATGATTATGTTTCTATGGTATAAATACTGCTGTAATAGAAGGCGTTAATCATTCTTTCATTCTGGCCAGGGCGTAATAGGTTTTATCTTTTTTACAATAACCATGTTTAATAATGGATACATTTTTTAAAACAATACTTGACCATAATTTGCTTTGATCTTCAGTGTAATCAAAATAGGATTGCTTATTGGAACTGAAATCATTTTTTATCTTTACAATTTTTTGCAAGACAATATCTGCACGTGCATTCTGTTCTGCAACATCCCATGCCATTTCTGGTGAAGAGTAGCTTGGAGACAATCCAACACCATAGACAAAGCCTTTTTTTGCAGGTGGCTTAATTGCCCATTTGGGTGGAGAGGTAATATCTAATTTTTTCAGGATATTACTAATTCTATGAGACTTAATTTTTTTTAACTGGCATTTTTCAGCAGCAATAGCCAGAATACCATTTTCAATTGGAAACTGTTTAATAATTGAATACTTATCTGCAAGGATGTCTTCGTCAATATCGACATCACACTCAACAACCTTTGTACCGCCAGTAAATGTGTCAGAATAGGTGTTGCCAGAATGCATTACAATCATTCGTGTTTCTTTTGCAATTTGTATGTTTCTTGCAGCACTGATAAGTAGTGTTTTCATTTCAGTTTCTTCGTTCATGTACCTGGCACTATAAGCATAAGAGAGGTTTACGCCTGAAATTTCAGGTTTTTCAATATACCATGATGGGATTTTAAGAAATGTTTTGTTTACTTTATTTCTGTGATGTTTCTGAGTAATACCTGGTTTAACAGGTCTTGGCGTATTTTGTGGCGCACAGGAAATTTGAAGACATAAAAAATAAAATACAATTATTACGTTAATATATTTCATAAAACTAAATCCGAATTTCTAAAAGATATCTCATTCCCATATCGCAACATGATGAAAATATGGGAATGAGATTAAAAATTAGTTTTTAAAGTCCAGTTTATCCACTTCGGATTGAAGTTCATTAAAAGACTGCTGCGACATGAATCTGTTAAATGCCGCTTTTTCATTATTAATAAAATCCTTTGTACTTTTCTTTATCTGATTCTTTGGATATACTGCCAGACTCCATACTGTTCCATCAGGGCAGTATTTATGCTCTTCAATTCGACATCCACGTAATGTTGTATTTGCAATTTGTTTTGATGTATTTTCAACAAGTTGGAGAAATTGAGCATCCTCACCACTTCCAGATTGCTGCTGAAAATCTTTAAACATAGAGGAAACCTTTACCTCTACAGTTTTTGCGATTTCAGTTCTTGCTCTGGCATCAGCAGCTTGTTTCGAAAGAGAGCGTGTCATCTGTTTTGCCTCTCCAACCCCATAAATTGCATTTTCAGCATACTTCGTTTGTTCTGCCCATTCCGGGACACATGCATCTGGTTGTTGTTGCATCACCTGAGCAGGTGGTGGCGCATAAGTTGCAGTTGGTGTCTGACATGCCGTTATTAAAAACATACATGTACTGATAATTCCACAAATTAAAAATGACCTTTTCATAATAATTCTCCTTTAAAAATGAATAAAGTTTTGACTATCGATACATTTTAGAACGTCCAAACACACGTTGAATATATTGCTTGGGTTCATCATATGTAAGATGGTCCATTAGTTGACGATGTACCTGTTTGGGGGTCATCGTATTTGCTTTTTTGGTTGCTGGTGCAATTGATGTTCTTCCTGTAAATGCTTTAGAAACATTACCAATTCCTGTGTTGTACGCTGCAACTGACATTAGATAGGCTGATGTTTCATTTTCAACTTTTTTAAAATAAACATTTTTTATTTTATCAAGATAGGCAACACCCATACGAATATTGAAATCTGGTTGATACAATTGCTTCGGTGTTGGCTTTTTCTTTTTATTGAAAACAAATTGATATGCGTCAACCCCGCCAGAGGCGGGAACAATTTGCATCAGGCCATAAGCCGGTATATGAGATCTCGCCATTGGGTTGAAACATGATTCTGTATGTATCATTCCAAAAACAATGCTTGGATCAATTTTTCTTTTTGAAGCATATTTCAATACATTTGGTTTATACTTTTCCGCACGAATTTTCAGATGTTCCGGTACTAATTTAAATGTAACCGAAACTTTTTGCTTTGTAACATTATCCTTTGTCGGAGGTAATTTTGTGATCTTGATTTTTGGTTTAAGCTCCTTTTTCACAAATGTTTCCACATTTTTTTTTGTAAGGGGTTGTTTTTTTTCACCCATTATTTGACCGGCCAATGGATTTTTCTTTGTCGGCCATTTATCTGACAAGGTTTGTTCCAGTTGTTTTTTGATTTTTTTTTCAGCAATTTGAATGGGTTGTTTTTCTCCAACAGGCATCAAGATATCAATTGTAACGGTTCCTTTTTCAAAATCAACTTGACTTCTGGACATTTTGTCGTTTTCATACATAACCCATTCTTTCTGAGTTGATCCAACAAACTCTCCCCATTTTTCTTTAACATCTGCTTTAAATTTTTCAAAATTTCTTTCCTGTTCATCAAGATAGGAATGAAACGATTCATTTTGTTGACGTAAATAAGATTCAAAGTCTTCTTGTTCAGAAGCTTTTACCGATGTGGCAAAATTTAAACTGATCACAATAGTTATTATATAATACAATAATTTCATAATAGACCCTTTTATTAGATGGTTAATCATATTGAATATTCAAGTTATTGTTACCCCTACAACGCATTTTAAAACACTAAGCTGCTGAATTTGTTAATCATTTGAAAAAATCGCCATATATCTTTTACCTATTGATATTATAACAATTTCTGTTTTAAGTGACGTTGTAGGGTTAATTAATTATCAATATGTCGTGTGTGCCAGCCAGCAACCCAGCCGGCTATTCCTTTATCTGTCTTGATTTTAAGCCAACCTCTGCTTTTGATACGTTTATTTCCTTGAATTCGTTCCACATGTTTATCAATCACCAGTAATTGTTCACAACGTCTGGCCCCACCAATAACCGATTGATTGCTGCCATAATTACTTCGTATATTTAATAAATCTGTTACCACAACAACCTTTTTCAGTTGACGCCAGTGTCGCGTAACGTTTTCACCGGTACATACATGAGGGATTTCAGTTGTTTCCTTACTTTTATTATAGCTGTACCTTTCACCACTATTTAATTGGTCCACAGATACGATTTCCTCTGAAGTTTGAAAATTTGTATGTTCAGGTTGACTTATTACGAGTTGATCCGTATCCTTTGTCACCATCTCCTGAGATGCAGGTTCAATATCAATTTTTTCAGATAATTTTACTTCTTGTTCATTTTGATTTACTCCGGGAATAATTTTTTCAATTAATATTGAACAACCATTAATTATTGATACACAACAAAAGATTAATAATATTTTTTTTACACATTTCATACTAATATTCCTTCTTTACGTTATTATTCTTGATTTAATGCGCTTATATGATGATAAATATGCATGTTCAATGAATAACAAGTTGTTCATATTTTTTTTATGAACCTTCACCTTAATAACCAATCCATTAGCCATCTTGTTATTACCACATTTATGAAAACACTGTATACAATTTTTTTTAACTAACATTCAAATTATTATTTTGCAACCAAAAATTTTTCATATTACTTTATTGATACTTGACTTTTCTGCTAAAATATTACTAGTTGTTCAAGTATAGATATTCGAAATGTTCATTATTAAATCATTACAAATTAAGTTATGAAATTCATTATAAAAATAATTAAGATATTAATCATATCCAGTATCCTGGTATATCACCTGACATTATCAATTGTTTCTGCAGAATTTTCAGAATACAAAGAAGTCTTTATCCAGAATATTTCCAGACAGCAAATTGTAGCGTTGACTCAGGCAGGTGTCATTATTGATCAAGTATGCCAAAATAGTGCCACAATATATATCCTGGCTGAAAAAATTCCCATTTTGGAAAACATGGGTATTCATTACATTATACGATCAAAGGACAGATACCAGAATAGATCGGATAACTATCCCACCATTGATCAACTCAACAAAACTTTACACGCGTTTGAAACAAATTTTCCGGATATCTGCCAGTTGTATGATATCGGAAAATCATATGAAGGCCGTCCCCTGTATTTTATTAAAATCTCCGATCATATTGCATACGAAGAAGACGAGCCTGAAGTGAAATATATTGCGAGCATGCATGGAGATGAACCTATTGGTGCGATGCTATGCCTGAATCTAATCAATTATTTGCTAAGTAATTATAACAAGATTAGCTCTGTTACCGAGTTGATTGATCATCTCGAAATCTGGATTATGCCATTGATGAATCCTGATGGATATGTTCATAAAAAACGTTTTAATATGCAAGGAATTGATCTCAATCGAAATTTTCCTGATAGAGTTAATGATAATAACAACACAACTGAAGGCCGGGCTGTTGAAGTTCAACATGTGATGAATTGGGAAGCTGATCATTCATCAGTGCTTTCGGTCAATTTTCATTCTGGTGCAGTTGTTGTCAATTACCCTTATGATTCTGATTTTAATCCCGGTGCCAGATATTCAGCAACGCCTGATGAAAGACTGTTTCGCACAATGGCATTATCTTATGCCAATTTGAATCCAACAATGCGAAACAGTACACAGTTTAATTCAGGTATAACCAATGGCGTAGAATGGTATATGGTATATGGCGGAATGCAGGATTGGAGTTATGTATGGATGGGGAGTATGGAATTAACGATTGAACTGTTTCAGTCAAAATGGCCTGATTATTCAAAAATTTCTCAGATATGGGACAACAATAAAGATGCCATGATCAGTTATTTTTCATGGGCTCAAAAAGGGATTCGTGGTGTGGTCACCGATTTATTCACAAAACAACCTGTAAAGGCATCTATTCAGGTTGAGGATAACGCTTTCAAAGTTTATACAGATCCAGATGTCGGCGATTATCATCGTATTCTATTGCCCGGTAGCTATAATCTGATTATTTCCGCAGATGGTTATATTACAAAATACTTTAAAGATATTCAGGTGATGGATGCTTATGCAACAAGCCTGGATATTGAATTAAAGCCGGTCTTGAATATTTCTTTAATGAATATCATTGAAATGATAAAAGCATTGTCTAATCATTCAATGGCAATTCCTGTTACATACTACGATATAAATAGTAATGGTCAACTTGGATTATCAGATGTTATATGGGCCTTTCAGCAGATTGCGTTTTCTGGTGACACAAAGTAGTGCCCTGTTCCAAAAGTCCTTACCGATATCGTCTTAATAGTCTGAACTGTAATCAATAAATGGCGTTATTTTTCAAACATTCCAAAAATTCTAAGCGAATAAATGTCGCTGCGCAGCCGAAGTCAAATACATAGAAAGCGCGACACCAGATTGATCCTGAACACCAGAAAGATAATTTTTAAGCTGTTCATCCTCTCGCTTTTCGATGAGAGCATTGGTTGTGGACGTAAACTTATCCATATTGGGGCCACCTGTATTATCGAGCCTTTTAGCTGTTGCTAAGAAATCTGTCTGCTGCTGTCCTGTGAGACGATTCGCAATGGGTGCAATGCGACTGTCGCCATACTTTTCTGGAGAGTCTTCAACCAGTCTGCCGGTTTCAGCATCCAGTTCTTCAAGACGTTCTCTGATTTTTTCGGGTGCGGTTTGATCACGCTCCGATTCAGTTGTAATCCCTTCTTTATTAATATAATTGCCCAAATCCGCATTTGCTTTTTCAGCTTCAGTCATAGCTTCACGATTTTCCTCGCCAGTCAATTCTTCACGCTTACTGACCAATTCGCCCTGTTTTTCCTTTAGTTTCTCAGATTCTTCCTCTGCTTTTTCTACTGGATTTTTTTCACGCTCTTCTTCAGGCACAACCCCTTTGACATCTAATCGACCACCAAATGTTTCTTTGGATTTTTCCATTTCCGACATTTTTTCAGTATCTTTCTGGCCAGTCAAATTTTCTGACTTATCAACCTTTTCCCCCATTTTTTCTATCATGGCGGCCATGTCTTCTCTGGCTTCCTCTGGCGGTTGTTTATTACGTTCTTCATCAGGAACAACACCTTTCGTACCAATTCTTGCGCCCATCAATTCCCTGATTTTTTCTGTTTCCGACATTTCTTCAGTATCTTTTTCACCGGTAATTTTCTCATGCTTTTCTACAAGTGTTCCCATTTTTTCAACCATTTGCTCCATACCTTCTTCAGCTTTTTCTGGCGGCGATTTTCTTCGTTCATCATCCGGAACAACACCTTCGACATCAAGACGATTTCCCATCCGAATTTTTGCTTTTTCCATATCTGTCATACTGTCATCAATTTCTTCACCGGTAATTTTTTCATGTTTATCAACGCGTTCTCCCATTTTATCAACCATTTTTTCCATTTTTTCTTCGGCAGCCTTCGGAGGTGTTTTTTCACGTTTATCATTTAGTGGTGCATTATTCAGCTGATTGCCCAGTGTTTTATTTGCTTTTTGGGCCGGTGTCATTTCCTCAGTATTTTCTTTTCCGGTCAGTTCTTTGGGTTTATCAATTAACTCGCCCATTTTATCATCAAGTTTTGAAAGCCTTTCTTCTGCACGCTCAGGATAGGATTTTTTATCATCAGTTCTTTCGGCACGACCTTGGCCATCCATATCGCTTCCAATCTGTTCTCTTCCTTTTGCAGCCGCAGTTTTTTCGGGTTTGTTCCCTTCAATACCCCATTCTTCAGGACGTTCAATTAATTTCCCCGTAACTTTTTTCAATTGTTCCTGATCATCCCTGGCCAATTCTACAGGTGTTTTCTTGTCTTCACGATCTTTATCAGACACAAGACCTTTTGTATCAATATACCCCCCCATTTGCTCTCGAATTTTTTCGGTAGGTGTTTTTTCATCATCATCTTTGGGTTCATTGATAACTTCACGATTCAGTTTTGCCATCATGCCTGTCACTTCAATCAATTCTTCAGCATTTTCCGCTGCCTGCTCTGCCTCAGTGAGGGTAACATCAAGGTCTTCATCAAACAAAATTTTTGCAGGCTCCGGTTCAACACGATTATATCTTTCTATCTCTTCTTCAATTCTTTTCTGCAAGCGATCTCTTAGACGTTCTTCTTCATTTCCATAGGTAAATAATTCCTCAATTTCTTCCTGCCCGGTTTTTTCTTTTGACATGGTTGATGCAAGATCCCGCATGGTTTGACGATCCATAGTGGGCAGTTCCTGCAATTTTTTTGACATTTTACTGATCTCAATGGAAAAGTCCTCAAAAGCAGGAATCTTTTGGGGTTCTGATAACTCCTGCACCTGTTTTTGTGCAGTTTTACTTTGTTGAACACGGGTCACATCTGTGCTTTTTTGGACAGGTAACACGGCTTGCATTTTTGTATTGATATCCATGACAGTCTCCTTATCTTACATGCCCCATATGTTAGATCGCTCTAACGTATCAGACACGTTTGACTTGATAGATTATTCTAATGTCATTTTTATTATATTTATAACAGGTTAAGTTTTCTATTGACTATAATTTATATTAACAAAAATCAATAATAATTATTATTTATATCGACAACGTAATAAAAATGCTTTAGTATGTATCAACTTAATCATTTGTGAGATATACAATACAGGTGTATTTAAACGTTAAGGAAATCTCTGATAATAAGTTCATCATTTAATAAATTGCATTCCTTTTTTTTTTGAACCAGGATTACGCTGAAGAAGATGAATTAAAAGTGTCTCATTTCATCTTATTCATCTTCTTCAGTGTAATCCTGGTTCAAAAAAGAATAGCATTTAC
>Ga0272440_1003673_pt1 | contig 11351 bp, 10 predicted proteins | sample SSMMMBAug17_FD_192440 | JGI IMG/M metagenome (GOLD analysis project Ga0272440, IMG submission 192440) | Marine sediment archaeal communities from Little Sippewissett salt marsh, Falmouth, MA, United States - SSM-MMB-Aug17 | ecosystem: Environmental > Aquatic > Marine > Wetlands > Sediment ... | reverse complement strand
TTGGTTGGTTTGCTCGTTCCCAGGCTCTGCCTGGGAACGTGTTCTTGGCGGCTCTGCCGCCTGTTCAGTTCGTAGGTGGCAGAGCCACCTCGGAAAACGTTCCCAGGCAGAGCCTGGGAACGAGCACCGGTGCGAGTTTGCCTTAGCCTGACGGCTATGGGCGTTACCCTGGGCTGTTATGTGCAGCCCTTTTAGGGCTAAGAAAATGCCCCCTTTTTTGAAATGCGCCCGCTCTACTTTCAATTGCCCTATTTGTTGATATAGTTCCGCTTGTAGCTTTTCAGCCTCTTTCTCTGATTTTTGTTTACGAGTTGAAAAAATTCCTGGCGCCGTGCTTATAATCTTTTTTCCACTGTTGAATTTGATTTGTATGAATGCCAAATTCGCTGGATAACTGTGCCATGGTTTTGTCTTGCCTTAATGAAGCAAGAGCAACTTTTGCCTTCATTATTGCCGAATGTCTTTTGCGAATAGTCCCCATTTATTACCACCTTTCTTTTTTTCGATTAGCATTTTTTTTAAAATGAAACAATTTTCTATAACCTTAACATACTGTCCAGTTTTTGGGGTCCATTATAGTTTGTAATCTGAGCCGCGCGCGTTAGCAAGCGGGACTGTACTTAAAACAAATATCAAACAGGCTTTCCGAAGACGCACAAAAGTTAGGCTAATCTAAAATTTGCCCGAAGGGCACTATGTTCTAATATTGGAAACATAATTTTTTTGGCAACATAAGGGCTAAGAAAAATGCCCCCTTTTTAGAATGCGCCCCAGAACAAACCATGGGTTAACAAGACGACAATTCATGCGTAAACTTTTGAATTTATTAGCTATTTTTACAAAAGAAATGATTTGACTTTTATACAAAATTTAGGTATATAATAAAGATTTAATCAATACCGGTTTATTATTTATCTGACCATAAAAATAATGCATAAAAGAAGGAGAAGCAACCATGAATTATCCTGTTTGGGAATTGTACACATCCGGAGGTGGATTATTAATTGCATTGATTGCCGTGCTGCATGTGTATATCTCACATTTTGCTGTAGGCGGTGGATTGTACCTGGTGCTATGTGAATACAAAGCCAATCGTGACAATAATGAAGAACTTTTCTCGTATTTAAAAATTCATGCCCGATTTTTTCTGTTGCTGACAATGGTTTTGGGGGGTGTTACAGGTGTTGGCATTTGGTTTATCATGTCTTTACTCAGTCCTGAAGCAACATCTGTATTGATTCATCAATTTGTTTTTGCCTGGGCTATTGAATGGGTCTTTTTTACAGGTGAAATCGTTGCGTTATTTATTTATTATTATACTTTTAATCGAATTGATAGAAACACCCATTTACGTATTGGATGGATATACTTTGCTTTTGCCTGGTTATCGTTGTTTGTGATTAATGGCATCATATCTTTTATGTTAACACCAGGTCAATGGATCGAAACCGGTAATTTTTGGCAAGGCTTATTTAATCCTGGCTTTGTGCCATCATTACTTTTTCGAACATCTCTAACACTCGTATTTGCAGGCATATTTGGTTTATTGACAGCTACAAATATCGAAAAAGTCAATTTCCGCGAAGATCAAATTCGCTACTGTGGTAAGTGGATTCTGTCTGGGTTGATAACACTTCCAATTTTTGCTCATTTTTATTTTCATTCTTTGCCAGCACATTCAGCAGCATTAATTCAGGGGGCTTCCCCAGAAATTAAACCTATTGTTATTCTGTTTCTCCTCGTATTTGTAATGATAATTGTGTGCGGGGGGATGCTATTTTTGCAATTATCAGATCAATCAAAAAAAATACTGGCATATAGCCTATTAATTTTGGGTTTGGTTTACATGGGCAGTTTTGAATGGATAAGAGAAGCTGCACGCAAACCATATATTATTAATAACTACCTGTATGCGAATCAAATGTATGAAAAGAACATAAAAGCATTACAAAACCAGGGTATATTAAAAAATGCGAAATGGACAAAACATAAAACCATAACACCAAAAAATCAGTTGTCAGCAGGGCATGATTTATTTGTCCTTGCTTGTTCCAGTTGTCATTCTGTGGGGGGCCCCATGAATGATATCTTAAAGATTACCCAAAAATATAATATAAATGGTATGGAAGCCATTTTGACAGGTCAGGGCAAAATAACAACATATATGCCCCTGTTTCTTGGAACAAATCAAGAACGTTTGGCGCTTGCAAAATATATTGTTAATGGACTTCATCAAAAAACAGAAGAAGCCTCACATGCATCTATATTGACTTTGCCCAAAATATCTTCAGAAAATAATATATTTGATCAATACACCTTGCTTGCATGGCCCAATAAAGGAATGCATTTGCACGCAGATTGCAAGGGACAGTTTATTCTGGGTCAACCTGTGGGAACTATTCAGGCTCAGCTGATTCGGCGGGGGGAACTGCCAGAACATGTTATGGAGGGAATATCAATGCAATACAAATGCGAATCTCAAAACATTTCTGGTGAAATGATTTATGATGATATTTCCATGACATATGTTGCAAAAAATGTGAAAATTTCGGACATGGATATTGAGAATAAACAATATAACCCTTATCCCATTGTAATGATAGAAGCACGAACAAAGAATAACAATCAATGTATCGCACGCACACAAATTGTATTTGCGGTTTCAAGTGCAATGACTTGTAAAAACTGCCATGCTGGCGAGTGGAAAAATATAGATCAAACAGGCCTTTCCAAAGTCACTGCAAATGATATTTTACAAACACATGATCGAATGAATAATACAGAATTAATTGATGATTTAAATAATGGTAAAACAATTGCCTGTAATCAATGTCATCATTCAAAAGAAAGAAAATCAGGCACACACATGCTGAGCCTTTCATCAGCAATGCATGGTTTTCATGCAAATTATATTGATGATAGATCACAAAAAGCCTGCTTGAACTGTCATGCTTCACATAATGGCGTTTCACTTTGCTACAGGGGACTTCATGTTGATATGGGATTGACCTGTGTTGATTGTCATGGCAGTCTCACAGATCATGCTTTGGCATTACTTGTGCGTGAAAACAACAAAGGAAATAAAAAAGCCATGCAATATATGAAATATTTAGAGCCAGATCAAACAGAAAATATCAAAAATATTCATCCCAGAAAACCCTGGATTCAGGAACCCGATTGTCTCGCGTGTCATGTCGATTTTGATGCCCCTGAAACGACTTCTGGATTCAACAAATGGACTGGTTCTGCGGATACTCTATTTCGCAATCAAACAGGCGATGCCGGCATTCGATGTATTGCCTGTCATGGCGCACCACATGCCCTATATCCTGCCAACAATATTTTTGATACAAATCGAGATAATATTCAGCCCCTACAGTATCAAAAAAAGACAGCTCCTGTTGGTGGAAATCAAGGATGTAGCGCATGTCATATGATCCACATGAATGATAACTATCATCACGAAAACATGGTACAGTGAGCTGGAGGACTTTCTATGTACACCGCAACTAAAACAAAACGTTCGGAACGTTTTAGATACCTACCAAGATCTCCAAAAAGCAAGGATGGAGAAAGAAACTACAATTGTATCAATTACAATAAATGCTTGACTGAAGCTGCAATCAATAATTTAACATTTGATTGCAGTAGCTGTGAAGACATGATTGAACAAAGCTTTAACGACTTGCTTAAACAGGAAAGAAGTTCAGGAAAAGAAGAACGTCCGATCACCCCCCTCAAACGTTTGCAAAAAGCCAGATAGTTTATTTCCGCCGAGATCTTCTTACCCTCTCACGAAAATTGAGAAAAATGGGTGTTTTATCTAACCCTGTGGCTTCACGTATTTGATTTAATAAAAATCGATGATATGAAAAATGGACAGCTTTTGGGTAATTCACAAAAGAAACAAAGGTTGGTGGCGCAGTTTTGATTTGGGTTGTATACATAAATTTGATTGGCCGGCCACGATGTAATGAAGGCGCATTTTTTTGAATGGCAGTTTCTATAATTCGATTGATCTGTGATGTGCCTATTTCAAAATTATATTGCTTATAAAGATTTTGAATAAGCGGAAACATTTTTTTTACCCGCTGCCCTGTCTTTGCAGAGATTGTAATAATTGGCGCAAACTGAAGAAAACGAGATTCATACCGCAGTTTTTCTGAAAACTTATTCACGATATTTTTTTCTTTTTCGATCAAATCCCATTTATTGAGAACAAATATACAAGCGCATTTTCTTTCATGCGCATATCCGGCAATTCGGATATCTTGCTCAGTGATGCCATCAAAAGCATCCAGAACAATCAAAGCAATATCGCATCTATCCAGGCCATTCAATGCTTTAATAATGGAAAATTTTTCGATTTTTTGACAAACCTTTTTTTTACGTCGAATGCCTGCTGTATCAATCAAAACATATGGGTTTCCACCAATTTCACAATATGTATCAATGGCATCGCGTGTTGTGCCAGGAATATCGCTAACCATTACACGCTCTTGTCCCAGTATACAATTTACCAATGATGATTTTCCCACATTGGGACGACCAACCACTGCCAAGCGAATGCCTCTATCAGTTTTCACTGTTTCTGAGCCAGAAAACGTTTGCACAAGAGCATCCATTAAATCTCGATAACCATAACCATGTTCAGCAGAAATGGGAAAAAGATGATCAATACCTGTTTGATAGAATTCCAAATGTTTATCTTCATGTTCCATACCATCAATTTTGTTCACTGCAAATATGACAGGACGATTTATATTGCGAAGCATTTGAACAATATCATGATCATAAGGGGATAGCCCATATTTACCATCAAAAACAACAATAATGACATCTGCCTGATCTTTGGCAATAACAGCCTGTTGATGAATTTCTTCAATAAAACCTTCCTGTGTTGTGTCAAACATCCCGCCTGTGTCAATAACAGTAAAATGTTTGCCATCATACATGGCTTCTTTGAATATGCGGTCACGTGTTACGCCCGGCATATCATCTACAATAGATTGACGACTTCGTGTCATTCGATTGAATAATGTGGACTTTCCAACATTGGAACGTCCGATAATAGCAATTATTGGATTCATGAACGCCTTACCATTAAAAAATGTTTTCGATCATTTGAGATTTGTTCAATCAATGCAGAAGATGTTTTTTCCAGATTTTGAAGTAATCGAACCGCTTCTTCTCGTTCTTCTTTCCCTTTACCAACAAGTGTTACCATTTCTGATAAATCGGTTGTAAGGACCTGGAAGCGATCCATCATTTTTTCATACAATTCATTTGTTGAAGAAACAACTAGATTAAAAAGATACTGGTATTTTAAGTTTTCTCGGACATCTCTAAAATGATCATGTATGGAATGTAAAATCTCTCGCTTCATGGGACGAATACTTTTTTTGAGCGCTTTAATTTTATATTCCTTGTTTTCTACCTGTTTTTTTAAAATTTTTTTAATCCATCGAACAATTCTCAATGCACCAAGATTAACCAATGCTTCAGTACGAATACGTGTGCTATAGTGCATGGATGTTAATAATGAAGGAATTTTTAATTGACCACTGGCTTTAATGGATTCCATGTCTACAGCTTCCATTTTCATTAAGGGTTCATCACTAATCTCAATACCAAATTCTTTTACTGCAATTCCATAATCCTTTATAGCATCCTGTACCATAACATCATAAGATTTACTGATACGATTTAAAAAAGCCTTAATTTTTTGTTCTTCATCAACAACAAAACGATGCAGTTCAGGATTGACTTGCTCTGTCATAAAAATATCTAAAAAATTCTTAAAATCCTGAAAAGCCGCATAAAGTGCTTTTGAGAAAACGCCTTCATTCAGTTGTGTATGATATTTTAATGGATCAACTGAATATTGCTGAACAAAACTTTGGATACTGTTCATCAGTGGACCATATTTACTATCAAAAAAATGGTCTACATCATTGGCCAATTCCTGTCGGGTTTTCTGCATGGCACCATCAAGCGTTTCTTTGACCATCTTTCGGATTTGTTCCATATTATGCTGTTGTTCTTGAATTTTTTGAATAATTTTTTCAGCTTCTGTGCGGTCTTTTTTTAAGATATCCTGATGAATTCGTGTTAAATCATAAATGCCATGGGCGATAACAGCCTGTCGTTCAATATTGCTTTTTAACAATAATTTAAATCGCTGGTGGGTCAATCGGTCATTAAGTATTTGATTGAATTGTTGCGTGTTTTCTTGAGAAAGGTGATACAAATCGCGATCAGTCTGCCATTGTTTTAGTCGCTGTCGGTCTCTTGATGACAGTTTTTTTCTGGTATCCTCAAATAGATTCAATAAGGCAGAAAATGCATAAATATCAGGTTGAGGGCAAATGACAGAAATATCGTCACTAATTTTTTCAATAATTTGATTGAGATCATTTATGTGTTCATGTTCAGACAAATCACAATTAACAACAAACAGGACATGATCCATACTCCCCATTTTCTGAATCATAGACAAAAATCGAATGTCTGCCTGACGAATACCGGTCCGACTGCTGATCACATAAAGCAATAAATGGGCTTTCAACAAATACTCCTGAATCATGGCAATATGCATGGGATTGGGTGAATCACTGCCCTGACAGTCGGCAAATTCAATATTACCTGATGCGGTGTCTTCGGCAATCAGTTGAATTTCAATATCTTTAATATATACTGCAAGGCTTTGATTTCCTACGAATTGCTGATGTTCAGAAAACTGGTTGCCATCAAAGATGTGCGTGGTTGAAGAATCAGCAATCATGGGAGAAATACGCCCATAGCCTTTTAAGTATGACTCCAAAAGAACAGTGTTTTGACTTCGTGAATCTTTGTCAATGCGTTTATCTGATGACAAATTATGCAAGGCCAGGTTTAATGTTTGTCTGTCTTGTTCATTTTGAATGTAAAACAAACCATCATCAGATTGCCAGTGAGTATCAGGAAAGAGCACAAGGGCTTGTCTGATTTCAGTGTTGATTTCATTAATATCTTTCATTATCAAGGTGGCTTTTAAATGATTACCAGTACGAATACGGGTAACAATGGATGTTATAACGCCAGCACCACGTTTTAAGTAATCGCCATGAAATAAAGAATTGGTAAACGTACTTTTGCCAGATTTAATGGCACCAATAACAGCTACTCGAACCAGCTCTTCAGCCAGTTGTCGATCAATGCCACGCAAAGTATTTTCCCATTGTTTGAATCGAAGTTCAGACATACTTGGTATTGCTTTCGTTTTTTCAACAAGCGTATACAAAGTCTGATTAATTTTTGTCAGGCGTGTTTTGAATTGGTGGTAATTTATTTCCATATTTATTTTATTTTTAACGAATATTTGTGTCGTCTTTACAAAGTTGGGTAACTATACAGGCGCTGAAAACAAAAATTGACATAACCCTGGGCAACGCCCTGGGTTATGTACAACCATGTTTCCGGTATAAAAAATTATAATTGATACAGTTCTTTTCCTTCAAGAACCCGAATATTATTTTTGGTCAACACATCAATGGCCGCCTGCAAATCATCAAATCGAAATATATTGACAGCCTTATCATGACTGGTATGCACAAATGCATACAAATATTCAATGTTGATTTTTGCCCGGTCAATAATTTCGAGCACAGCATTCAATCCACCCGGTTCATCACTGATTTCAACAGCGAGCACTTCTGTTTTACTGAATGTATACCCCTGGTCTTTTAATGCACTTTCTGCTTTGACAGAATTATCGACAATGATCCGCAAAATACCGAAATCTGAAGTATCAGATACAGTCAGAGTTCGGATATTGACATGATTGTCTTTCATTAACTGGGTGACATCCTTGAGTCTGCCTACTTTATTTTCTAAAAAAATGGATAATTGTTGTACAAGCATTTTACCTCCATTTAAATCTTACGATTATCAATAACACGTTGCGCCTTCCCCTGGCTTCTCGCAATGGTTTTTGGCTCAACCAGCTGAACGCGGGTAGACACACCGATCGTTTCTTTAATATTCTTCGTAATTTCGTTTTCCAGCTTTTGTAACACCTTGACTTCATCGGAAAACACATCCTGACCCACTTCAACCATAACAGTGAGCATGTCTAGATTATTGACGCGATCCACAACCAATTGATAATGAGGTGCAATATCTGGCATATCCATTAGAACGCTTTCAATTTGTGATGGAAAGACATTGACACCTCGAATGATCAGCATATCATCTGATCGTCCAGACACTTTGTTCATGCGAACATGGGTTCTTCCACAGATACATGGTTCTGGATTCAATGATGTAATATCTCGGGTGCGATATCGGATAACAGGAAAAGCTTCTTTTGTAATTGATGTAAACACAAGCTCACCGGTTTCACCCAAAGGAAGGACTTCACCTGTATCCGGGTTGATAATTTCTGGAATGAAATGATCTTCAAAAATGTGAAGCCCTTTTTGCGCTTCAATGCATTCAATTGAAACACCAGGACCGATGACCTCACTCAAACCATAAATATCCATTGCTTTTATGTTCATTTTTTGTTCAATCTCAGATCGCATGCTCTCAGACCAGGGTTCAGCGCCCAGAATACCTGCTTTGAATTTTAAATTTTCGAATTTAACCCCCATATCCTCTGCCACTTCTACAAGATGTAGCGCATAAGAAGGTGTACAGGTAATCACTGTTGGCCCAAAATCTTGCATGATAATAACCTGACGTTTTGTATTTCCGCCAGAAATTGGGATAACTGATGCGCCCAATCTTTCTGCACCATAATGTACACCCAGCCCACCAGTAAAAAGTCCATACCCATAAGCATTGTGAATAATATCATTGGGGGTTGCACCTGCTGCACATAATGAACGTGCCATTAGTCTTGACCATGTTTCGATGTCACGCGCAGTATATCCCACAACTGTTGGACGCCCAGTTGTTCCTGATGATGCATGTATACGAACAACGTTTTCCAAAGGAACTGCAAACATGCCAAATGGATAGTTATCTCGCAAATCCTGTTTTGTTGTAAAGGGAACGCGCTTTAAATCATCGAGACTCTTTATGTCTGATGGCCGAATATCCGATGCATCAAATTGTTTCCGATAAAAAGGTACTGTGGCGTAAACTCGGGATAGCGTTTCTTGTAAACGTCTTAGTTGAATAGCTTCAAGAGCTTCCCGGGGCAGCGTTTCAAAATCAATGTTGTAAATCATTGCTTATTCTTTTCCTTTCTTGATAGAACAATTCAGACAGTCAAAGGCTGTCTAAATTGTAAATGCCTGGTCTTATTCTATAATTTGAATAATACCATTTATAGCGTATTATTGATTAAATATTCAACTTACCATGAGGAGTATGCTCAAGTTATGGGAAAAACTGCGATTTCATCAATTTCACAAAAATCAAAATTCAATCCATGTTCGAAACCAATGTAGGAGCGAACATAAGATTGGCCTCTACATTGGTTTCGGACATGGGTTGGATTTCGGTATTTGTCCGAGGTAATCGTTTTCCCCAAATATATACATACGCCCCAATTAGACACACGTTACCACAAATGAATAAAAAGAAAAACAAAAATTATAGACAAACTGCATGCATATCAAATGAGTGTAACCATGATAATGGGGTCGGACCAAGATAACTATTTGAAATTCCAGTAATTTCATTTCTAAAAATGGTGTTTTTTAAGCCTATATCGCCATTTTGGGCATCAAAAAGATCGGTATAGTATTCGATGTTTTCACAAATTGTCATTTTTTTGCTCCTAAATAACTATAACGCTCTTTTTAACCCCAAAAAGAGCGTTATAGGCTAATATTTGGGGGTAAAAATGAAAGTTTTGTTTTTAATTTGAATCTGTTAATTTGGTCCGACCCTACAGCCTATTCGCTATGATGGCTACGCATAGAAGTGGATTAATAGCAAATCCTATAACACACAAGATAAATGAAAAACACATAGATAAAATTCTTGAAATTACAGAAAAAGATGACGTGATAATGGGGTCAGACCAAGATAACTATATGAAATTCCAGTAATTTCATTTCTAAAAATGGTGTTTTTTTGGCCTATATCGCCATTTTGGGCATCAAAAAGATCGGTATAGTATTCGATGTTCTCACAAATTGTCATTTTTTTGCTCCTAAATAACTATAACGCTCTTTTTAACCCCAAAAAGAGCGTTATAGGCTCATATTTGGGGGTAAAAATGAAAGTTTTGTTTTTAATTTGAATTAGTTAATTTGGTCCGACCCTACAGCTCTAAACAATGGAGTCCAAAATATTTAAATGTGGGACTCTCCAACCTTACCCCGAAATTTAAAGAAAATACCTAACAGAAATGGTATATGAAGAATACCGAAAAAGAATCGTTTTCCCGAACAACCCCAAACCATTGAAATTCATATTCTAAAACAAAAGGATAGATCAGAAATGAAAAAATATTTTTATTGTTGATTTTTATGAAATATCATTGTATATATATTTTTTATAACTTACCAAAAAGTTATCCATATAATTTTTAATTAATAATGTTAAAATCATGTCATTTTTATCTTTATTTAATTACAGTATAAATAATAACCTTAGAAACACTAATATTTGATAAGGATTAAGATCTGTCAATAATTCAAAAACCATTTATGAGGTTACCCATGAAAATATTTTTCCAATTTGAGGATGAATAGCCTTTGTCTTCTGTCTGTCTTATTGCTTATTTGCTGTGTTTACATCGTTCATACTGATGCGGCCATACATAATCATTTACTCTTATCGTGAAAATAACTTTGGGGCCGGCACACCGGACTATGACATGAATGAATATGTAGGCAAAACTAATAAATTTGTCATAGATCCCTCGTTCACATTACGTATCCATGTCATTGTGTGGGAACGTGATACAATAAAAAAACAAGCACTATTAAAAAAGAGGTCAACCATGAAATTTCATAAAAAAAATTCTTTTTATCTCCTGTTTATGTTTATATCAGCCATTATTATGCACACAAGTGTAAACGCTGACACTATAGGTATAAATACTGGTATAAGAGGAGATGATCATTCAGTCAATCATTTTGAAATTGGCTTTACATTCAATTATTGGGGCGTCGATTACACATCTTTTGGTGTCAGTTCAAATGGTTGGATCAGTTTACTCAATACTGCGACAGGCACATACAGCAACGGCAATTTTCCCAATCCTTCAAGTATAGATGGCATAGTTTGTCCCTTCTTTGATGATTTACGAATGGATGTAAGCGGTTACCCTGATGGTAAAGTATTGTATTTAACAAAAGGGCAGGCACCAAATAGATATCTTGTCATTCAGTATCATGATGTATATTTCT
>Ga0272440_1003672_pt1 | contig 11354 bp, 11 predicted proteins | sample SSMMMBAug17_FD_192440 | JGI IMG/M metagenome (GOLD analysis project Ga0272440, IMG submission 192440) | Marine sediment archaeal communities from Little Sippewissett salt marsh, Falmouth, MA, United States - SSM-MMB-Aug17 | ecosystem: Environmental > Aquatic > Marine > Wetlands > Sediment ... | reverse complement strand
TTTACCAAGATATTTATCTGCCTTATCAGAGGACGCCTTTATGAGTTGAGATGTTTCTTTGAAATTTTCCTTAAGTACACGTTCAGTCTCCTTAAACTTTTGATCAGAGTCCTTAAATCGTTGATCAGTTTCCTTAAATCGTGCTGATAATTCTTGATTCATTTCAAATATTCGTTTTTCATAAGCTTTATCTCGCTTCTCACTTTGTTCGATAAAGTGCTGAAGCATCTCCCATGTTTTTTGTGCTTGATTGTTCAACGTGATAACATCCATAATTATACTCCTTTTGTTTTTAATTTTTTATAGTTTCTTATACAAGGTAACGCAAATTGGCATCTTTCATTTTTTAGGGATTCTCAGAAAATAACTTCCCCATTTATTGATATTGTTCGTTTTGAGGTAATTGTACTGTAGAGACGTAGCATGCTACGTCTCTACATGACCTTTTTTTCTTGTACGATCAAGAAAAATTTTTTAGCAAATTTGAAGGATGCCAATTTATCTTGATTTTACAAAAAATAAGGTCGTGTGTAGAGACGTAACACACCCAATACGAACAATGAAAAAATGTGTGGAAGTTATATTTCAAGGTCGTGTGTATAGCGTAACATGATACGTCTATACAGTACAAGACATCCAATACGAACAATTAAAAATGGGAAAGTTATCTTTCAAGCTTTCCTAAGTATTCCTAAATGGAAATAATACAAGCTTTGTCAAGAATGATCTACAATATTATAAATGGGGAAATTATTCTTAAGTTTTTGGATAGAAAGAAAAGAAGTGATTCAAGACGATCCCCTGACATGCCTGGGATTGATTGGCATTTCCAAAGAATCATCATATATGTCATTTCCAAATGAATCATCATCAATCATTGGATTCTCAGCGTCATCGAAATTTTCAGACGCTTTGTTAATATTCGCCGGCTCATTTATGTCAATATTTGAAGGATCTGCTGATTCATTTTCATCAGTTGACATATCGTTTTCGTTACTATTTTCATGCTTAGTATTTTCATCTATTGATTCATGGCTTTCATCCTTATCAGCATCTGATTCATGAGGTTCATCCTTATCAGCATCTGATTCATGAGGTTCATCCTTATCAGCATCTGGTTCATCGCTTACATCGCTATTAACACTTAATTCATCATTTTGTTCAGTTTCATCGCTTTGTGCCTTATGCACTCTTTGTTCATTGCTTTCAGCCAAATCAACATTTTGTTCCGCTTCTTTGACAGCAGATTTTTGTTTTTCGTCAGCTAAGACAACCTTTTCACCATTGGTCTCTCCAGTGTTCATAGCGTCTGCATCATCAATTTCAAGATCATCTGGCGCAGGCAGATCTTTGAGGTCGTTCAAGTCAAAGACTTCCAGAAAACGTCTGGATGTTGTGTATAACATGGGGCGACCGGCAACTTCTTTTCGTCCGATAATGCGTATTAATTTATTTTCAACCAGGGATTTCATAATTGCCCCAGAATCAACGCCGCGAATCTTATCAACTTCAGCACGTGTTACTGGTTGTTTATATGCGACAATAGCCAGGGCTTCAAGTGCGGCTCTACTGAGTCGCATTGGACGCGATCTGATAAATCGTTTTATCCAATCTTTGTATATCGGACGCGTACGAAGTTGAATGCCTCCGGCAACATTGCTTAAATAAAAGCTGCCACCACGTTCATTATATTCCAAGGTAAGTGCCTCAACTGCTTTTCGAATGTGAGACATGGGCACATCTGGCATAATAAAATGAATCTGCTTTAGCATGATTGGCGAATCAGATACAAATAACAGACTTTCAATAATATATTTCAGGTTATCCTTTGTCTCCATTTTTTTCTCTTGCTCTATGGAATGCTCTGAAAATAACTTCCCCCATTATTGATATTGTTCTTTTTGAGAGTAATGTACTGTAGAGACATAGCTTGCTATGTCTCTACACGACCTTTTTTTAGTATGATCAAGAAAAATGGGCATGTTATTATCCGAGTTTTCCTAAGCGATTTAAGCAGCTTTTCTACTTAACACTCCCTTCCTTTTGAATTAACCATCTGGAATCAATCTTTTCCCACAAAATCATTTTTTTTGTATTATCTTTATACCCGGGTGATTCATAACTTTGATCAAAGGTAACTTTTGCTTTATTACAGGCTGTAAAATCAATGGAAACATTTGAAATACCAATTTTAATAAAATCTTTTTTCAACCTCTTCGCGCGTTGTTTTTTCCAGGTGGCATAGCTTAAGCCTTTTGATGGTTTAAAGTTGGGTGAATACATATCAAGATAAGCATTTAATTTCATTGAAGCCCAACTTTTTGACCATTGATTCATCGCAGTGGTAATATTGATAGTTTCCTGCATTTTTGACTGAATATTATTTGTTGGACAGGGCGCTGGTTGGTCAATTTTTTTCGGTTCAACAGGTTTTGTAATAACATCAGGTTCGGGCACTTCAGTTTCAACAGCTTTCGTAATAACTTCAGGTTCGGGCACTTCGGTTTCAACAGCTTTCGTAATAACATCAGGTTCGGGCACTTCGGTTTCAACAGCTTTCGTAATAACTTCAGGTTCAGCATCTTCAGATAATTCAGGTTGTTCTACAGTGGGTGTCATGTCTGTATCTGGCATTGCTGTTTCAATATTTTCAATATTTTGAGACATTTCATCAGTCATTTCTGCATCAGTTTTTTCTTCAGACATGTCTTCAGGTATTTCATCATGCATTTTTTCAGCATCACCTGGTTCAACAATTTGTTCATCTTCAGGCAATTTATCAGTTTCTTCGTCAAGATCGACAGCATCCTGAACAACATCACGTTGATCAACATCCTGATATTGGCTTTCGGGCTGCGTTCGTTTGCCATAGAATAGATTTGATACAATCGAAAGCTGAACTCGTCCTGAACTTGGAATTTCATTGCCATCAAACTCGGTCGTTTCTGTTGAATATTGTCCTGAAAGGTCTATTTTAAACCACTTAAGACCAAGCGCCAAACCCGCAGTAAATATGGTGCCTTCATCAGTAAAGTCATCACTTTTCATATTCTTTTGAGCGCCGCATCGCAATGACAACATATGTGAGGGCTTAAATAGAATGCCGCCACCAATGTTTTGAGATTTATATTTGTCAAGCAGGGATTCATTTTCACTGAAATCATAATCCATAGACACCATCAATGTATCTCGCCAGATATGATACAACAATCCCGCTCTGATTTGAGGATCAATGGTATATTCAAAACCGCTGACACTCTCAAATTTAGGGCTGTTGATATTTTTTATTACCATACCTGTGACCAGGCGGTTATTGAAAAAATTTGGCGTATACAAAAATCCCAGATCAATACCAAATGCCGTATCCTGATGTTCGGATGCATTATCAAACTCATCAGTCAGATCACCAGATTCAGTGTCAATATCGATTTCCTTTTCATATGTATATCCAGGCATAAATTTGATTGCCCCACCCAGGCTGAGATTTCCAAAAGGGGTAGAAAAATTTCGGGCATAGGCAATCGGGATTTCATAATATGTGATACCTCTGATTTTGAGGCGGGTGTCTTTATTGTCAATGGCATATTCAAGGGATGATGATTCGTAGGCGGCTTTATCAACCAGTGTTAATGTTTTTGAATTTTCATCATATTTAATATATTGAGGAGGTGTTAATGGGCTTAATGACGAGCTATCGGATTTTACAATTATATCCAGCTTTTTGTCGATAACTGCGACAGCAGTCAATTCCGATATACTGAATAAGCCAATGCCCAGATTGCCAAATTGAAAGCCAATGGATACATTGGGCATGATTTGAACGCCGTTGTTATCGGAGATGAGCCCCAATTCTCTTTTAATTATTTTGACATCATTTGATATTGTATCTGAAAGTAAAGGTACTGTTTTTGTACTCGTATTAACCTGTGCCCAATTAATATCATTAGAAGCCTTTTCAATTTCATCCAGTGTATCATTAATATCCACATCAGCAAGCTCGTCAATGTGATCCGCAAGGTTAAATTCACGAATTCCAACGCCAACTGATGTTACCCATTCAAAGCCAGTCTGATGATTAGCCAGCAATGCCGGGTTGTAATAGGAACCAAAGCTTGATGAAGCTGACGCAACACCTGCGCCACCGGTTGAAATTGCAATGCTATCAAGGGGTAAGAATTCTACTGCATTAAGATCTGATTGTTGAATAATCAGGCAGAATAATAGCATCAATCCTGGAAAGATTTTTTTTGTGATATGCATAAAACCTCCAATTTTGGTGTTTAGCCGACTGGCTAAAAATAAATATAAATTATTCATTTATTTGAATAATGTCTTCTCTCACGAAATCGGTTCAACTCTATCTGATTCAATTTCAACGCGAATGGTTTTGTTGACGGATTCAACTTCAATAATAAGATATCGTTCATTTTTATGTTGACGCAATCTACCCTCCAGTCCCATCAAGGGGCCGGCAATAATTCTTACTTTTTGGCCTGCTTTTATCTTTGAAATGTATTCATTCACAGGTCTATTTGATATTGCCTTGTAAATAATATCCATTTCATTGATTAACAAAGTCTGATCTTTAACATGAATTGTCTGAATGATACGATTTGTCTTTAAGGCTTCAACACGTTCAGCATTATTGGCTTTAAAAAAAATATAGCTGGTAAAAAGCGGCGTCAATGAATATCTTAAACGCTTGATGCTGGGTTGTTTTCTTTTGATGAGCGGAAGAAAATAGCTTACTTCTCTCTGCATTAAATTCCATGCAAGGGCCTTTTCCTGTCTTGGTTTTGTGTATGCAACATACCACAGTTGATCATTCGTAACATTATTTATCAATGCATCGTCTGGATAACATATTTTGGGATTATCTGATTCTTTTAGTGTCAATTGTTTTGCTCCAATTTTGTAGTGGTTAAAAAACTTTTATACCTGTTGACAATATTTCATTAACAAAAGGATCTTCATTAATAAGGAAAAATTTCAAGATCTCTGCTAACTGATAAATTGATTTGTCTTATTTTGTTCTTATCCTTAGGAATGTCTGAAAAAAACTTCCTCATTTATTGATATTGTTTGTACTGTAGAGACGTAACATGCTACTTCTCTACACGACCATATTTTTTTGTACGATCAAGAAAAATGAGCAATTTATTTTCAGACCATTCCTAAATAATGTATAAAAAATATTACTATATTTTTTCAATAATGTCAAGTTTCACTATTGCAAATTTTTCATATTATTAATTTCTAAAATGCATAATATTTATGTTGAAAAATGTCCTCGCTAACTGCAAAATTTGTGACAGCCACACCGACTTTGTTGCCGTGTACTTGTTTAACCAGTAACGAAAAAATATTGCTATTTAAGCTATTAATATTTGTTAAATATTGTTCTCGCTAACCATTACGCCGAAGCTAAAACAGTTATAAAGTAATAATTTGACTTTCTTTAATTTGATTAACTATTTCTGCCTTTATTTCTTCCCATTTTATTTTTTTCAACATTATTGGCATTGGTTGATGTTCAGCATCCTTAAAATACAACAGTGATTTTAAGAGATGATAGTGATTACTGATTTCTATGCCATATTTAAGTGAGTAATTTTCAAATAATTCTTTTGTGGAAAAGTATTGAAGCAAAAAGTATAAATCTATGAAATCTTTTTTGCTACCTCGACCAGCAATAGCTTCAAGTTTCATAAGAGCAATATCAAGCATGTCAGCTATAAGTAATTTTTTGAAACTATGGAGATCTACAAGTAAAGGGTAAGCATATTTGAAAAATGATATTTTGACATTATCAAGTGATCCATTAATTGTGTTTTCTGATTGGTCGAATAAATCAAAAGTGCCTATACTTTTTAAGTTTTGAATTATAGCAGACGAGTCAAATTTATTTTGTGTAAAAAAATCAAAATCTATGGATTGCCTATGTCCAATATGAAAACCTAAAGCTGTTCCACCGGCCAGATAAAAAGAACTAATCCAGTCTTGTCTTAAGATAATATTAAACAAATATTTCTGTTGTTCTGGCAGAATGCTAATATGAATATTTTTCATTTAACATGCAATTCCAAAAATTTTTTGTTTTTTTATTGAGATTTCTGCTTGAAGCAATAAGAGTAAGCAAAAAGTCTTTATTTATATAAGAAAACAGCCATTTAAGGGAATCCATATCTCCGAAATTTAATATTCTTTCGGAAATATACTCAGGATATACGTCTATGTCTAGTTCTTCAAAGTCACAATCCCAATAGTACTTTTTAAATCTAAGTGGTATTTTATTTTTTTTCATACAACCAATTCATACTGTAAACTATCTGAAAACAAGCTCCTCTTGTGAAGCCATAAAATTCGTTTGAAAGAAAAACTGGCTGCCTTCATTTTCTTTACTTTCAAACCAGAGTTTACCATTGAGCATGTCAGACAGTTTTTTACAAATAGCCAGGCCCATGCCAACGCCGCCATATCTTCGTGTCAAACTCTGATCGCCTTGTGTACAATAATCAAAAATAACATCTTTGATACTTTCAGGTATACCAATACCAGTATCTGATACTGTAAAAAGAAGTGTGATCAGCCCTTTGTTTTTTATTTGTGTTTGACCTGATTCAAATACCTGCTTGATTGTCAATCGACATTCTCCCTGATTGGTAAATTTAATTGCATTTCCACACAAATTATAAATTATTTGACGTATTAAACGCCATTTTCCCCATAGATTAAATGGGATGTTCGGATCAATTTCAATTTCAAACAAAAGATCCTTATCTTGCGCTTTTTGCAACAAGATCTGGTTGATTCCGCCAATTATTTCACCTATGTTAAAATGCTCACCCATTGTTTTATTTTTATTATAATCTACAGCAGAAAATATGAGCAAGTCATCGACAATATCAGAAAAGGAAATACTGGTTTTTCTGATCACTTCAAGGTTATTTGTTGTTTCTGTATCCAAATTTCTTAACAACAAAAGATCCACATTACCCATAATAATATTAAGGGGGGTTTTTAATTCATGACTCATTATTCCTAAAAACTCTGATTTTGCTTGTCTGGCAAGATCAGCCTTTTCAAGTGCGACTGTTAATTCATTTTTTAAGATTTCAAGTTCCTTAACACGTTCCTCTAAACTCGCAGTTTTTTGTTTGACCTGATCTTCTAAATTTTTATTAACAGTTTCCAATTGTTGCATTAATATTTTATTATTTATCAACAATTGCCGCTTTTCAAGAGCCTGGGATATAATGTGATAAAAGCTATCAATATCATTTAATGGTTTGAGAACAAAATGAAAGGCGCCGCCATCTTTCAATGCCTCAATCGCGTTTTCCATTGTGGCATAACCCGACAGAACGATTACTTCAATTGATGGATCAAACGCTTTGACCTGTCTGATAACCTCCAGCCCATCCATTTTCGGCATGCGGATATCTGTTATAACCAGATCAAATGTTTTTTCCTGGAGTTTTTCAATTGCCTGTTTTCCATCTGTTGATGTTGAAACATCATAGTCTTCTAATCTCAAGACCCTTTCAATCATCATTAGCACATCAGGCTCATCATCAATTACCATGATTGTTTTATTGTTGCTCATTATTCTTCCCAAATGAATAAAAAATTTTTTTAAACTAAAATAATAAAATAATTAAAAATTATACGCTAAATTGTGCTTTAATTTTAAAAACTTGGGTTGCCGGTAAATTAAGAATTCGTTGAAGGCCGGTTTTTTGCTTGATTTGTTCCAGATGAAATTTTATATCATCCATTGATGGCGCAATGAATGTAAACCAGACATTGAAATAATGATCGCGTTGATAATTATGTGTTACCCCATCATATGAGTTCACGACCTCGCAAAAGTAATCCAATTTGTCTTCTGGCACATTTGCTGCGCATAACGTACTTTGAAATCCCAATTTTTCAGGAGAAAAATTGCCACCAATCCGCCTGATAATACCAGTCTTTTTTAATTTTTTTACACTTTCAATGATAGTCGTTTCATCAATGCCCAGTTCGTTTGCCAGTGCCTGATATGGTCGGTTGGTTATTGGAAAATCGGATTGAATCCGATTTAATATTAATTTGTCTGTAGTATTTATTGACATGCCAGCATTTGAATATAAATTTTTCGATTTCTCGGGCCATCAAATTCACAAAAAAATATCCCTTGCCAAGTGCCGAGAGCTAATTTTTTGTCTACGACCGGTATCAGCTCGGATACCCCAAAAAGTATTGATTTTATATGTGCAGGAGAATTCCCCTCAAGATGTTTGTATTTATTATTTTTCCAGGGAATTATGTCGTTTATAACCATCAGAACATCATTTTTAACTGATGGATCTGCATTTTCATTAATTGTTACAGCCGCTGTTGTATGCGGAACATATACCATGCATGTGCCTGACACTATTTGATTGCTATCAACAAATCTTTGCACATGATCAGTAATGTCAATTAATTCTGTCTGGCTATTGGATTTAATATTGATGATTTGATGTTTCATGAGGGTTTTTTGTTTTTGGGGAAATCGTTCTGATTTCCAATATTAAAAAAAGGCCATGCCAGTCATGCATGACCTTTTAGGAATTGACTCAGTTGAATAAATGACTATACACAGCCTGTTGGTTTGGGTAAGCCAGCCATTTTACAAGCGCCTTTACCCGGTCCTGATGGAAACAATTCATAGATGTGTTTTAGTTTGAAGCCAGTCAATTTAGAAAGGACACGTACCATTGGTGCGATTCCATTTTTCTCATAGTATTCACGAAGAATATCAATGACTTTTGTGTGTTCATCGGTCAATTCGTCAATACCTTCTTCTTTTTTGACGTATTGAACCCATTCGTCACATTTTCCATCTTCATAATTATCGATGAAGCCATCTTCATCAACTGAAAAACTTTTTCCTTGAAATTCGACTGTTGGCATGAAATAACCTCCTGTTAAAGTTAAAGTACCAAATTGCTTTGGTGTTTTGTGTACATATTACGTTGTACATCTTTTCAATGTTATGACATTTTGCATTCTTCTCAAACATGAGACATTGCTTCTGTCGCTATAAATATCAGGCAATCTGCCTGTGTAATTTAAAAATTTAAGCCTTATATCGTATTAAGAGGTTATTGTCAAGATGAAACACACAGAAAAAAAAAATAAACCCAAAATAATTATTATAGGCGGTCCCACTGGTGTAGGAAAAACCAGTATTGCCATTCAAATGGCCCAAAAATGGGGGGGGGAAATTATCGGTGCAGATGCCATTCAAGTGTATCGTTTTATGGATATCGGAACTGCCAAACCCGATTTTCATGAACAGGCACAGGTAAAACATCATATGATAGATATTGTTACGCCTGATGTTCAGTTTGATGCATCCATGTACGTAGAACAGGCAAGACCAATTATCAAGCATTTACATGATGCTGATATTCCCATATTATTGGTGGGCGGGTCTGGGCTGTACATTAAGGCATTAACAGGTGGGTTGTTTAAGCAAGCGCCTGGAAATTTATCGATTCGGCAACAATACAAGCAGATGGCCGATAAACATGGCAATGCATTTTTATATGAACAGCTACAAAAAAAAGATCCTGCTGCCGCATCGGCTATTCATCCAAATGACATGGTGCGCATTATTCGAGCTCTCGAAGTGTTTGACATCACTGGACGATCAATTAAAGATCACCATCAGGCCCATCAATTTGCCGATCAGCCCTATCAATTATTTAAAATCATGCTCCATGAAGACAGAAAAAAACTATACACGCGCATTGAAAATCGCGTGGATCAGATGATTGGCAATGGTTTGTTAAAAGAAGTTCAATCATTGATTCATCGGGGATATCATTGTAATCTCAGTTCCATGCAATCCATTGGATATAAACACATGTGCGCGTTTCTCAATGGGCGATTGACCTGGGATGAAACAATCCGATTGATGAAACGTGACACCCGACGTTATGCTAAACGTCAGTTTACATGGTTTCGAGCCGATAAGTCGTTTATCTGGGCATCGGCTGCTGAGATTGATTCTTTGTATCCAAAGTTGGATCAGTTTATTGAACAAGGGACGTAATCCCTTCGGAATTCTTTGAAAATAACATGCTCAATTTATCTTGATCGTACAAAATAATAAGGTCGTGTAGAGACGTAGCATGCTACGTCTCTACAGTACAATAACCCAAAACGAACAATATCAATAAATGGGGACGTTATTTTCAGCGCTTTTCTTACTCAAATCGAAATCCCAACTCCGCAAACCATCCCTGCATGGTTTGATCTGCAGTGACATCCTGAACATTATCAATTTTGAAATCCTGATATCGGTAACCAATCCCTAAAAAGATATGCTCTGTAAAAGGGGCAACCTGAACTTCAGCAGTGACATCATACCAGTGATTTCCACTATATGTAGTGCCTTGTAACTCGGCAGCCAGTGAAAAGCTGTCAACCGGTGCAATGCGAAAGCCTGCACACAGCATGGCCATCGGGGTAGAAAAACTTCTGGATCGGGCATTGACAGTTTGGATTTCCTCAATAAATGCGTTTGCATTTAGAAACCTGAAATTGAGACCATAGGTAATATCCACGCTTTTCAATGATGCCATCTGCAGAAAAGGCAAGTGATTGTAGAGCTGAACATCAATAATATCCATTTCCATTTCACTTCGAATGGCATTATCAAAGGAATAATTACCAAAATTAAATGCGCGATTTGTTGAATTGTCATCCTTGACCTTTATTGGCGTATATTGCACTTTAATATCTGGTAACATAGGAACAGGATGTTCAATACGAAACCATAAGTTGATATCGTTTCGATCACTCAATGACAGATCAGAATTAAGTTCAACATCATCACCATTGTAGTTGATCATACCATTTGGATCATGATTCCAAATCCCAACTGCACCTTCAATTCTAAATGGAAGTGCGTAAGATGGTTTTGTTATCATCAATACACCAAAAATTATTAACAAAGTTGTCAGTAATTGAATGTGTTTTGTTTGCATAAAATACTCCTTATTACGATATTTAGGAATTCTGTGAAAATAAGTTCACCTTTTTAAAAAATGTTCATCGGGGTTTTTGTTCTGTAGAGACGTAGCATGCTACGTCTCTACGTGCCAAACTATTATACGTTCAAGATAAATGGGGAACATAATGATATTGTTAACTGCAAAATGGATGACAGCCAAACCTAAAATTACAGATACTATATGCAATTGATAAAAATCTCGTATGTTTGATGTACAGAGAACTCTGCCACATTGGGTTGAATATTCAAGTTGTGATGCATCATCCAAACCGACTCTTTGTTCATCCAGCACACTTAATACATC
>Ga0272440_1003671_pt1 | contig 11354 bp, 5 predicted proteins | sample SSMMMBAug17_FD_192440 | JGI IMG/M metagenome (GOLD analysis project Ga0272440, IMG submission 192440) | Marine sediment archaeal communities from Little Sippewissett salt marsh, Falmouth, MA, United States - SSM-MMB-Aug17 | ecosystem: Environmental > Aquatic > Marine > Wetlands > Sediment ... | reverse complement strand
TGACACCAATTATTACAATTATTACGAGGAATTGATATGATAAAAAACGACAAAATCGAAAAGATTAAAAAAATTTGGGATGAGTATATAAAATCCAACCAAATGGTTTTAGATACGAAAGGAAATGAACTTCCAAATATCGATGAATTAAGACTTGGAGCAATACAAAATCTTTCAGAGATAATTCTTCAATTTAAAAATAGTGAACTGTCTATCGGTGAGTTTAAAACAAGTATTGACAGCTTTAACAAAAGGAATAATCTATGGGGATTTACTGCTATTAAAGGTCAATTTTTCTTCAATCAGTTGACAAAAAATTTAGATGATTCTGGATTATTAAAAATCCAAGAGTTATTGAAAGAAACTATATCTGTGCCCAGAGACATAAAAAATGCTTTAGTGAAAATTGACAAGTTAGAAAAGCATTGTCAAAATTTCTATTCAAAAGCGAAAGATAAGAGACTTGTTCCAAATCCAAAATCGGTTGGTTATTTTCTTTCATATTTTTGGCAAATAGCTGACAATATAAAATGGCCAATTTATTACACAGCATCAATTCAAGCTCTTGATGAAATTGGTTTATGGAGTGAAAAACCCAAACAAAGTGATAATTATGAACAGTTTTATACCTTGAATGAGGAAATAAAAAATATTTTAAGCGAGTATTCTAAAAAAGAAATAACGAATTGGGAAGTAGAACACGCTTTTTGGCTATTCCGAGGTAATCCAAATAAAAAGTCAGAACGAAAAAGAATTAAGCCAATAATTGTTGAACAACCTGAAAAGAAAGAAGATGATAGTAAATTGATCGTTCGTGCCAGTTTCGATTTGTCAGATTACATTATACCTAAAGTATCAAGACTTGTTGAATTAGGAAAAGCACAAGATAAATCTGCAACTCAAAAAGGTTATGAATTCGAAAAGATTGTTGCAGAAATATTTGAGCAGCTTGATTTTGAAGTTGAAATCTTAGGACAAGGAACTGGAAGAAATCCTGATGCAATAATAAAATTTAGAGAAAAAAATACAGCATTCTTAGTTGATGCCAAAGCTTATAATAGTGGTTACTCTATAGGAACAGCTGATGATAGAGCAATTAGAGAATATATCAATCATTATTGCCCTAAGCTTCAACAGAATGGTTATAAAAAAATAGGATTTATTATTGTAAGCAATTATTTTAAGACAAATTTTGACGACTTTATCAATGAAATAACTTGGAATACAGAAATTAAAAGATTTATTCTTTTAACCTCAGAAGCTTTACTTTATTTACTGGCTTTTAAGACAAAGAATAAATTGAGCTTGGCTTCAATTATTGAAAGCATAATTGGATTTGGGAATCCTGTGACAGCTGAAAATATAATTGATGAATTTGATGATGTATAAAACAGAAGTCTTAATACAGGAACGTAATAATTGGGGTCAGAGTAAAATTAAGCTGTAAGTTTAATTTTACTCTGACCCCAATTATTCCAAACCCCAGGATCAAAGCTGCTGGGAGCTGGGAGACATTTAAATCAGAGTATACCGAAGAAATTAAAACCCAAATGCAGGCCAATGGGTATAATGTAGAAACGTAGCATGCTACGTCTCTAAACGTTCAACATCAGACAATATTGAAGTTTGCATCCGCAGGTCGAACCTGATATGATCCCTCAAACAAAAACCGAAACCAAACCTATGAGCAACACCAATGCAGGGGCAAACCTTTTGGTTGCTCTTCGTTCTCGGACATAGGTTTGACATACCCAAAAGACACGACTCTTTTTAATGAACGTCCTGTCAAGAGTTATCAAAAGTTTTGAAATTGGAATAAAATATGAAAATTTTATCTGTCATATTTGAAAATATCAATGCATTAAAAGGTCGGTGGCAGATCCATTTTGATCAACCGCCATTGGAGCATTCAGGCCTTTTTGTCATTTGCGGTCCTACCGGATCAGGCAAGACCAGCATACTGGATGCAATCACGCTTGCTTTGTATGGTGAAACTGATCGGCTTCATAAAAAAGGCATTGAAAATATCATGACACGCCACACATCAGAATGTTTCTGTGAAGTCGATTTTGTTACCAATAATAAAAAATATCGAAGTCATTGGAGTATTCGTCGATCTCGGGGTAAACCTGATGGCAAAATCCAGACTCCCAAACGTATTTTGTATGATCTCAACGCGTCCGAACCTGTTGTTACTGCCGAAAAAATTAAGGAAGTTCAGGATAAAATTGAAGTTATGACTGGCCTGGATTACAAGCGTTTTTCGCGTTCAATGATGTTGGCCCAGGGCCGATTCGCTGAATTTCTGAATGCGCCGGATCGTGAACGTGCTGAGCTTTTGGAAAAAATGACCGGTACAGACATATATTCGTTGCTTTCCAAAAAGGCCTTTGAAATTGCCAGAATTGAAAAAGAGCATTTACATGTTATTGAGGTAAAGGCTGCGGCTATTGTCTCATTAAGTTCTGAAGAAATTGACACTTTCAAAAATGAAATATCTGAAGTAAAAAAACAACATGATGAAAATAAACTGGCCTTGCAAACATTGCTCAAAGAGAAAGAGGTCAGACAGCGTGTTGAAAAATTATCAAAAGAACTCATAGAAGTCAAAAAAGCACGTGATTCGGCCCGGAAAAATGAAAAAGATATGCACTCTGACCTGAACCGCTTGAAAAAATCAAAACAGGCAAATGCATTTCGTTCAGAATTAAATACTGTTAATGATCTATCTAAACGTATCATTGATTTAAATCAGGCTATTGACAAACTGACATCCCAATTAAAAAATGACAGTGTGGCTTTAGAAACATTAAAAGAAAAACAAGAACAAATTCATATTCAATTTGAAAAAGCAAAAAATGAAGAAAAAACTCTGAGCCCGATCATTCAAAAAGTAAAAATTTTGGATCGCGATATTGAGCAAGCCAATAAACAAATTGATGATTTTTTTAAAGATAGTCAGAAAATTTCAAAACAGCATTCTAAGCGAGAAACGCATTACAAAGAAATTCGTATCAAAGCGCAGGACTGTCAAAAACAATATCATAATATTCAGGATTGGCTGGAGAAAAATGAACATGACAAAAATTTATCTGAACATATACCCTATATTCAATCTGATTTAGAAAAAATACAAGAATCGAGATATCAGTACAAAGAAGGAAACCGCACAATGAACAATCTAAAAAAAAAGCGGGACAGTTTACAGGAGCAAAGGCAAGGTATCGAAAAAAAACATCAACATGATCTCAAACAAATGCAGAACTTCCTGAAACAAATCAAGGATTGCGAAAAAAAACTGGCCAGCCAATTGGGGAGTCAACCTTTGGATGATTTAGAAATGCAATTGAATGCCACAAAAAATCATTTACAGCTTCTCGAGCAGTTCCAGGAGTTATCTCACAAATATATTGAATGTCAAAACAAAATGAATGAAAATCGTAAACATCTGAAACATATTAGTCTTATGAAATATCATTGTGCAAAAGATCTTAAATCAATAAATCAAAATATTCAAAAGGAAGAAAACACTTTGAAAGCTTTGGAACAGGCTGTTCAACATGAGATGCTGGTTGCACATTATGCCGAACATCGACAATCTCTCAAACCTGATACGCCATGTCCGCTGTGTGGTTCTTGTCAACATCCCTACGCTCAAAGCAGTAAAGAATCCCAGAAAACACATATTCAAAAAGAATTTGAAAACAAAAAACAAATATTCAACCAATGGATAAAACAACGAGAATCCAAATCAACCGCGTATGCACTTTATGATTCAAAGATCAGTAATCATATTAATGTATTACTGCAACTTCAATTGCTCCGATCACAATTAATTGAACAATGGGAATGTATTGCGGCAGATTGTCAATTAACCTTTGATATGAAACAACCCAAAGAAATTGCAACCCAAAGAAAAGAAACAAAAATGCAGATGGATCGTTATCAGAGTAGATATGATGTATCCAAAAAATTGAATCAACGTCGTCAGGAGTTATTAAATAATTATCAGCAAATAAAGGAAAACGATTACAGGCACAGTGATACGATCAAGTCATTGGATTTTGAAATCAAGCAAGTCAATCGAGACATTGAAAGTTTTATTGAGTTTTGCAATACAGTAAAAAAGCGTGGTGAAATGATTGCTCAGGAAGCTGAATCTAAATTGAAACGTTTTCATGAATCTGTTCCAAAGTTTGGGAAGGAAAGACTTTTTATTGATACCTTAAAGAAAAAAGCCAAAAGCTATTTTAACAAGATGAGTGAATCTGAAAAACTGGCTCTGGAAAATCAAAAGCAATCTGCCTCTGTGAATGAGATTCAGATCGAACTCAATCGCCTATCATCACAATTAGTTGATATAAATGCGCAAAAAGATAAGGTGGTTGATATCCAAAAAAAATTAAAAATAGAACGTTATCAATTACTGGGTAATAAGAATACAGATCAGGAAATAAAAAGATTACATGATGTGCTCGAAAACTGTGATAAGCAAATAAAAAAATGCCAGAAAGAATACGCACTTTTAGACAAAACATATTCGTCACAGTTTACACTAAAACAAAGCAAACAGGAAGAATTGTCCGAATTACAAATATCTTATGAAAAAACCTGTCAAGATTTGATTAAACAGATACAGGTCAAAGGATTTGACCATATCGATGAACTTCAAAAAGCAATGATATCCCCAGAAGTATCTGAACGTATTCAATCACAGCATGATCAAATCCTCAAATTAATCGATCAGTCAGAAACACGCCATGAGGATATCAAAGCGCGTATTGAAAAAGCAAAGACATTTCCTTTTATTTATGATACCCTTGAATCTCTAAACGAAAAAATAAATCAGTATGAACATAATTTGGAAAAGCTTGCCAGACGCATTGGATCTATTGAACAAGTGCTGGCAGAAAATACAAAAAAGCAGCAGATTCAAAAAGACTTCAAGTCGCAATTAAATCAACAGAAAAACAAATCCAAGCGATGGACAGATTTAAACGATCTGATTGGATCGGCGAATGGAAATGCATTCCGAAATTTTGCCCAAGGATTAACATTGAACCGCTTAATTGATCTCAGTAATAAGCACTTACAACATCTATCCGACCGATATATTCTTCAACGACCGGATTCACAATCGTTATCATTAAATATAATGGATACGTACCAGGCCAATGCACTTCGGCCAACCGGCACATTGTCTGGTGGTGAAAGCTTTTTGGTAAGCCTTTCAATGGCTTTGGGATTGTCTGACCTTGCCGGCAATAACTTACGTCTGGACTCTTTATTTCTTGATGAAGGCTTTGGCACCCTGGATGATGAATCTCTTGAAACTGCTCTTGGAGCTGTTGAACGCTTAAATCATAGTGGCAAAATGATTGGTATTATTTCTCATATTGAAAGTCTTAAAGAACGTATTCCTGTACATGTTGAAATTTCAAAGATTGCGGGCGGGATCAGTCGTTTGGATATCGTAGGTCAGTAAAGGAGGTATTTATTTGAAATGACCCTTAGCAAACATATCATTCTCATCATGCTTCACCTGGTGTGGGCATCCATTGTTTGTGCTGAGAATCAACATCCACATGGAATTATTGTTGATGGCACAATCGGCGCAAAAGAAATGAAAACGTTGCAAGGACCAGATTATCAGATTGACGCTGATCTCGGAGAAATCAAAGGCAATAATTTGTTTCATAGTTTTCAAACATTCAACGTACACAATAATGAACAGGCTGTGTTTAATGGCCCAGACAATATTCAACATATTATTACCCGGGTGACAGGCAATGAATATTCATGGATAGATGGTACTATTCAGTCCATGATGCCTGATGCGGATTTTTTCTTATTCAATCCAAATGGTGTTGTATTTGGTAAAAATGTATTATTAGATATTGCAGGCGCTTTTCATGTAAGCACCTGCAATTATATTGGTTTCTCAGATGAAACACGATATGAAGCTGCGCCAGATAAAACGTTGTTATCAACGTCATTGCCCCATTCTTTTGGGTTTATTGATGATAATATTGGGCAAATTATAATCCATGGCAAAGGCCCAACGATTCCGCAATCGGAAAACAGTTTGCTGCCATCACTTATTGTTAAAAATGACCAGACATTGTCATTGATTTCCGAGGGTATTGTGCTCAATGAAGGGACTGTTGATTTAGTGAAAGAGTTTCCTGTTGGAACTCTTGTTGCAAACAATGGCATCATCAACATTGCCAGCGTGGCATCAACCGGCGAAGTTGTCTTTCAAGATGATGGCCTTGATGTCTCCTCCTTTGAAAAAATGGGTGATATTACACTTTCTGATCACTCAGTGATCAGTGCAAGCAGTGGAAAGGTAAATGTATATGGAAATTATTTGAAAATGACGACCAGTTTTATAAACGCCGGTCAATATGTCAGAGATGACCTTATAGTGGAAGGCTTTGCCGGAGGGCATATTGATATTCATGTGAAACGATTTTCCTTATTGGATGGCAGTGGTATATTCATAGAAACATTTGGATCCGAGAACAGTGGAGATATTACAATTCAGGCTGAACATATCGAATTAAAAGGGCGTTATGATGAGAATGCCAGCAGAATTTCAACCAGTTCCATATCAATAGATTTTATAGAAAATATTGATCCCGAAAATACTTTTGAAAGGTTTTCTTCAGAACCTCAATCCTTTGGTAATGCAGGGAATATAGATATTGTTACTCAAAGCCTATTGTTGACTGATAGTGCAAATATTATGGCAAACGCGTTTTCTCGGGGAAATGGCGGTATCATATCAATCAATGCAGATACCCTTGATATTTGCGGCAATGCAACCATTGATATGGATCAGCATGCAGGAATTTTTTCAGTGAGCGCGTCTGATGGTAATTCTGGAAACATTTTTATTCGATCCGGAACTCTAGTCTCTTTAAATCAACACGCTATAATTGGCGCGCAAAGCCTTGGAAAAGGAAGGCCGGGGGGAATAATTATTGATACGCCCAAATTATCCCTTGATCATTATTCCATTGTTTCAGCGACCGCTCTACATGAGGAAAATGCAAAAGATGGACTGGGCGTTATCATTGGGCGTGACATTGTTTTACATGATGCAGAAAAAGATTTTGACGTGCATCAGATGTGTGATCAGATTAGCATTAAAAGGTATTCTGAAATTTCAACTGAAAGTTATGGAACAGGTCAGGCGGGAATTGTCTATCTCGTAAGCAAAACCATTGCCCTGGATGACCATGCCATAGTGTCATCATCCGCCCTGAAACCCGGAAATAGTGGACATTCGGGTGAAATTGTTTTGCTTGGCGAAAAAATATCACTAGATCACGAAAGCCTGATCACTACTGAAAATGCAGGCATTGGAGATGCTGGAACAATAAATATATTGACCTCAAATTTATCTCTGGATCATTTTTCGAGGATCCTTTCTGTCAATACTTATGGAACCCATGGCGGTGCATCTGGATTGATTCTGATCAGTAAAGGCATTGAATCCATTTTACCAAATGATCAAACAATTATTCATCCTGTAGACAAGATCAGCATGAACAATCATTCTGGTTTGTGCACATCAAGCCTGAGTGAAGGCGGTGCGGGCGCAATCATTGTGCGCGTTAAAGATCTTATAATTTCAAATGCCGCATTTATTTCTGCTGAAAATAAATACCCGGGATACAGTGAAGAAATTGGAATTATTTCTATTCGTGGTGAAAATATCCAATTACATAACGAAAGTAAAATTTCTACACAAAGTGAAAGTGAAGCTGATGCTGGCGGCATTGCGCTAGAAACAAATACCCTTTCTCTTTCAAATAAATCGTATGTATCCAGCGCAGGCATTCATCCACACCGCAAGGGCGCTGGCGGACATATTTTCATTGCCAAAAAAATTTCACATATTGATGATGTCCTTTTCGGTTTTATCGATATTGAAGACAAGCTTGAAGTAAAAGATATTTTTTATATCAAAGAACCGGTAGAAACAATTAAAATGAATGATTCCGCATTTATCAGCACATCCTCCGCAGGAACAGGTGATGCCGGTGGGATACTTATCGGAAGTCAAAATCTTTCCCTATCAAAAGGATCTCGAATTTCATCAGAAAGTACCTCTAAAACAGATGGTGGTGCTGCAGGTCTTATAAGTATATCGCACCTGAAAAACTTCCATTTGATACAAAACAGTAAGATAAGCACCCAGGCAATCCACACATCAGTACCAGATACGATCATTCCTGGATTTATTGATCAAGATCGTTTAAATGGAATGATTTCAATATCTAGCACTCGTGACATCTCTCTTTATGAAGGAAGCATATCCAGTTCTGTCCTTGGCGGTCTGGGAAATGGTGGGAATATTTCAATTCATTCCAGCAATGCAGTCTTGAATAGAAGTCAGGTTATTGCCAATGCTTATGAAGGCAATGGCGGCAATATATATATTGAAGCAAATTATTTAATTCAATCATCAGATAGTGACATATCGGCATCATCCCATTTAGGCATTGATGGAGAAATTCTCATTGAAGCCTTTACTGAAAATTTTGACAAACAGATTATTTCCCTGACCCAAGATTTTCTGGATGCCACGCATTGGATACAAACGCCCTGTGAGCTTAGAGAAAATGAAAATAGCAGTCATTTTTTTATAACACGCTACAAAGTCCAACCCGCATCCTTTTTTGATTGGCAGCCCGGGCGATATAAGTAAATATGTCCGAGAATGAATGTAGGGGCAAACCTTGTGCCCTTCGAACAAACACCGCAATCAAACCTATGACCGAAATAAAGCGTATTGGTTTCGGTCATAGGGCAAACAAAGGTTTTCCTCCCCATGATCATAGGGAAAAATATTTTTAGTTACAAATATCCTTTAATTGTTTTATTCCCTTGCAATCACCCAATTCACAGGATTTTTTTAAATGAATACAGGCCTTAGTCGTTTCCCGGGTTTTCAAATATGTCATGCCCAAATTATGATATGCTTCTGGATAATCAGGATTAATTGTCAAGGCTTTTTCAAGGTCTCCAATGGCTTTTTCATAAGCATCAACATAAACATACGCGACCCCTCTGTTATTATATGCGGCTGAATCATCATGATTCAATTCAATTGCTTTTGAACAATCTTCAATTGCCCTTTCATAGTCTCCAATGCCGCTATAATTTGCGCCACGACTGGTATATGCACTGGCGAAATTGGGATTAAGTTCTATTGCAGTGTCTAAATCTTCAATCGCCTGATCATAATTGTTTAGTTCAAAATTTGACTGCGCTCTTCTATAATAAGAAGCTGTATCATCAGGGTTTTCTTCAATGACCTTGCTATAATCTTCTATTGCCTTTTCATATTGTTCGGATTCTCTATAAGCATTACCTCTATTAAAGTATGCCTGATTATTACTTGAATCAATAGCAATGGATTGAGTATAATCACTGATCGCTTTATCATATTGTTCTGAATTGCTGTATGCATTTGCCCGATTATAATATGCTTCAGGATCATTTGGGTTTAATTCAAGGGATTTTGTAAAGCTTTGAATTGCCTTGTAGTATTGATCTGTACTGCTATATAAACTTCCTCGTTTACTATGGGCTTCAGAAAGATTCGGATTTAATTCAATGGCTTTATTGGTATCCTCAAGTGCCAGGTCAAACTGGCCAGATTTTTCGTAAGCAATGCCTCTATGAAAATAAGCCAGTGCAAGGTTTGGGTTCTGATTGATGGCCTCACTATAGTCTGCAATTGCTTGATCAAAATCTCCCATTTGTTTGAATACATTCCCTCGATTGTAGTAGCTTTCTACAGAATTGGGTGAAATAATAATTGCTTGATTATAGTCTTCAAGAGCTTTTTCATATTGCCCAAGGGCTGTATATGCAGCACCTCGATTCAAATAAGCAGATGAATTTGTATTTGGAGATAGTGAAATGGCATATGAGCTGTCTTCAATTGCCTTATCATACAGACCAACACTTCCATAAGCTGCTGAACGACTCACATAGGCTTCGACATAATTGGGATCAATTTCAATGGTCCGATCTAAATCTTCAATTGCTCTATGATACTGCTTTAATTCATTATATGCGTGTCCCCGATTAAAGTAGGCATCTGCGTATGTCTGATTATCAGTAACATGACCGGGTGCATTTGAAATAAACGTATTATAATCATTAACTGCCTGTTCATAATTTCCAAGTGCTTTATACGCATTACCTCTTTGCAGATAGACATTTTCATGTGAATCTGGATTCAAAAGGATCTCTTTATTGTAGTCATCTATTGCGTTTTCAAATTGTCCGGACTTCGCATATGAATCAGCTCTTTTATTATATAGGCTGTAATCATCAGGATTTTCTTTAATCGCTTTATTATATTCTTTTATGGCACGCTCATAGTTTCCATCTGCCATAAATTTGTCGCCATTTAGAATATTTGTATCAATCATTTTCTTTTTGTGTTGCCGAGAGTATTCGTTCGCTTTGGTATTTATAGGATCTGAGATTGTTTTATCGAATTGATTCTGACTCTCCCTGCTTTGTGACGTTGATTTAAGTGTCGGATCAATCTTCTCAATTTCTGAGATCGGTTTATTGTTAAAATCAGATTCGTGTTCCATTTCTACTTGAAATTTTTTATCTTTTGTATTGTCCTTAATTTTATGACTAAAAAAATCATCCTGTAGTAGATTTTGATTGGATGATTCATGATTGTCGATTAAAAATATCCATGTACTCACACCGATAAGTATGATTACAATGAATAAAGTGCTTTTAACAGTATACTTCATATTGATACTTCCTTTCGTTTTTGTCGCGTGATTTATCAACAAGTCCACAAGTAAATGATGATCATAGATTCGCAACAATTATAAGGGATGCATTTCAAAAAAGGGGGCATTTTCTTTGCCTTAAAAATGAACAAATATTAGATGAGGCAGTATCAGTCAAGGAAAAATTCAGATTCTAATAAAAAGATAACTGTTTTTTTGTTTTTTGGGTCTTTGCCCTGAAAAGGCATTAAATACCGGTCAGGCCCTTGATAATGATGTATAAGGTTTTCTTAGCCCTTATGTTGCCAAAAAAAATATGTTGCCAATAATATACTAAATTATAGATACATATACAATCTTTTATCCCGCCCTTTATATAAAAAAAAAGAACCCCGCCACAGCCCGCCATCGCCCCGCGTAGCTGCGTAGAGCCGCGTAGAGCCGCGTAGCCCCCCAGTTTTTCAATGTTTATGGCAATCCTGACCCAAAAAGTTGAAAAAATTTTCAAAAAATGATTAATTGCATTGTCCAAATAAATAATAAATTTTTGAAAGGTTGGTAACCAAGAAGGCT
>Ga0272440_1003670_pt1 | contig 11358 bp, 6 predicted proteins | sample SSMMMBAug17_FD_192440 | JGI IMG/M metagenome (GOLD analysis project Ga0272440, IMG submission 192440) | Marine sediment archaeal communities from Little Sippewissett salt marsh, Falmouth, MA, United States - SSM-MMB-Aug17 | ecosystem: Environmental > Aquatic > Marine > Wetlands > Sediment ... | reverse complement strand
AAACAGTGTATTGAGCGGTAGAATGGGGTCGCATCTTAATTATTAACTATTTTATTATAAGCAATCTCATTAATCGATACACAATTAATAGTTAATAATTAAGATGCGACCCCATTCTCGTTTAGCATGCTACGTCTCTACATGTACCGACAAAGGAATAAATGCTCATTATTTATAAATACTTGCTTAAAAATTATATATTAAAAGTCCCTACTTTTTGGGAATGCGCCCCTTAGAAAACAATATTGAATAAGTTTTCCATTTTAATTTCTTGACTATAACTAATGGGCGCATACAACAGATGGGGGGCGATGCCCTGGGCTGTTATATTACGCCCTTTCAGGGCTAAAAAATAGCCTCCCCAAAATCCGATATAATCAGCATTTTTTATCGAATAAATATGGAAATAATTGATATGAACAACGAAATAAATATATTACTGGTTGATGATGACCCTGATAGTCTTCAAGTATTGGAAGCTCTTTTGGATCATCCTGAATACAATCTGATAAAAGCCTCATCCGGTAAGGCTGCTTTAAAAGTTTTATTAGAAACAAAAACAATTGCACTGATTGTCATTGATATCAGGATGCCTGATATGGATGCTTTTGAAGCTATTGAAATAGTCAGAAAAAATGACAGGTATAAACACATTTCAGTATTATTTGTTTCATCATATTATATTAATAATCAGAAAATATTTCAGACATATCAAGCAGGTACATTTGACTTTTTATCAAAACCTTATAATTCTGCTTTGTTGAAATCCAAAGTAAGCATGTTTGTCCAACAGTACACATATAAAATTAGAATTGATGATCTGAATCAAAAATTAAAAGAATATGAAAAAATAGAGCAAAAACTTGAACATGAAAAAAGACAAAATGATTTATTGACACAAAAAGTTATGCAGCTTGATAAATTAAATACAGAACAGCATATAAAACTGGATGAAATGGCCCATAAATATCATGATATGGTCAGTAAGAATTCAGAATTATTATTGCATAAAACTGATTTATTGAGATATCATTCAGAATTGCTGCAAAAAGTATCTTTTTTATCGCAGCGTCAATCAGATGAAAAAATGGCAATAAAAAATTTACAAGAAGAAGTCTATATGTTAAAAGTAAAAAATACTAAATACTAAATAATATAAATAAAATCGGTATTTTTTAAAACAGGAGAAAAAATGACAGAAAATCCTCATGCCTCTCATCAAACAAAAGAAAATAACAGCCAGGTAAAAAAACCAGATTACTATGTTGGAATCGGGGCTTCTGCCGGCGGATTAGAATCATTGTGTAACTTTTTTAAAAATATGCATTCTCCTAACAATTTAAGTTTTATCGTCATACAACATCTATCCCCAGATTATAAAAGTTTAATGCAGGAATTGTTGTCAAAACATGCCAGTATGCCGGTGTATCGTTCAGAAGATGGAATGGATGCACAGGCAAATAGTATTTATCTGATTCCTCCCAGTAAAAATATGAAAATATTTCATGGCAAAATCTTGTTAATGAATCAAGATCGTTCAGCATATGGCATTAATTTGCCCATTGATATTTTTTTTCGGTCTCTTGCAGAAGATCAAGGGCAACACGCAATTGGCATCGTTCTTTCAGGAACTGGAAGTGATGGTACTCGCGGAATACGTTCTATTAAAGAGGTTGGTGGGATGGTGATGGTTCAATCTGAAGAAAGCGCTAAATTTGATGGCATGCCTCGCAGCGCTATTTCCACGGGTTGCGCTGATTATATATTAACGCCTGAAGAAATGTCTGCTCAATTAATATCATTTGTCAAGCACCCTTATGCTGCCAGAGAGAAAAAATCGGATAGTATTCTCACCAACGAAACAGGGCTGACACGACTGTTTTCTATGATTCGAGAAAAACATAAAATTGACTTTACTGATTATAAACCCAATACTGTTCTCAGGCGTGTCGAAAGACGCATGACAGTCAGACAAATAAAAACACTTGATGAATACATTGATTACTGCAATCGATACTCAAATGAAATTACCTGTCTTTACAAAGATATGTTGATTGGTGTGACCCGATTTTTCCGTGATTATGAAGCATTTAATCTATTAAAAGAAAAGTATATTCCTGAACTGTTGAAAAAAAAGAAGAATCAGATGATTCGTGTATGGGATGTGGGATGTTCTTCTGGTGAAGAAGCATATTCACTGGCAATGTTATTTCAGGATTGTATTGAAAAGACAGACCACTCTTTTGACATTAAAATATTTGCAACAGATGCTGATAAAGATGCCGTTCTACAGTCCAGCCAGGGGATATTTTCTTCGAGTATTGTGATGGATTTGATGCCTGAATATTTAGCAAAATATTTTATTAAAAAAGATGACAACTACCATATCGTTCGCCACATCCGAGAAATGATTGTTTTTGCACAACATAATGTGGTCAAAGATCCGCCTTTCACAAATATTGACCTGGTTTCCTGTCGAAATCTTCTGATTTACCTTCAACCAGTTTTACAAAAAAAAGCGCTGGAGTATTTTAATTTTTCCCTAAAAGAAAAAGGGATTCTTTTTTTAGGTCATAGTGAATCTATTGGTGAAATGTCTGATTACTTTGATTCTCTTGAACCTAAATGGAAAATCTATCAATCCAAAGGAAAACGAAAACATACTGATATTGACCAGGATCGAAGAATTCCGCTCCAAATTGATCAGAATTTAATTTTAAAAAGACAATCCCAGAATTCTCCATCACGTTTTAATGAAGAAGAACTTTTGTTAAAACGCTTGATTACTGTTCTTTCTGATGATTACACGCCTTTTTCAGTTATTGTGAATGATAATAATCAGATTGTTTACCTGCTAAAAGATGATGAAGGCTTTATCCGGCATACATTGGGAGGTTTTTCTCCCAATATTACCAAAATAGCCGATAAAAGACTTTCAATTCCGCTCAGCACAGGACTTCAGAAAGCATTTGAAAGCAAAAAAGAAGTTGTTTATACCAATATTCATCTCAAACAAGATGATACCAATAAGCTGCTAAAAATGAGAATCAGGCTGCTTCCTGAAAAAAAAGGACAAAACACCTTAGCACTGATTTCTCTCCAGGAAATTTTTCAGAACGAAATGATTTCTGTTTCAAATAAATCCATCAATTATGATTTAAGTGAGGGCGCACAACAACGTATTCGTGATTTAGAGCAGGAACTTCAATTTTTTAAAGAAAATCTTCAGGCAACTGTGGAAGAACTTGAAACATCGAACGAAGAACTACAGGCCACCAATGAAGAACTATTGGCCAGTAATGAAGAACTTCAAAGTACCAATGAAGAACTCCAGTCTGTTAATGAAGAACTCTATACAGTAAATGCAGAACATCAGCAAAAAATTATGGAACTGACTACTGTTAATTCTGATCTGGATAATATTTTAAACAATGTTAAAATTGGTATCATCATTCTTGATGAACATTTGGAAATCAGACGTTTTACAAAAGAAGTCAATCATATTTATAAAATTCTTGATAGTGATATTGGTCGCTCTATTACCCATCTTTCTCATAACCTGATGAATTTTAATCTGCGGGACATTGTCAAATCTGTAATGATCACCAATCAAATGGAAGAACATGAAGTACATTCTGAAAATGGTAAATCTTATTTGATGCAGGTTCTCCCTTATTGCCTGACGCTTGATCATTATTCGGGGGTCATCATTTCTTTTAAAGAAATTACAAATTTGTATAATATTCAAAAAGAATTAAGCAAAGCGCGGAAACAGGCAGAATTGTCTAATGATTCAAAAAGTAATTTTGTTAAACGGCTGAGTCATGGCATTCGAACCCCATTAAATGCCATTTCGTCTTATTCAAATACACTGTCCACTGTTTCCAGCAATTTTGAGGTACTGGAATTCAAAGAAACCATTGAACAAATTCAAAAGAACAGTAACTTTTTAACAGGGCTCTTAAATACCACTTTAGATTTATCAAAAATTGAGGCTGGCAAATTTCCAGTCGTTTCAGAAGATGTAAACTTGAAAAAGCTTGTTAAAGAATCATATGATTTTCATAAGTCCATTGCCAGACAAAAAAAACTTGATTACACTTATTATTATTCACGAGAATTGCCTGATTATGTTGTTTCAGATTACAAAAAACTTTTTCAGATTCTGATCAATTTACTGGATAATGCTGTTAAATTCACTCCTGAAAACAGAAAAATTGTTTTTGCGGTAAAAAAAGGAAATTTTAAGTTTTCAACCAAAGATGAAACCAATTTAACTGAAAATGAAATGGAACATCCTTCAATTTTTATTCAAATTGAAGATGAAGGCATTGGCATTCCAGAAGCCTGCCAACATACTATTTTCGAACCTTTTGAACAGGCCAGTGAAACGATCCAACAACAATTTGGGGGCTATGGTCTTGGATTGGCAGTCACCATGCAACTGGTTGAATTATTGGGGGGAAACATCAGTTATACCAGTCAGGAACAAACAACGAATTCAGATGGAAAAATCTTTTCAGGTTGTACCATTTTTACAGTTCATATTCCATTGAAAGAGTCTTCAATTAAACCAATCAAGCCTCAACCAACAAAAAAATGGGATCATTATCAATTTTCATCAAAAAGCCTTGTATTAGTTGCTGACGATATATTGACAGACCAGAAAACCATTCAAAATTTTTTAAGCCGCCTTGGCGTATCTGTCATACTTTCAAACAATGGTCAGGAAATTATAGATAAAACATTAAAACTCGTGTCAGATGGAACGCCGCCGGATTTAATTTTGATGGATCTTCACATGGCGCCTATGGATGGCATTGAGGCCAGCAAAATTATTCTAGCTTCTCCTGGTTGTAAAAATATCCCGATCGTTGCTTTAACTGCAGATGCTTTTAAACGAAAACAAAAAGAAGCCATCTCCGCTGGTATTAAAGATTATTTACTTAAACCCATCCAGGTAGAAAAGCTGGTATCGGTATTAAAAAAATTTTTATAATTAATTCGGCAACGCCCTGGAACGTATAAAAAAGAATTTTAAAGGAAAAAACAAAAAATGAACAGTTTCACATCAAATCCCCTTGATTCTGACTCTTTTTTTCAGCAAACATCTGTTGGATATATCGTATCCTCTCTTTCAGGCAAAATTCTCAAAGTTAATCAAGCCATTGCAAATATTTTAAATATAACCATTGATGATATTGTTGATACCAATATTGAAGCTTGGTGTGCTGAAAAAAATCACTGGCAATCCTATTGCCAAAAAGTCATCGCACAACAAAAAACTTTATCCGATGAAATTCAGATGAAACGATCTGATCAAAAAATATTATACATGCGAATAACCAGCGAATACATTACTGATCCTTTTGTTGAAAATGAACCTGTCATCCGCTCTTTTTTAGTTGATAATACAGAAGCAAGGGAATTAAAAGACAATTATTATCATACCATACATGAACTAAGTGTGCATAAAGAAGAGCTCAAAACGCAAGGTGATGATCTGGATATGACCAGAGAACTTCTTGAAAAAGCCCATCGAAATTATAAAGATTTGTTTAATTTAGCACCAGTCGGTTATCTGGTTCATGACATTAATGGAATGGTGATTGATGCAAATGATACAATCATCAATATGATTGGAACAAGCAAGGATAATCTTATCAGAAAGCCAATGAGCCAATATATTTCACAAAAGCATCTGATTCTTCTATCAAATCATTTGAGACAGGTCGCCAATCACACAACCTATACCAGTGAAATGGAGATGATTGTCCGCGACGATCAAGTCATTATTGTTGAAATGGCCAGTGTTCTAGCTGATAAGTCAGAAAAAGATATACAAATTCGTACAACTTTGACAGATATTTCTGAACGAAAAAAACTGGAAAAAGAATTGATCCAGGCCAGGGAACAGGCAGACACAGCAAGCAAAAACAAAAGTGAATTCCTTGCTAACTTAGGCCATGAAATTCGAACTCCCCTTAATTCACTGGTTGGTTTTTCAAGAATTCTAAAGGATCCAGATCTGGGAGCGCTGAATGAAAAACAGTTGGAATTTGTTGATTGTATCATGGAAAGCAGTCATCAATTATTATATCTGATGAATGATATTTTAGATTTATCTAAAATTGAAGCTGGAATCATTGAAATTGATAATGAATTAGTCGTTATTCGAGAAATGTTAGAGAATGTTGACAGATTATACACCGGTTTGATTAAAAAAAGTAATGTTGAATTTCATGTTATTATTGATGAAAATGTCCCAGAATCTTTGATTGGAGATACGTTCAGAATAGAACAAGTGTTGAGAAATTTAATTACAAATGCGGCTAAATTTACAACAAAAGGTAAAATTGAACTTATTGTAAAAATGACATCTAACACAGAAATTATATTTGAAGTAAAAGATACAGGAATTGGTATATCAGAAGAATCCATAGATATTATTTTTAATCGATACTATCAGGAAAAAAAGTCGGAAACCAAAAAAACAGGTACTGGTTTAGGCCTGGCAATTTCAAAACAATTAGTCGAATTAATGGGCGGTAGAATATGGTTTAGCAGCAAGCCCGGGAAGGGCACTTCATTTTATTTTACATTGAAAGGGGTGCAACACAAAAAAGTTGCACTTTTTTCTTAGCCCTGAAAGGGCGTAACATACCAGCCCAGGGCAACGCCCTGGGTAAAACATTACAATGATTTAAGCCCTGAAAGGGCGACACATAAAATATCAATAATAAAGATAGCCCATTTTTATGTTGCGCCCTTACAGGGCTTAAAAATCTTTTTTATCTTTCCCCAGGGCGTTGCCCTGGGCTGGTATGTTACGCCCTTTCAGGGCTAAGAAAAAGTGCAACTTTTTTGTGTTGCACCCTTCGGTATCTAATTTGGTTACATTCATCTAAATTTATGATGTTTTCATACCAAACAGTAAATTGGAGGTCATTATGCTAAAAGCGCCCCGCAAAATGGGACTTGTATTTTTTCCGGCTTTTGATTGGGCAATCAGCCCTACACATCCGGAACGTGAAGAACGACTGCTTTATACTCAGGATCAAGTTTTTGAAGAAGGTATCCTGGATATTGAAGGTATTCTGGAATATAAACCCGGACAGGCTGATGTTGCAGATATTCAACGCACCCATTTTTGCACTCCTGATGAACATACTGTAATGACCGAATCTCACTTTATCAGTGCAGGAGGCTGTATTACAATTGCTGATGCTGTGATGAACAAAGAAGTTGACTGTGGTTTTGCTTTAATCAGACCCCCAGGACATCATTCCATGCGTGTGGTCCATGGTTGTAGAGGATTTTGTAATATTAACAATGAAGCGATCATGGTAGAATATTTGAGATCTAAATACAATGTTGACCGGGTGGCTATTGTTGATACAGATACCCATCATGGAGATGGCTCTCAGGATATTTACTGGCATGACCCGGACACCTTGTTTATTTCCATGCATCAGGATGGACGCACCTTATATCCAGGTTCTGGTTTTACCAATGAATTTGGTGGGCCAACTGCTTGCGGAAAAACGATCAATATTCCACTTCCACCGGAAACCTCTGAGGAAGGTTTTTTGTATACCATTGATGAAATGGTCATGCCTATTCTTAAGGAATTCAAACCCGATTTAATTATTAACTCTGCTGGCCAGGACAATCATTATAGTGATCCTCTGGCCAATATGAAATTTTCTGCTCAGGGGTATGCTGAACTTAATAAACGCCTGAAACCTGATATTGCTGTTCTTGAAGGTGGTTATTCTATTGAAAGCGCTTTGCCTTATGTTAATGCTGGTATTATCCTGGCAATGGCTGGAATGGATTTCTCACATGTCAAAGAACCAGATTACAATCCAGATCGAATTCGTCAAACATCCAAGACAACAGACTATATTAAAACCCTTAGAGATCAGGTCATGCAAGTCTGGGAAATGGGACCTCGACGTATTTCTGAAAACCGCAATTCAATGACAACCGATACTCGATCCAGAAATATTTTTTATGATACAGACAGTCTTTTAGAAGTTCAGGAAGAAACCATTAACATTTGTGATTCTTGCAGTGGTGCATTCAAAATTGATTCTTATACTGATCGGGGGGGTAAAATTTTATGCATTCATATTCCAAGGAAAGCCTGTTCAGAATGTTCAAACATTGCATACGAATGGTTTGACAGAGCCCATCGAAAATATGACAGGGTATTTCTTCAAAACAGACGATCTGATGTCTATCTGACGAAATAAATGCAACAGGAATGATGTGATGCTTCAGTTCGATAAGTCGGACAAGTTTAACTTGTCCGACTTAACTGTAAGATTAATCCACCATTTTGGCAAAAACTTTAAACCAATGAATTAAATCTTTCAACCCAATCACGCCATTATTGTCAACATCACAAGGATTTTTTGGAAAATAAATCGTATTCATAGGCATCTGTGTAACGATATTCTCTTCAATATGAACAGAATCAATCATTAGTACCGGGTTATCGTCATGTTTAATTAAAACAGCATACTCACCAACAGGTATATTTTCAATGGTATATAGTCCATCCTGATTACTTACCGCTTTGTGACCTGTTTCAACAACAGTGACAGTGGCATTAGCAAATGGCATTAGGTCATTACCCTTTGAAACCATTAATTTACCAGTAATACTGCCAGTTTGTCCCTGAATCGCCCCATAAATGATGATTTTTTCCTGATCAATAAAATCCCATCCAGCTTCCAGGAGATTGATATCTGTAGTTCCTTCAGGTAAAGGTTCAACTTTGATAATGGTTACTGAGCGGGTGCAGAATCCCGCATTATGATCATTATTTTCATCATGCGGCCAGATCACATTCTGATTATCAGAATTTGATGATTGATCAGGCGGTGAGGGATTTTTCTGGGGCACAACAATTCGATAAGGCCCGGCACCATCAAGCTTGTTTTCATTATTTAAAACACCGATTGTCAGGTTGGCTCCATTTCGCTGAAGTGCCAGAATGGCTTTTAACCCTCCGCTTACAGGAATAAGTTGACCATTAGAAAAAGAAGAACAAAGAGGCGCGCTGTAATCACACCAGTCCTCTGCTTCAGGTTCGTAATAATATTGGGCCTGCGCATATGTGCCTTTGATATGGTATAAACTATATTCATCCACTGGTTCTAAAGGATGATAATTTGACCAGCCATCAGGCGCATATACTGTAATGCCAGTTGCTGAATCTAAAATCCCGGCATCTTCCAAAAGAATTTCCAAAGGTACACCTGTATATTCAGCATAAAAATCGCCGGATCGACTGGTATTCATCATCATGAATTGTGTATGCTGGGTTAATTGACTTAAATCCTCTTTGGAATAAATGCGAGATGGCGCAACGATTTTGTTTGGATCATCGGCGGCATCTCCAGGATACCTGAGAGCCATAATTTCATCCAGATTTGAAAATCCATCTTCATCAGAATCCTTGTTTTCAATTGCTTTAACAGCATCAGCATTTCTTCCATTAAGCCAATAATCTTTGCCATAAGGATTCAATGTTTCTGTGATATTACCCGTGGCATCATAACCATATTTATAATGGCACCACTGACAACTTCCCATTGGAATAAATACACCTGGTTTTTTTTCATAGTTTCCACCCGAATGACATAAGGCACAACTGTCCAGCTTTGTATCTTTCTTACCAGGATACATTTGCAAAAATTTTGAACTATCTTCCTCATTCATGTGATGATAGGCTGAAAAAGATAAGGATGCGGATAAAGCTAAAACAAAAAATAGCATCATCACAACAGTAAATGGTCTGTTTCTCATAAATTCCTCCTAAATTGTTATTTGAAAACGTAATGTAAACGCAGTCTCTGATGACATGTATTCAACAGTACCATCAGGATTAACTCTTATTCTTAATGGATCAGAAATATCTGTAACTGTATAATCAAGCAACAAACGATAGTCTGAACGAACAATGTAGCTCAAAGCCAAAGAATATGCATTGGCTTCTTTTGCAGCATTGTATGCATTATCAATGATCCATTGCTTATCACCAGAAAAATATTCACGTCGAAAAGCAGCCTGCCACTTAGCTGTATTTTTTTTTGATTGTTGTTTCAGTAGATTGTTATGAATAGAAGATGTGCAAAAATGGATAACAACATTGACGTACCATGAATAAAAACTGGCATGGCCGGCAGTGCCACGAACAGGCTTTAAACTCATATATTGGTAACGCTGATATTCACCATATACAGAACAAGGCCCATAGCTCAAACCACCTTCGAGGCTTGTTCTTTTTCTTTTATCTACATCAAGTAATGCACCAAATTTGGTATTTGCATTCAAAACATACAAACTTCGTTTGGTGCCAATCATTCCTGTTGATTTTGCATTAACAGAAATATTACTTAAATCAATGCGGCCTTCTGTATAAGAAATTCCCGAAAAAAGTCCGGATAACACAGGTAGTTCAGTCAGTGAAAAAGGATGAATGACAAATCTGACAGCCATTTCCGGATCATCTTTTTGATTCCCTCTGGATGACCCATCAATACCATCACCATTAAACATTCCAACCCGGTATGAAAAAGTGTCTTTAAAAAATTGACCGCTAATCATCAGACCCATGTCTCGGCCTGGTTGCAATGAAAAACCAATGGATCGTTCAGCAAAAGGAAAATGACAGTCATTAATTTGCCATTCGCGGCTGAAAGGAACTTTAAATTGTCCCAATCGAACTGACAAAAAGGGATGATATCGATAATCAGCAAAGGCATCCACAAGATTCTGAGTTTCATTCCCCTGAAACTCAAAAGCCATTAGATAAGCGAATTGTTTAGAAATATCGCCTTTTAAGTGTAAACGAGCCCTCCTGATATCAAATCGACTATCAGCTCTGGCATGGTTTGAAATCTGTCGATAATCTGCCTGTAATGTGCCTCCGAAAAATATTGAATGGTTGATATCAGAACTTTTTATTTCAAAAGAATAACCATTAATAACCCCAAAAAACAAAAATATGATTATTATTTCAGACACTATATTTCGAGATGTTAACTGTTTCACAAATTCACTCCAATTTTTTTAACCTGTATGAAGTTTAAAAAGATTATTAATTCAGATATTTAAACAAAAAATCTGTCAATCTTAAATAATTATTGGTCATTTAGTATCAGTTTTAGTTTTTATTTGTCAATATAAAACTATATCTGTATGATAGGTACTATAATCAACCAATACTTATGATGAAATTAAATTCAAATAGTTAGGTATTGTTCAATCATGGATTTGGGGCGGGTGTCTGACCGGATCATCCATAAAACTTAGGGTCAGATGATAGGTGAGAAATTCGGAAAG
>Ga0272440_1003669_pt1 | contig 11361 bp, 9 predicted proteins | sample SSMMMBAug17_FD_192440 | JGI IMG/M metagenome (GOLD analysis project Ga0272440, IMG submission 192440) | Marine sediment archaeal communities from Little Sippewissett salt marsh, Falmouth, MA, United States - SSM-MMB-Aug17 | ecosystem: Environmental > Aquatic > Marine > Wetlands > Sediment ... | reverse complement strand
TTAGAGAGAAACATTGAAAAATGATGAATGTCGGCAAATCCAAGAACAGCGTAAGTAAGCGATCATAAATTTTCGGGTAGATCGTAGTAATCGACCAATGTCCGAAACCAATGTAGGGGCGAACCTTGTGTTCGCCCTCCGAACAACAATCGTTTGCGAACCTATGCCCGAGGCAAACGTTTCAAATTCACTTTCGAACATAGGTTTGATAAAGGTTTTTGTCCGGCTGGCGAACATAAGGTTCGCCCTACATTGGTTTTGCTCATAGATTTGATACCGGTTTTTGTTCGAGGCGAACATAAGGTTCGACCAGACGAATAACAATAAAAAAACCACCCCACCTATTTTAAAAATTAGGTGGGGGGTGGATTTTCGTAGTTTTAAGAGGCATGACAAAATGTAACTATTTGTTATGATTAGAGACGTAGCATGCTTCGTCTCTACAGTACAATGATTTCAAAATGAACAATATCACTAAATAGGGATGTTATATCTCATCTCCTGCCATTTTCTGGCATCAAATGGTGAAACTTTTGTCCTATCTGAAACTTATGTACACTCATATGAAATCAAAAAGTCGGACATTAATTTTGGATATTTTCAATAGAAACATACTTTCGAAACGAACAACAAAGATGAAAACCAAAAATAATAGAAACTTATGTTTCACCCCTTTATTATAGCAATTTCCCATAACGAACCGCTTTCCTTAATATTTTCAATCAGATACAAGATATTTCCTGGCATGGCATTTCAATTGCATCCTGAATGAGATTCAATTCATTAATTATAAAAATAACAAACATTTACTTACGATGAGATCCAAAGATGAGCATCCTTATACAGGCATACCTCCTGGAATCGAAAACAAACTTGGGGCTATATGGCTTCAAGCCATATTAAGAGACAAAGACTCGGTTATTTTAAGTAAAGAAGGAGAATCAATCAATCATGAATAATATTCCAGATATTTCTCAATATTTAACATTCACTTTAGCAGATGAAATTTTTGCTATTGATGTTTTCCAGGTGCGAGAGGTTCTTGATATTGCTGAAATTACAAAAGTACCACAGTCACCAGAGTTTATGCGTGGAGTTATCAATGTTCGGGGGAGTGTCGTGCCTGTGGTGGACTTACGACTTAAATTCGGCCTCCAGCAAATCGATACGACCAAAGATACCAGGATCATTGTTATGGAAATTCAATTAGATAATGATATTGCTGTAATTGGTTCAATTGCTGATTCTGTTAAGGAAGTGGTTGAGTTGTCGACGACACAAATTGAAAAACCCCCCAGGCTTGGTAAAAAATGGCGCTCTGAAGTGATTAAGGGGGTTGGGAAACAAAATGATCGATTTATTTTAATTTTAGATGTCAATCTGGTCTTTTCAAGTGATGAACTCGTGACCATGATTACTGAATAAGGAAAGCTCTGAGAAGATTTAGAAGTCCAGTGTTGATTTTTGGTGTAGTTCAACGGGTATAAACTACGCAAAAATTCGAATTTGGAACATCACAATAATCAAACAGTCATTTATGCTGCATACATGTGGCATGCAGAGTATCAACAAAATATTAAACAACAAAAATGGAGGAAGAAATGTTAAGATTAAAAGACATTAAAATGAAACCTAAACTGATCTCTTTATTTCTGATTATCGGACTGGTCCCGATTATCATCGTAGGTTTTTGGAGCGCAAGAATTGCAACAGACAGTCTGATGAAAAAATCATATGATCAACTGATTGCCATGCGAGAAATCAAAAAATTCGCAATCAAAAGCTTTTTTGAGGAAAGAAAAAGTGATATGGGGGTTGCTCTGGATACTGTCCAGTCACTGAAAAATGCCGCATTCAGGCAACTTCAAACCAGTCAGGAACTCAAAAAAGCGCAACTTGAAAAAATATTTCATACAATCAGAAATGATATTGCAGTATTATCTAATAGTGAAGATGTGTTGAAATTATATGCAGCGCTCAAAATATATCATGATGAAATGAAAGTTACGAAAAGTGAGGCATTTCCAACGAAAACTGAAAGATATGAACAAATCTATGAACACTTGACAACATACCTGGGAAAATATGTCAAAATATATGGGTATTATGATGCATTTCTAATCTGCGCACCACATGGCCATATCATGTATACTGCGGCAAAAGAAAAGGATTTGGGCACCAATCTCAAATTTGGTCCGTATAAAGATTCCTCTCTGGCTGAGTTATGGGAAGAAGTCCGCGAAACCAAATCAATCGTGATTAAAGATTTTGAACCCTATGCTCCCAGTAATGGACAGCAATCTTCGTTTATTGCCAGCCCCATATACAATGAAACAGGAGAAATGATTGGACTGATTGCTTTACAACTACCGACAGATCCGATCAATCAAGTTGTTCAGCGAAGAAATGGTATGGGAAAAACGGGTGAATCTTACATTGTCGCTAACCTCAATAACAATCATGCTTATCGAAGTGATCGCATTGTTAAAAAGGGCAAGATTGGAGATGCTGTGAATGAATATATTGGAGATACTGTTTTCTCAAGTAATGATGGCAATGCCATTGTTACAGATGAAAATGGCGAACTGGTAATTTTGTGCTTCAATAAGTTGGAGATTGAGGGATTGAACTGGACTGTGGTGAGTGAAATGTCGATTGAAGAAGCCATTGTGCCATCAATTCCAGGAGAAAAAATGGATTACTTTGCCAAGTACATTGATAAATATGGCTATTATGATTTTTTTCTAATTCATCCTGAAGGTAAAGTGTTCTATACTGTCACCCATGAATCGGACTATGGCACGAACATGATTAATGGCAAATATGCCTCCTCTGGACTGGGAAAGCTTGTTAGAGAAGTATTAAATACCAGACAGTTTGGTATTGCCGATTTTTCACCATATGAACCCAGCAACAATGATCCCGCAGGTTTTATTGCCCAACCATTGATTGAAAATAATAAACCCATCATGGTGGTGGCACTTCAGTTATCCCTGAATTCAATCAATCATATCATGCATGAGCGTGAAGGGATGGGCAAAACCGGTGAAGTCTATCTGGTCGGATCTGATAAACTGATGCGCTCAGATTCATTTTTAGATCCCAATAATCATAGCGTAAAAGCCTCTTTTGAGCATCCGAATACAGGAAGTGTCAATACCGAAGCTGTCAATGCCGCACTTTCTGGCCAGACAGGTCAACGTATTATTACTGATTATAATGGTAATCCAGTCTTATCTGCTTTTTCGTCAATAAAAGTTGGAAAAACCACCTGGGCAATTCTTGCAGAGATTGATGAAAAAGAAGTTAACGCACCAATCAACCAACTAATATACATCATTGTTTTGATCGGTTTGATTCTGGCCGGTCTTATTGTCGTTATTGCTATTTTTATTGCACAAGGTATTTCAAAACCTCTGACAAAAAGTGTTGAACTTGCAAGATCGGTTGCAAAGGGTGATTTAAGTGCAAAGATTGATATCCGGCAAAAAGATGAAGTTGGCATCCTTGCAGATTCTTTGAGAAATATGATCGAAAATCTGGGCAAGACTGTCCGAATTGCAGAGCAATTATCCAAAGGCAATATCAGTGTAAAACCAGTTGTCCTGTCTGAAAAGGATACTCTGGGCCTTGCGCTCAAGAAAATGATTGAAAACCTTCGTAAAACAGTTCAGATGGCAGAACAATTGTCAAAAGGCAATCTCAAAGTCAAGGCAGTTGTGCTATCAGAAAAAGATGCCCTGGGGCTTGCGTTGAAGCGGATGCTCATCAAACTCAGCACTGTGGTATCTAATGTTAAGGATGCGATTTCTCATGTTTCTTCGGGAAGTCAACAGCTAAGTTCAGCAGCAGCTCAAATGTCACAAGGCTCAACCGAGCAGGCTGCATCCATTGAAGAAGTATCTTCATCTATGGAAGAAATGGCTGCCAATATCAAGCAAAATTCAGACAATGCCATGCAGACCGAAAAGATATCATCAAAATCATCACAAGATGCCGCCACAGGGGGTGAGTCTGTATCTCAGACAGTGAGTGCCATGAAAAATATTGCTGAAAAGATATCGATTATTGAAGAAATTTCTCGACAAACAGATCTTCTGGCTCTAAATGCAGCAATTGAAGCTGCAAGGGCTGGAGAACATGGAAAAGGTTTTGCAGTGGTGGCATCGGAAGTCCGAAAACTTGCTGAAAGAAGTCAAACAGCTGCTGCTGAAATAAGCCAGTTATCAAGTTCGAGTGTTGAAATCGCTGAAAGTGCCGGTGATATGCTCAAACAAATTGTGCCAGATATCCAACGCACGGCAGAACTGGTTCAGGAAATCAGTGCTGCATGTAACGAACAATCCACTGGTGCAGATCAGATTAATCAATCTATACAGCAGCTAGATAGTGTTCTTCAGCAAAATGCATCTTCATCAGAACAGGTGGCTTCAACCTCAGAAGAGCTTTCCAGTCAGGCCAATATGTTGCTGGATTCTATTGGGTTCTTCAAATTAAAATCAAAAAATGATTCTGATGAAATATCTGAACCTGTTCTAAAAAAACGTGTGGAAATTGATGAGGACGAAGATGATGATGAGATGGATGAAATCAATGAGACACTTGATCACACAATGATAGATCAAGGGGGGATTGATTTGGATATGGAGGAGAATGAAATTAGTGATAGTGAATTTGAGCGGTATTAGTTAAAAAATTGGCCCTCCTAAATACAGCTCCAATTGGGCATATCCAATAATTGAGAATGAATTGGGTATGCCCTTCTCATAATTATTTACGACAGGGAGTACAATAATGAACAAAGAAACAACCGAAGAACCAACGCAGTTCCTGACATTTCGTCTTGATGATGAAATATTTGCAGTCAATGTCAACCATGTCCATGAAGTGTTGGACTGGACTTCAATTACAGTTGTACCACGCGCACCAACATTCATGCGAGGCGTAATCAATGTGAGAGGCAGTGTCGTACCGGTAGCTGATTTACGCCTCAAATTCAACATGACTGAAACGCAAAAAACAATCCATACGCGCATCATTGTGATGGAACTTTCTATCGAAAACGAACCGACAATTCTTGGGATCATGGCTGATGCTGTTAAAGAAGTTATTGTGCTTTTGCCGGAACAAATTGAACCCCCCCCCAGAATCGTTTCCAGATGGCGGACCGAATATATTCTTGGAATCGGTAAAAGTAATGATAAATTTATTATACTCCTGGATATGGAGCGAATTTTCTCTTCAGGAGAATCTCCATTAATTGAGGAGAACCATGAGACAGACTGATCGTCAACAGCTTCCAGACGCAATGCCGGATATGTATAATTTGAAGCTGTCGGATAAAATGTTCTCCCTGTTCAGCGATTTTATTTACAAAAAGCTGGGAATTCATCTTCCCCAGGCCAAAAAAATTATGCTTCAATACCGCTTGATTAAGCGCTTGAAAAAACTCAAAATGAAAAGCTTTGAAGACTATTTCTCTTACCTGACCAGCGTAGATGGTTTAAAAAAAGAACTGCCCCGAATGATCAATGTCGTTACAACCAATAAAACAGATTTCTTTCGAGAACCCTATCATTTTCAGTACCTGTCGGAGAATGTTCTTCCGGAGTTTTGTAAACAAAAACATTCGAGACCATTCAAAATATGGAGTTCAGCCTGCTCAATCGGTGCTGAACCCTATACAATGGCAATGGTTTTACAGGAATTTGCCGAAAAAAACAGACAATTCAGGTACAACATATTGAGTACAGATATTTCTACAAAAGCTTTAAAAACCGCCCAAAATGCCATTTACGATCATGAAATGGTAGATATTATCCCAATTGAACTGAGAAAAAAGTATTTGCTGAAAAAAAAAGACCAGAATCAATCTGCTCTGGTAAGGATTGCTCCAGAATTACGTCAAAAAGTAAAATTTAAACAAATGAACTTAATGCTTTCAACCTATCCTGTTGATACCCAAATGGATGTTATCTTTTGTAGAAATGTCATTATTTATTTTGACAGGAAAACACAGGAACGTGTTGTCAAAACATTAAGCTGCCATCTCAAGCCAGGTGGATATTTATTTATGGGACATTCTGAGAGTATCAAGTTTGATGGTTTGCCCATTGAAAGGGTTAAGTCCACAATTTATCGGAAAAAAGCAGACACGTAAGTAAACGATCAGAATTTTCGGGTCTAAAAAGAATTCCATTTAAAAAAAGAATTTGAAAAGAAACAAAATTTTTGTTAACTTGTTTCATTATTTTGTACAAAACATCTAAAAAATATAACACAAGTTAAGGGAAATATCATATGAATACATCATCAGTGGATAATCAACAATCCATAACAAAAATCATTCAAGAATTAAATCAACAAAGAATTGACGCCTTAAACGAATCCATTCAATTATTGGCAGATATATATCACCACCAAACAAATCGCAATGTCCTTTTTGGAGAAATACCAGTACCAACGCTTTTACGTCCTCATTTTTTATCCTCATCTCAAAATGCCATACTTGAAGGCGTGACGCATGTCATCATGAACATGCTTGAAAAAATAATCACACTTTATTTTGAAAAAAACATGTTTCATCAGATCATCCAGTTGAATGCATATGAAAAGGAACTGGCTGCCATTGACCCTGGTTTTAAACGATGTATCATGAATGCCAGATTAGACGCTTTCTTGGACAATACCGATTTATCATTTATTGAGTTTAACTGTGACAGTCCTGCTGGACATGCCTACAGTGAACTTCAATGCGAAATTTTCAATAATAGCAAGCTCCTCGACACCATCAAAGCATCCTATCACCTGATTTGGATTAATCGACGCCAGAAAATGTTAGACGCGCTGCTTGAGGCATATAAACAATTTGGTGGGAATCAATCAAATCCCCATATTGTCATTACAGACTGGCATGATGTTAAAACGATCCATGAATTTTATATACTGAAAGAATATTTTGAATCACAGGGCTTTCCGACAACAGTTGCTGATCCCAGAGAATTGACGCTGATAAATGATAAGCTGTGTATTCATGGTAAACCAATAGATATAATTTATCGGAGAGTGATTGTAAAAGAAATTATATCAAAACAAGATGAAGTAAAAGATTTTTTATCTGCATGTAAAAACAAGATGGTTTGTGTTGTAAATTCATTTCGCTCCAAAGTCATTTCAAATAAATCCACACTTGCCATATTAACCGATCCTCAATTTGACCATCTGTTTACCGAAAAAGAAAACGCAATCACATATAAACATATCCCCTGGACGCGTAACCTTTCACCTGGAAAAGTACGTTATCATGATCAACAAATAGATTTGTTTGAATACGCAGTCCGCCACAAAGATAAATTTGTCATAAAACCAGCAGATGGATATGGCGGCATTGATGTCCATATTGGTAAATATACATCTGTTGAACAATGGCAGGACTGTTTAAAAAAAGCCACAAATAAACCATTTGTTATCCAGGAATATGTTGATATTCCTGAAGAAAAATTCCCTGTGCTTAACAATAATTCAAGTATTACTGTTGAGAATCGAAAAGTCAACCTAAACCCATTTGCCATTGCAGGTCAGTATGCAGGTTGTTTATCCCGAATATCTCAATCACCGGTGATCAATGTAAGTGCTGGTGGCGGCATGGTCCCGACATTTTTGTTAAAAAACAAATGAAAACACATCACAAACAATCCATAATCGACTGTCATTGTCATATCGGCAAAAGTGAGGATGGCGGCGCCATATCATTAGATGAAATCAACTTCATTCTGAATGACTATCCTGTTGAGTTCCTGGTAGTATTCCCCATTGATGAACCCATACGAGGGAAAACATATGAGCCTCAAAATACAAGAATTGCATTACTTGCCAGGCAAAACCCTTCAATTATTCCTTTTGGACGCATTGATCCCAATGATATACAAGCCGCTCAACAAGAACTGGATCGGTTTAAGGAACTTAATATTCGTGGAATAAAACTTCATCCGATATCAGACAATTTTTTACCACAGCAAGCCACTTTTATTTTTAAAGAGGCTGGCAAAAGTGGCCTCCCTATTTATTTGCATACCACACATAAGACGTTTCGCGAACAAAAAGACGATTGGTGCAATTTATTTCAACTTACAGATACCCCCATCGTTATTGCACATGCTGGAAAGGATTCCTATAGAGAATTCACTCAAATCGCAAATCAATTCCCCCATATCTATGCTGACACAACAACACTTTCCTACTTTAGAACCAAAACAGTACTTCATGAGCTAAAAATTGAAAAAATTCTTTATGGATCAGACTTACCGTATTCACATCCTGCCATTGAACAAATCAAATACAAATTATTGCTTTCTGAAAATGATCAACATATGGTTTTTTATCAAAATGCAGTAAATATGTTGCAAATATAAGCATCCCTTTACACTTTTACCGAAATCATTTCAATTTCAGATAATACGCGACAATCCATTCAACAATATGATCTATATCATTTGATGGAAATTGGGGGATATGCCAGATATAAGGATGGTCAGTAATAATTGCCTCGACAGTGTTATCATAGAAACATATGGGCTTGTTTTTATCTGAATATTGATAGACCTCAATTTTGGGGTACTTTTCTTTTTTGAAGCCTTCAGTCAGCAAAAGATCATTATCATAAAAATATCGTTTCGCGAGTTGATCAAGCCCATCCGTTGGTTTTGTTTTTGAAAAAAGTGCAAGATGATCCTTATTGCAAACCATTGTTGGATCAGCGCCAGATTCAAATAGCTTATGAGAATCCTTTCCTTTGCGATCTATGTTAATCGGTGAACCTGCATGTTTGACAATACCAACCCGAATGTCTTTTTTAACGATTTGAGGAATAAGTTGTGTTATCAAGCTGGTTTTGCCAGAATTGGAATGTCCAACAAATGACAGGATCACCGGTTTTCGGGCGTTATTCATCCAACAGACCTACGTTGTATTTCCTTTTCAATTGGTCAATTTGTGCTTTTTTATCTTTTAAAAACGCATTGAATTCAGAAATGATATTTGCGTGTGAAAGGGTGGAAAAATAATACGAATCTTTGATATGGGGTAAGTTAGGATTAAAAACAATTGCATCGGATTTTTTCAAATTTTCACTCAAGTTATAGCGTGCAACAGAAATATTAGAATACGCTCCATGGATTCGTTTGACCATGACCTGTTTTAACAACGATATGAAATTATTATTCTCACTGAGTTTGATCTTTTTCTGAGAGATCAAATCTAAATAGGGATATGGTGTAAATCCGCGAACAGTTCCCAAGGTTTTGAATGATGACAAACTCATGGATTTGTTTTCAGTCAACACGACAACACCATCAATATATTTAACAACAGAATCGCTATACACTACATTTGTACCTTTTTTCATGTCTGATTGCCACACAGGATTGTCCGGATATTTAAAATCGTATGCTTTTTTTTCAACAAATTCATGAAAAAGACGTTTGACCGGCCGAATTTTATAATCAAATTGATAGCCTTTTTCTTTGGCAAACATGTCTAATAAATCCCGTGCAAAACCAAAATACTCAAAACCATTTTCATTGTCAAATTGAGGATAATACTTTTGAGCTTCAACCCCAATTGTAAAAACAGTTTTTCCATAAACTGTGTTGGTTAATAATCCAATACAAACCAAAAAACCTGTGACAAAAAATAATTTTTGTGTCATTTTTCCCTCCTTTTAATGACAAAACATATATGTTTGATTTGTTTCTCTAAGGAAAGCTATGAAAATAAGCTCTTCAGTGTAATCCTGATTCTTAAACAAAAATGTAAGGCTTGGTACACACATGCTTGATTTTAATTGTTGAACAGTCAAGCATTTTTAAATGAGGATCTTATTTTTCGAGCATTCCTAAATATATAGATTTATATCAATATATCACTTTTCGTTTCATTTGTTCAATAAAAAAATTGCCGGGTTTAAAATGTTCATTCTTTACAAACTAAATCCGCAACATATTTTTGAACGATCTTATTTTCCGCAGGCAGAATAGTTCGAAAATCCAATAGCAACTGATCATTTTCAATTCGTCCAATGACCGGTGGGTTTTGAGATCGAAAATATTTTTCAATTGCATCTGCTGAACGTTCCTTTGCGATAATACCCATACAATAGGTTGGTAATGTTTGAAGCGGTAAAGCACCGCCACCAATCTTACTCTTTGTTTCAACGATGGTTATCTTAAATTGATCATTTTTTAAAGTCTGGAGTTCTGAGTAGACTGTCTCAACAGCCCTTCTAATTTCTGACAAAGGCCGAGTAATAAATGCCAGGGTTGGAACCTTTTCAAAAACAGACGTTGGATCCTGATATAGCCTTAAAGTACCTTCAAGCGCAGCAAGAGTCAGTTTATCAATGCGCAATGCACGCGCCATTGGATTTTTTTTGATTTGATCAAGCATTGTTTTTTTACCAACAATTATACCCGCCTGGGGTCCGCCGAGTAGTTTGTCACCACTAAACGTAACAATATCAACGCCTGAAGAAATGATTTTTTGAACAACAGGTTCATCTTCAAGACCTTTAGCGGATAAATCTACTAGATTTCCACTTCCCATATCATACATTACCGGAATGGATAAAGTTTGCCCCAAAGAAACCATTTCTTTTAAACCAACAGAGGATGTAAATCCCTTGATCGCATAATTGCTCGGATGAACTTTTAGTAATAGGCCTGTGTCAACGGAAATAGCATGTTGATAATCGTGTAGATGTGTCCGATTTGTGGTCCCCACTTCAACAAGCTTCGCACCGCTTAATGCCATTATGTCTGGAATTCGAAATGATCCACCTATTTCTATCAATTCACCTCTTGAAACGATAACAGATTTATTGGATGCAATTGTTTGTAATGTCAACAAAACAGCACCTGCATTATTATTGACAACAGTCGCAGATTCTCCTCCAGTCAACGAACAGATAAGGTCTTCAACAAGCTGATATCGTTGTCCGCGCTTGCCTGTTTCCAGATCATATTCCAGATTAGAATAATGACAGGCAACTTGAATAATCTGATCTAAGGCAGACGATGCGAGTAGAGATCGACCCAAATTGGTATGAACAACAATACCGGTTGCATTGATTACAGAAAGCAGGTTCGGCACGATCTCTTTATGAAGGGCGGCCTGCACTTTTTGAATGATTTTTGAGTGATCTATATCTTGTTCTTGATAATCGCCATTAATAATTCCCCTGCGATACGATTCAAGTATTTTTTGGATCGTTTGAATGATAATAGAGCGGGGCGTATGATCAAATGGGGGCATTATTGATACCTGCTGGTAAAGCTTATCAACCTTTGGAAGGTTTTTTATAAAATC
>Ga0272440_1003668_pt1 | contig 11362 bp, 12 predicted proteins | sample SSMMMBAug17_FD_192440 | JGI IMG/M metagenome (GOLD analysis project Ga0272440, IMG submission 192440) | Marine sediment archaeal communities from Little Sippewissett salt marsh, Falmouth, MA, United States - SSM-MMB-Aug17 | ecosystem: Environmental > Aquatic > Marine > Wetlands > Sediment ... | reverse complement strand
GAGTAGTTGGTTTTATGTTATTGGGACTGTGTTAGTAATTGGGGGTCTTATTCTTCAACATGAAAGAACAGTCGAAGAAGGAGGTTTAGAAAAACTATCTAAAAAACAAAAAAAGATAGTAAGGAATATAGATAATGCTTTAAGAAGTGGAAAGTTAGGAACATATGATGAATTAAGAAATATTGCTGGAGTCTTAGGTTACGAATTAAAGGAAGAAGGAAGCCATACCAAAGTCTATGTAAGTAAAGAAGAAAATAAACCTCTTATGTATAAGGGACATCCAGTAACAATTCCAAGAAGTCATGAAAAGGAAGGCACATATAGGGGAATTTTACAAGGATTACGTTATGGTCTAGCAGCAGCTTAAATAATAGAATCACGTATACCTTTTAAATCTGATTCTAATTGAGTATGTTTTTTAAGTGCATCTTGATAGTCTCTATAAGTTTCTGGGCACCTATCTTTTGCTAATACAATTAATTCACTTACATCAACCTCTTGGCCATCTCTCTTAACTGTTATATCTCCACTAAAATCTACTCCAGAATTTACATCTGTAACGTAAGTCTCTAATCCTCTTTTTTTTGCTATCCTCATAGCTTCTGTTACAAGTTCTGTCCAATATCCGCGCAAATTTTTAGTTAACTCAGCATATTCATCAATTTTTCTTTGAGTCTCTTGTTCAAGTTGTTTGTCTCTATTTTCCATTATAATCTTCCTCCTCTTCAAGCACATCAATAGTTAACTGAGTAAGTGTTCCTGGCTTTAATTTATTTTCCAATATTCTTGGTATAATTATTACTGATTGTCGGCCATGTTTGGCTACTTTCTTTGTTATTACGAATTTTTTATTATTTTGTTCTTGCATTTTAAACATTCTCCATTACAAAGTCAGATACAACTTCTGGAAGTTGTTCGACATCTTTTAATGATTGAGCATAAGTAGTATTTCTTACTAAAGTATCAAAGTAATCTGAAGGCGCATTATCTACATTAAAGTAAACTGTTCTAATTCCTTGAGCTTCAGCTTCTCCAAATGCCATTGAAGTATCTATAACAGGATCTCCCTTATATCCAGTTGCCACTGGTTTTCCATCAGAAATAACAAGTAATGTCTTATCTCTTGCATCAATTCCTTTCATCTCAGCAACAACTCCTCTAATAGCAACTCCGTCTGCATTAGCATGTTCTGGTTCTAATGCGCCAAGATTTTCTAATCCAAATAAATGATAAAGGTTTGTAGTTTTATTATCTGTAGAGAAAGCATATAAATCTACTTCATCTCCTATTTCTCTAAGTGATTGATATACTAAACCAGCAGATAATTTTTCAACATCAATAACTCTCTTTCCTGATTCTAATGTTCCGCTTGTTGAACCACTTATATCTAATAAAATAGAAGTTAACGAATCTCTTTCATTAATAATGTGGCTATCATATGCTCTGGCTTTAGTTCTTAAGGCAGGATCTGCTAAAACCTCAATAACTGCTTCCATATTTAATTCATCTGGGTCTTCTGTAAATTGAATTCTTTGAAGTTCATTGGGTCTTAACATTTCAAAATGTTCTACTATTCTTCTTCTAATACCATCATATTTATCCAATTCTCTTAAAAAAGAAGGATTATTTCCATCATACTTTGCTAATTTAAGATTTGCAAGGTGAATATAAGCCTTTTTTAAATCATCATAAGTTACTATTTGGACTAAACCTTGCGGTGGCTTTCCAGATCCATGTCTATCAGGCCCAACACCATAGACTCCATTATTAGTTTCTCCATCTTTATCTGCATTTTTCTTTTCCTTTTTATCCCCAACCATAGCTTCTAATTTATTTCCCTTTTGAGTCCCAGCAGAAAAGTCATGAACATCTCCCCTATAACCCATATAAGCCATTTGTTGAGTGGCAGTACTTTGTCCATCTGATGACTGGCCATTATCTTTTGAATTAGAATCCCCTTTTTCTTTAACATCTGAACCTGATTTTGCTTTATTACCTTTAGATTTTCCTTTCTGTCCTTTCTTTTCTTTTCCTTTTTCACCATTCTCTTGCATTTGTGGAGAAGATACCTGTGCATAAGGTGAATTTTGATCAGGAAATTCTTGTTCTATATTTGGAAATGCTCTTGTTAGCATATCATATACTTTTGGAACTACTTCCCAAGATGCAGTAACATCACTATTGTATACACCGTTACTAATAGAAACAACTTCTCTTACCAAATCTGCAACTGTATTAATTCCTTGTGCATTCAATCCATTCTCTTCTATTCTAGTTTCTAATGCAGATTGCTCTACTTCCTGTAATTCAGAATTAAACTGGGAAGGTTTGCCTTTTGTAATCATATATGAAGAATATATCTCCATAAATCTATCCTGTGTTTTTTCTGGAAATTGACGTTTTCTTGCTAAATATTCATTTGACCTTTGTAATAATTCTGTATCTTCTGTTTTAATATATTGTTGAGCATTATTCTCTATTCTAGCATCTTCGACAATATTAAATACCGCATGTGCTAATCCACGATTCTGAAAAGTTTCTAGATAAGGTCTTGCATCAACAAGAAAAGAACCCTCTCTTATATGTAGTAGTTCATGAAGAAGGTCTGATAGATAGAGACTCATATTTCTATTGTTGTGCATTTGTTCTTTATCATCTTGAAATTCGGATTTTCTTGCTTCTAAGAAAATTCTTTTTCCGTCTGTTTGTGGCCTTTCTCCTTTTTGTAAAGGAAAGATTCCTAAATAAGCATAAGTACATCTTTCTAATTCAGATCTAGCTTCGTCAAAACTAAGAGCATAGAAATTATCTGCTTTAAATAAATCTGCTAGAGTCATGCTGCTTCACCTCCCAAAACCCTGTAATGTCCCCCGCCTTTTGCTTCATTCCTAAAATGTTCAACTATTGTTTTTGCCCAAGGTCCAATATTCCCTGATTTTAAAGATTGGGCGCAACCAGAATTAAAGCTTCTTGTAACCTCCATAGAACTCTCTCCTTTTTCTTTCATTGCTTCTGCTGTTTGCTTGTAAAAATAACACGCTTGGTATAACAGATTTAACTCTGTTTGAGGAAGTTCAAAAAATTCTCTCGGGATTTGCCATCCAAAGGCAGACTCCATTCTATCTTGATAAGCTTCTAAATTTCCAATGTCTACTTTTTGATGCGCTCTAAGAATCCGCTCCCTATTATTATATAAAAATCTACTCTGTTCCCCAAAACCCATTTCTTCTAAATTTTCTGGATTTCCAATAGATTCTAATTTGTGGGGCATTCTTTTATTAACTGCCCTAAAAATTCTCTTAACCGGTTTCTGATCACCTGTTAATGAATATGAAAAACTATCTAACCCTGCAAAAACTCTGGAGTCTGTAGCAAGAGTAAGTAAATCTGCCAGGGCCCAAAGTAAGGGTCCTTTTTGATAATCTCTGATTTCAGAATATCTTGAAGCAAATTTCTGCACCTCTTGTTCCGCTGTAGAAAAAGGATAAATGTTTTTTAAAGCATTTCTTGTAACTCTTTTCATTTGCCCATCTTTATCCCTCACAGAATAGGTTATATTTAATCTATCCAACAATTCATCATAAACAGAAAGATGTTTTCCAAAACTTCTTAATACTATCCCTGCAATGTCCATATTATTACTTTCGGGAGATATGTGGTCTCTTACAAACTTTTCTCTTTCTTCAGGACTAAGAGAATCGTAATCTCTGATTGTTCTACGTAATCTTTTTCCATCAAAGAAAAAAGCCCTACGCGTAACTTTAGACTTGAATTGAGTTATTCTATCAGATAATTCACAAAATGGTTTTTCTAATTTTTCATCTGAAGGCTGGTATCTCCATCCTTGTTCTTGCATATATTCTTTTAGAGTCATGCTATTTGCCTCCTAAGTTCTCCAGAACTAAGTTTTCTATAAACTTCTCCCCCTTTAGCATCTTCTCTAAAGTGTGTAATTATTGCATTTGCCCATTTATCCACTGTTCCTTGTCTTAAACTGTCATTTAATCCAGTAAAGAAATCATCACTTACTCCATGCTGTCTTGCAAACTCATAAGCTTGTGCAGCAGCATAAAAATGAGATTCAGGTAATGCTTTTAATCTTTCTGGCTCTCCAAGAGTGGCTGCAAATTTTAAGAAAGTAGGCTTATACCCTTCTTGGACTGATTCTGCTTTTCTTGATAGTTCCTCATCCTTAGCTATAACAAGGGCTGCATGAAATCCTTCATCTATATCTCTTCTAGGTAAATTCTCTCTTACCTTTGCTAATACCTGCGAAGGATTATGTGAAGCATAATCTAAAAGAGTTTCAAGTTGTTCATCAGAACCCAATTTTTCAGCTATATTTTTTATATGTTCTACCTTTTCTGGCAAGTCTTCTATTCTTCTAACTTTCTGTAGATTTTGGTCAGTAAATGCAAAACCCCCATATCTTCCTCCAAGATAAGCTAACAATAGATTCTCTTCTCTTGTTGCAGCAACTGTAGCTTTAGCAACCCCATTTAATCCATCTAAATTATCAAGTCTTTCTTCTACTCCTGCATAGTTTTTAACATGTTCACAAAAAGAACCCAATCTATCTCTTAATCCCGGGGTAGAATCTACTAATTCTGCAGTTTTTCCTACTAAACCTTGTAATTTTTCAAATTTTATTCTCTCAGTCATTGAACTATAAGGGCGTTTAGAATGCACATCTCCAATTTGCCCATAGATTTCAACTTCTGTTTCACTAGCCTTTTTTAATACCTCTGCTAATGGACTTATTGTTTTATCATCTCTTCCAAATTTAGATTTAGAATAAAGAGAAAGTGATTTAAGGGCATTACAATATTTTTTAGCAGTTTCTTCATTAGGTGTATCTAATATCATCTCGCCAATTGCCCTAGAATCTCCAAAAGTGTACCAACTATCTTCTGGAAGCATTTCAAAAACATCCTCATGACCCCTCAATCTAGAAAAATCAACATTAGTTTTTTTTGTGCTTAAGACACCATTGACCCTTCCTTTCGTAGCTTTGGCCATTTCTACATAATCTCTTATAGTTTCAGGACTAACAGTAGAAACAACTCCTTCTATAACTTCTTGTTCAACTTTTCTTAAAGCTGCAATTTGTTTAGGAGTCAAAGATGAGAAATATTGTCTTGCATCTTCTTTTGCTAAAGCAATTTTATCAAATACTGCTGTTCTTTCTTGTGAACCAAGAGAAGCAACATAATCTACATCCTCATGTCTAATACCATTTCTAGATAACCAAAATAATGTTCTTAGTTGAGAATTATCTTGTAAATGTCCTAAAACATTTCTATCTTCTTGTTCTAATGCTTCTGCTATTTCTAAAATTCTTTTATGATTACAATCAGAATCATATAATCCAACTACTGCTCCTGCAGGTAAACCTGAATCTCTATATGTTTTATTAACTCTTTTCAGACTTCTACCCATTGCTTCTAACATTCTTGTCTTTTTACCTTCATGAGCTTGCATAGCATCAAGTAAGGCTTCATCTAAAGTCATAATAAGATCTCTTGTATCGTAATCTCCCCTCGCTACAGGAGTTGCCTTTTTTGTTCTTCCAACAAGTTCAGAATATTTCTTTCTAAGTGCATTTTCTCTACCTTTTTCTGTAATCTCATTTAATTCTTCTCTAACCATCTGAGGAATTACTCTTGCTATTTGTTCAGGGTCAGCCTCTTCTACTCTTTGTCTTAATTTATAAATCCATGTTGGTGGGCTCTGATTTGATTCAGGAATATTTTCATATACTTTAGCTATTTGTCCTTTTAGTTTTCTTTCTAATCCTTTATTTCCCTTACATTTACCAAATATTGCTTTAAGAAAAGGTTTCCCTAATTTTAATAATCCTTCATAACCATATTTTTGATATAAATCATCAAAGAATTTAACTCTATCTGCACTTGCATTTTCACCTATCCAATCTCTGAATACCTTTCTACTATCGTTATTACAAGCATAAGCCATGAATCTCTCTCTAGATAAGTGCCTTGTAGCAGGTAATTCTCCTAAGGTTTCTACAGTTATTTCTCTCTCTTCTGAATCTCTTAATAAATCCTCTATCTGTTTTGACACACCAACTACTTTTCCTTCTTTAGAAAGAATAAAATCTGATGAAGCATCACCAACAAGATTCTTAAAAATTCTTGCTGGTTTATATCTACCTAAACCTTTTTTTGCTGCCAATAAGAATGTAGCTAAGTGTTCTTTATGTTTTGGATTTTGTCTATCTTGAGCTATCTCTTCTGAAGCACCTCTTACAGCATTAACAAAAGAATTACATCTAGATTGTTCTAATGATTCAAGTGTTTCCATAATAGAATCAAAAGTCTCTGGGTCTTGTAATTGTGGAGTTTGGGCTATAGAAAATACCTCACTAAGTCTTGATTCTAATCCTATTGTTCTCAAAAACCTATCTAATATCTTATCTCCAATTTCTCTTGGAATTTCTACCAATCCTTCTTTTAATCTCTCTTCAACATCCCCCAAATCTTCTACTTCAGAATCATTATAACTTTTATCTCCAAAGGCCTCTAAAACTTCATCTAATTTTGGATAATATTTGTCTAATCTAGGGTCTCCTTCATGAAAATCGCCAACATCGGGATCAATATGGTCTTCCCGATGATAATTCTTTAATCTTTCCTCTTCTGCTATTTCCCTAGCAATATCATCTATAATATCTTCATCTTCAAAATCATCTTCCCAATTTCTTCGTTTGGCCATTTTTACTCCTAAAGGTCTGTCCTTTGTTTTGGCTTACCTAAAAGACTATAAAATTGGGCCATAGAACTAACTGCATCATAAACTGTAGCTTTTCCAATAGGTCTTTTACCAAATTTACCATAACAAATCTGGTCAATACATAACTTAGTTGCATATGATTGTGCCTGTTCTGGTTTCATCCCTAAATCTATTAATCTATCATATTGTGATAAAGCTGCCTTTATAATTCTTGTAGAAGGTTTATGCAATGGAACATTAGTAACTTCTCCTATCTCAGAAAGATACTGTTTTATTTCATCTGGTAAATCATTTGTACCTTTTTCGGCAAAAGATCTTACAGAAACAAAATAATCAGCTATTCTATTAGCCAAATCTCTTTTATTAAGTTTTCCTGGAAGAACTTCTTGTTTTTTTCCTCTTCTTAAAACATTATATGCTACTGCACTATCTGCATGTGTAACTTTATCTCCTGTGAAAAAATCTTTCCAAGATTTTCCTTCTCTCTTTAAAAATCTAAGGTCTTCACCCCCAACTAAAACCGCTCTTTCCTCTAATCCTAAAGAAGATAAATTTCCTAAACTTAAACCTGCTTCTAATTGTGGAGGAAGATAATCAAAAGACATGTGAACAAATCTATCTGCAACAGCTTCTTCTAATTCACGCTTTGATAATCTATCACTAGGATTATAAGAAATAACTCCTGCAAAATCGTCTCCTGCTGTAATAACCTTTCCATCTCTTCTTCTAATACTTCTTCTATCATCAAAAAGAGAGTTTAACCTTTTTTGAACAGAACCTTGAAGCTGATCAAATTCATCACCATAGAAAATACCGTTTTCCTCAGCAGCTTGTGAAGCAACACCATTTTTCCATACAGTAACTGTATTTCCATTATTTCCTTCTAATTCTGGAAATCCTACTAAGGGAGCTTCTGTCATATATGAATCACAAGTTATATCAAAAATAGGTCTCTCTACAATCTTAGGAATTTGAGTTATTAAATCAGTTTTACCAACACCTGGAGCTCCAGATAAGGCAACATGTTGGCCTAGTTTATAAGCCAATAATGTTCTTTGGACTTCATCTAGTCCTTCTGGTGTTAATTGGTTTGCTACGTAATTAAGTTTCATTTTTTGTTTTCTCTTAATTTACTCAGAATTCGCCCTGAGCAGCGAACACCTCTGGCTCACCTCTGCTCTATCTTTTATACATATTTTGCATTTAAAAACCTTCCGATTTTCAAAATTTGTGTTTTTTTAGTAAAATAAAAAAGAAATAAATCTCTTAATTTTATAAAAATGCATAGATAATTTTTTTAACAATATTCCAAAGTTCCTTTAATTTTGATTGGGAAGGATTAGCTTTTTTAATTTCTGTTTCAAATTCTCTAATTGCATTATTTAGCTCTACCTTAATTTCATTTGTTATATTTATCTTGGTATCTGTAGACTGATTTGCTTGCAAAACATTATAGATTTGGGGGATATGTTTTTCCGCATTTTGTTTTATCTCTTTTTCAGGAATTTCTACTTCAAATTTCTTCATTATTTTCTTAAGACCCATTTCAATTCTTTTTATTTCTGTTGCTTTTTTTGGGATAATCATTCCTTTTGGTTTTATATCCTCTATTAATTCATATATAAAATCTGGTACACCTTGTAAAAAATCACCCATAAAATAATCTTCTAATCTTTTCAATATCTTCCTATATTCTTCTAAATAAGCTGTGCAACTATCTTGCACCTCAGAGGGATTTCCATTGATTATCTCAATATATAATTCAAGTATATCAGAAAGTAACTCTTTCTTTTTTTCTTCAGGAGATGGACCAAAAATTTCCATAATAAATTACTATTTGTACTATTTATAATATTTATGATGATAGACCCCTATTATAAGACTAAAAACACACTTAGAACCTTCATAAACCCTTTCTGACCCTTGAATCTATTTGTTTCCGTATATCTTCCCTAGCTTTTTTCAAAATCTTCTTTTCTTTATCACTAAATATCACCTTAGATTTAGGCTTTGTAATAAGCTGTTGAATAACCAATGACCAAACAAGTCCAAGGGTATTTGCGAAAAGCTCATCGTCTTGTGATAACTTCAATCTATAATTAATAACATGACATATTTCATGATTTAATGTTGTAAGCAGAGTGCCACCATTTTCGGCGATATATATAGTCTTATTTTTATAAGAACACATACCTTTACATTCCCTACCATTGCTCACTACTTTCTTCTGAACCCTAACTTTATACGGAATTCCCAAAATAACAATCTTCTTAGGAATTGTTATTACAGGATTTGTACTCGTTTCGAGTAGTTCATACCTCTTTTTGTACAATTGAAGAAGTTTATCTTTTTTCTTTAACTTTCTTTGCAATTCAGCTTTTGTTTCCATTTTTTTAAATTATGGATTTCATTGATAATCACGCCCAAAATCATGGCTTGAGTCCTGGGTTCAATAGACCTATTCTTCAACATTTCTAATATAATGATTTTGGCATCGTGTAGATTACTAATTTCTTTTTCCATTTTTTTTACCTCCTATAAAAATTTACTTATACATATCAATTTCAGGACGTCTGACTCTCTTGCCATCTTTTCCAAATGTGTGCTTTCGTCCGCAGTTGCAAGATTTGCACAACCATACACGACCATCACTAGAATCAAACTCGTATTCTGCTTGATACCCACACAATTCACATCCTTTTTCTTTCAGTTCGTCCTCAGTTAGAATAAACTTCTTGATTTCTTTCTTCTTTTCCATTTGTTATTCCTCCTTTTTTATTTATCTTGAATTTTCTGTTCTTCCAATAGTTTTCTTCTCTTCTCTAACCAATCTTCTAATTGCTCTTCAAAACCAATTACTGGCTCCAGCCTGAATTTTGAACCAAACAGAGCTTTGTAAACATTTGAAAGAACATTAACATAAACAATCCTTTCTTTTGGTGTTAATTCCTCTGATTTTAGCTTGTCAATCGCTTCCAACATGCATTCAGCCAATAATCTTGGGTCTTTCAAAAATCTAATAACTCTTGGATTCTTGAAGTATTTACTTGTTTCCCCTGTTTTTAGAGGATTTAGGATACAGCTTAAATGTTTTTTAGCACTGATTTGGCTTGTCGCTTTCTGTTGTTCCCTTATTTCGTTCTCCATTTTGCCTTTTTATCTGTTAATTGCCTTAATTAGACTAATTGTTTTAATTAGGTTAATTAATAGCCTATCTATCAAAGAGGGCATGTGTCTTCAACATGCCCTTAATATGATAGGTCATAGGTTAATTACATTAATTATCATTATAAGGAAACCAATTAAGGTAATTAACATTTCTTATACACTCCTTTCACATCTGTTTTAATATATCCCAAATCAATTAAATCATTTAGAGCATTTGTAGTGGTACTATAAGTGAAATCATCGCAAACTTTATTCCTTATTTCATTTGTTGTAAAGCTATCATTAAACTCAATATATTCCTTAATTCTATCTGCACAAGCTTCAGCCTTTGTTTTTTGGTATTTTTCCCTTTTGACTTCAGCTGTCTCATTATATTCCATTGTCAAGCCATGTTTTGCATCTTCTCCAGGTAATTCTCCTGTCCAAGTACATTCAACAATAAACGGCTGTTCCTTCTTTGTTAGATTAGATTTAATATGTTCTACTTCAATCCTATTGTTATCTTTTGGCTGAAATTTAAGAACACTCCTCATAGCTCCTATTATCTGTGATGAACCTCTGCTTGCATCTAGCCTATGTCTCTTATTGTTTAGAGATTCCTTGCCTTGATGATGTATAAAAACAAATCCTGCTTTTGTTTCTTTCATTACTTTTTTAATAGAATTAAAAAATATTGAACACTCTCCAGAATCGTTTTCGTTATGGCTTGTAAATTCTCTAAAGCTATCTACTACGACTAAAGAAATATTATGCTTTTTAATATATTTTCTTACTTCATTTAGAAATGCTTCGTCATTTAGGAATTTACCAGGATTCCAATAATGGAAATTAGCTCTAACTTGTTCTATTTCTTTTTTTGTTAAATTCATCCCGTTCATAACAATATTTAACCTTCTTTTAATCTCATTTTCATTGGCTTCATTATCTAAAAATAGAAAATTACCTTGTTTAACTTCAAAATAATTAAACCACTTCCTTCCTGTTGCTATACATATTCCTAAAAGAATTGAAGCCCAAGATTTTAATGATTCTGCTCTTGCTTCTATTTCTGATAGTGTTCCTTCAGCAAAGAAAGGTTTTGAAATCCATACAATCTCTTCAAGTTCCATATCTAGTATATCTCCTGCTGTTAAGACTTTTCCAGCATAATTCAAAGTTAAATCTTTCTTTATCAGATAATTCTTTACTTTTTATTAAAGTACAATATGGCTCGCCTTTCATCATAAAATAACCCACATAGTTTTCTGTGAAAATAACATATGTACTCAATTTAGCCATTTCCTTATTTGTTCTAACTTCTGTAAGCTTTTTCCATTGTGGCGGAGAACGATGTTCAATATCCCCAAGAGAATCTGATACTGCCTTCATTTTAATTTTTTTAGTTAACCTTGTTTTTCTCCAATATAGGGATTGATATTGGATTACTTGTTCAGAAATACTT
>Ga0272440_1003667_pt1 | contig 11362 bp, 6 predicted proteins | sample SSMMMBAug17_FD_192440 | JGI IMG/M metagenome (GOLD analysis project Ga0272440, IMG submission 192440) | Marine sediment archaeal communities from Little Sippewissett salt marsh, Falmouth, MA, United States - SSM-MMB-Aug17 | ecosystem: Environmental > Aquatic > Marine > Wetlands > Sediment ... | reverse complement strand
AGTTAAAATAGAACATTCCTTACATATTCCAACAGATCGCAAAAGTGGTACAATATCTGGAGCAAGAGTACATAGTCCTTTTATTGTAACCAAAAACATAGACAAAGCTTCTTCAACACTACATGAATACCTTTGTAAAGCAAAAGTTATTCCTAAGGCAGTAATAGAGTGGTATCAGCCACATCCTGATGGTTTTGATGAGCTTTATTATACCCATACTCTTGAAAATGCAAGAGTAGTAGGATTAACTACAATATTACCTGACGTAGATGATCCAGATACCGAGGATTATAAACATCGAGAAAAAGTAGCTTTTCAATATGAAAAGATTACATGGCTGGTTAAAGATGGAAATATTGAAGCGAGTGATTCCTGGAAAGAGAGAAAAACAGGATAAAACAGGATGAAACAGATATTAACATTAATTTAAAAAGGAAAAATTATGATTAATGGTTTAATATTTAAAATGTTGATAGGATGCTATAAATGGTACATTGATTGTTTTAGTACGCTTTACTACATTCTATCTTATTTCATGATAAAAGATTTCTTACATATTCCAGCAGATTCTAAAAAAAGAAGGCTACACAATACATTTATCATAATAAAAATTATAGATAGATATTCTTCATTACTTCATAAATATTTTTTTAAGGTAAGAATTATTACTCGAACAAAAATAGATTGTTATCAATCGTATTTTAATGGCTTTGATAAATTTTATCGCGATAAAACTCTATCTTTTCAATATGAACAGTTTAGACCTGACTGATTAATACAGTATTGATGGACAGGATGGGGTAATTGCCCCCCTGTCCACCCTCTTTATATCCCCCTGAGAGGGGACATAGAAAGCAAATACTTCAAGAAATCAGAGCCGCTAGCGTAAGCGAGCGGAAAAAAAAATCACTACCAATAAATTATGGACTGCGAATAATAAATTAATGCAAGGTTATCTAGTTTAACAGCCTTTGTATTAACGTAATCTAAAGGATAATTTTTATGAAAACATATTTTACTAATGAAATAAATTTTGAAGTACCAGATGAATGGATACAAAATTCTATAAATATTTTTCCAAATTTAAAAGTATTTGGGAAAGATTTCAGTCTCGTTATTAATCGTGATCAATTAGACGACAAGCAAAATCTTGATGCATATGTGGAGGAACAAATTTCAAAACAGTTAGGATTGTTACCTGATTTTAAGCTATTCAAAAAAAATAATATTGAAGTTTCTAATATTACTTCCTGCTGTGTCCATTTTCAATGGAAAGATAATGATGGATTGAAAGTGCAATATCAAGTTTATATTCCAATAACCAATCAGTATTTTATAATTATTACTGCTACTGCATTAGAAAAATTCACCACTCAACATGAAGATATATTCAATAATATTTTATCGACCCTTAAATTTAGTAAAGGAATAGTTTAAAATGCCTGAAGCCTCCAGATTAAATGATAGTATTGAACATTCACTAGCTCTTGGAGGATTAATAACCGGAGTGATTGCAGGAGCTCTTATTGGTGCAGCTACTGTCGCAACCGGTGGAGCTGCACTTGCTGTGATAGCAGCAGCTTGTGCAGGTGCTTCTTTAGGAGGCACTGCTGGCCAGTTATTAGGTTCACTATTTAAAATACCTTCGGGCTATATAAATATGGCATCTATGACAGTTACCATTGAAGGAAAGTCTGCTGCAAGAGCAACAGATTTAGTTTCATGTTCAGGTGCATTCTTATTCCCTATTCCACACCCTGGTGCACAAATCGCTCAAGGAAGTTCAAATGTCTTTATCGAAAATTTACCAGCTGCACGTAAAGGAGATAAAACAACCTGTGGTGCATCTATAGCAGAAGGTGCGTCTTCTGTTATTATTGGCGGTAATCAAGCTAATATTCTTAAAATTTCAAGCGAAGTTCCATGGTATGCTGAAACAGCTTTATTTGTTCTTGGATTAGTTGCCTCTGGTGGCACTATTGCAATGGCTGTTAGCGGTAAACGCTTGATTACTGCCTGTCAAATTGGTGGATCCATGATCGGTGGCTTTGGTTTAGGTTCAGCTAGTAACTATGCCGGAGGTAAAATTTTTGGAGAAGGTTCAACTGGTCAGACATTATGCGCTCTTGGTGGTGGTTTCATTGGCACCATTTTAGGTGGATCTATTGGAGGAAAAGGCGGACAAATTTGGCAAAATAAAAAGTTAAATATAAAAAATGTAAAAAACAAGCATATCGAATGCAACCAACAAGGAGGAGATCCTGTAAATATTATTACAGGTGAAGTTATTATAGAACATCACGATTTTACTTTTCCTGGAAGAATTCCTCTAGATTGGAATAGATATTATAGTTCCCAAGATGAACATATGGGAGTTTGTGGATATGGATGGCAAACACCTGCTGACTCCAGGCTCACTTTGCATAAAGATGGTATGATAATATTTTATGATGGTGGTCCTGGAGCAGCTATTTTTAAATCTTTGCCAGATGAAAAACCTATAATGGAAATTGTTGATGGAGCAGTATTATCAGAACATAATTCAAAATTAAAGGTTTGTACCAAAGAGGGATTAATATATTATTTCCAAAAACCAAAAGGTGAGTTTAATGAAATTCTTGTTGAAAAAATAACAGACCAAAATGGTAATTGGCTTAAATTTATTCGTGAAAATAATGAATTAAAGAAAATTATAAATAATTTAGGTCAATGCATCAATGTTACATCTCACGATAAAAGAATAATTCAGATGGAGTATATGGTTGAAGAAAATGTTCGGCCCCTTGTTAGATATGATTATGATCAGGACGGCAATTTGACAAATGTTTATGATGCTATGGACAATCCATATCAATTTAGTTATCAAAATCATAAACTTCTTAGCCACACTAATCGGAATGGGTTATCTTTTTATTATGAATATGACCTGTATAGCGGAAAGTGTATTCATTCATATGGAGATAATGGTCTATATGATTATAAATTTGAATATTCAGATACCTCAACACAAATAACAAACTCCCTTGGATATATTAAAACTATTCATTATAACGATACTGGCTTCCCATTAAAAGAAATTGATCATATCGGTAATGTAACACAATATGAATATGATAATTGTTGCCGAACATCAGCAGTGATTGACCCTTCTGGCAATAAAACAGAGTACGAATATGATGACAGAGGTAACTTGCTCAAATTAACACGACCAGACAATAGCACAATCATAACTGAATTTGACGATAATAATAAACCAATTAAAATTATAGATCCCAATGGAAATATTTGGAAACAAGAGTGGAAAAACGACTTATTGCATAAACAAATCAGTCCAAATGAATCGGAAGTTAATTATTTTTATAATAATAATGGCGATTTAATATCTTTTACCAATCCAAAAGGCGATGTTACATATTATAATCCTGACCAATATGGAAATATTATTTCCATTATTGATGCGTTAGGCAATAAAACTCATTTTGAAGTCAATGACTTGGGACAGATAATAGCAGAAATAGATCCTCTTGGTGTTAAAACTATATATGAATATGATCAAAAATTTCGCTTAATCAATATCATATATAATTCTGGTAAAAAAGTGTCTTGTGGCTATGATAATGATGATAATTTAATTTATTATCGTGATGAGTCAGGTCATACAACAAAGTTTGAATATACAGGAATAGGAGAACTCGCCAAACGTATTGAACCCGATGGGTCTGTTGTAAAATATGAATATGATACAGAAGAACAACTGTTGGGTGTAACAAACGAAAGAGGAGAGACATTTAAGTTATTACGTGATCATCTTGGCAGAATTGTCGAAGATATAGATTATTGGGGAAATTCTAGAAAATTTACTTATGATCAATCAGGTAATGTTATTTATACGAAAGATTCTATTGGAAGAGAAATTCATTATAAATACGATCTATTAAGCCGCCTTAAATTAAAAATTTTTTCTGATAACAAAACAGAGATATTCGACTATGATCCAAATGGAAATCTTATTTATCATAAAAACGGCCATATACAGATCAAAAGGGTATTTGATTCAGAAAATCAGATGATAAAGGAGCTGCAAGGAGATTTTGAAATTATTAACCACTATGATCTTAATGGTAATCGTATCCAAAGAAGATCATCACATGGAAATACTATTGATTATACTTATAATGCACTGAATGATGTTGAAAGTATTAGTATAAACAAAAAACAAGTTATTCAAATCCAACGAGATGCTATTGGTTCCCCTATAAGAGAAAATCTTTCTGATTTTTTTCAACGAGAATATAAATACAATAAAGATGGTCTCTTAACTCATCAAAAAACAATGTCTCCATATGATACATTGTTTGATTGTTACTATGAGTATGATCCAACAGGTAATCTTCTTAGTATGACTGAAGAAAAAAAAGGTAAAACTAGTTTTACTTATGACCCAAGAGGCAGAATAATTGAACATATTAATCCAGCCGGAAAAATCAAACAATATTTATATGATCCAGCCGGAGATTTACTTAAACCTGCACAAAATCTTAAACAACAAAATAATAGAATTCTAACTTATGAAGACAATCATTATCATTTTGATGCTGCTGGAAATCTTATCGAACGAAATGGAGACAAAGGAACGACTCGATTTGAATGGGATGAAAATGATCGTCTGACAGTTGCAAATCATGAAGATGGCAGTCAAACAAGAATGATATATGATTCCCAAGGGCGTCGTATTAGCAAACAAACAGGTGGTTTAAAGACATATTTTACATGGGATGGCGATTGTTTGCTTTCTGAAAATATTTATGGAAAAGGTTCAAGAGAATTTGTTTTTTATCCTGATTCATTTGTTCCTCTTGCAATTATTGACACAAATAAAAATATATATTATTATCAAAATAATGTTGTTGGATTACCACAGAAAATTTTCAATGAATCAGGTAGAATATTGTGGTCATCTGACTTTGATACATTTGGAAATTCAGAAAACCTTAACTACAACGGCTTTGATAACCCAATACGTTTTCAGGGACAGTACTTTGACGAAGAACTTGGCTTATGTTATAATCGATATCGATATTATGATCCAAACATAGGGGCTTTTATTAGCAAAGATCCACTTGGATTGGCTGCTGGGGTTAATCTTTATCGGTATGCGCCTAATGCTTGGAGGTGGATAGATCCATTGGGTTTATCTTGTAAAGCCTCAAAGAGTGGACCGATAAAGGCAAATGAAGTAACCACATTTCAAGATTTTAGGAATCGATCTAAAATCGGTGATAACCTTGAGGGTCATGAGGCTCTACAGCATGCCAATTTGAATGAACGTGGATTAGCAACTACAAGGCTTTCAACAGATGCATCAAAAAATAATCCAGTCATAGCTCTTGAAAAATCTGTCCATAAAGAAGTTAACAAAGTCCAGCGTAATCTTAGTCCAAGGACTCAAACAGGTACACAAAACATAAGCGATAATATACAAATATTACGTGATAATCCTAATATTCCCAACGATGTGATTGATCAACTCGAGAGAATGGCAATTGAACATAATAGTGGTTTATAGATTATATAAGGAATTTAACAATGAATGCTCAAATTGGAAAAATTGTGAAAGAAATATTGGATAGAGTAAATAAAGATGATTTTCTTGAATTTACAGAAACACAATGCGAAGAACTCGAAGAAATTGATGAATCGGGTGAATCAATAGACCCTTTACTAAAAATTTTCGAAGATTATCCAAACACTGATTTTGGCATGCCAGGACCTCTTGTTCATTTTCTTGAAAGGTTTTATCGAAAAGGATACGAAGAAAAGCTAATCAATTCGATAAACCGAAAACCAACGAGCCATACATTGTGGATGCTGAATCGAATTATAAATGATGTAGAAGGGAAGATTAAAGACGATTTGATAAGCGTATTAAGCGATGTTCTGAGACGAGATGATATCGATAATGAAACACGAAATGCAGCGAACGAGTTTATAGGCTTACATACATAGAGAATACATACAGAACTCCAAAAAATACAAACAAGGCAGCCTCCCCACCCATCTCACAGGCTGCCTTTTTTGTTCCCTTTCCCCGCCACCAGTCAGAACCCGTCCAATAACGCCTGCATTTGGCAAGGAAGTGCTCAACTTTTTCCAGCCTTGCCCCTCTTCTTTCGGTTTAGGAATGGCGAGGTTTGAAGGAGGTTATAGGCAGCAAAAAGGAGGAACATACTCTCTTCTTTTAGCTGCTTTTTTTGTTTTGAAGCCTTATTACCTTTGTGAACTTGAAAAAAATCTTTTTATCAAGTGATTGTCTCTTTCTTAAACATAATATTTTAACATCTTTATTTTACTTTAAAAATTATATAAATAATTTTAATAATATTATCATAAATGTTTTAATTTTATACATTATGATAATACACCTTATTCATGTCTTCAAATTTAACTATCCTATTTATTTAAATAAAATAATTAATAGCATTTATGGCATATGTGTTGCTCATATATAAATAACTATAGAAAAAATATATAATATATCTTTAAGGCAGTTGCAACAATTCATGAAGGAGATAACACAGGATGAAAAAATTCCAAAATTTATCCTTGGTTTATCATAAAATAAAAAAAGGACGTCCAAAATGATAACTGATAAAATAGAAAAACTTTTAGATAAATTAACTCCATATACCTTAACTCAATTAGATGTTGCTGCTAATTTTGCAATATCCAAAGGTCATTATGAAATTGGCTTAGAACATCTTTTTATAAAATTATTAAATGATGGTAAGGGAGATATTCCAATTCTTTTACATCGTTTTAATATCAATTATAAGAATTTTAAATCTGCTTTATTAGAAAATATTGAAACATATCTTGCTGGTAACACAGGAAAACCTTCACTTTCTCCAGTATTAATTGATATTTTAGAAAGTGCCTGGATTCTTGCTTCAGTCGATTTTAATCAAAACCATATTCGTTCTGCTCATTTAATAATGGCATCATTAACTACGACAAAAAGTCATGCATTTTTATGGTTAAAGGATCTAAAAGATAAAATTAGCAAAGAAAAAATTTCAAATATTTTAATTTCCGGTCTTGAAGACTCAATTGAAGAAAATATAAATGATGAATCTTTTGAGTCAAATACATCAGAAGATATGGACATATTAAAACAATTTACTGTAAATCTTACAGCTGAAGCTAAAAAAGGTAATATTGATCCTGTGTTTGCAAGAAATAATGAAATCAAGCAAATAATAGATATTTTGTCTAGAAGAAAAAAGAACAATCCTTTATTGGTTGGTAATCCTGGTGTTGGAAAATCTGCAATTGCTGAAGGACTGGCTTTAAAAATTATTGAGGGAGATGTACCTCGTTTGTTTAAAAATGCAGATTTACTTGCATTAGATTTAGGACTTTTGCAGGCTGGAGCAAGTGTTAAAGGTGAGTTTGAAAATCGTTTAAAAAAGGTCATTCAGGCAATAAAAGACTATCAGAAACCTGTAATAACATTTATTGACGAAGTGCATACATTAATTGGTGCAGGTAATAATGCTGGAGCAGGAGATGCGGCTAATCTTCTTAAACCAGAACTTGCAAGAGGAAGTCTACATACAATCGCAGCTACAACATGGATCGAATTTAAAAAATATTTTGAAAAAGATGCTGCGCTAACTCGTAGATTTCAACCGATTAAAATATCAGATCCTGACGAGGAAAATGCCATTATTATTCTTCGCGGATTAAAAGATAAATATAGTGCTCATCATAACGTCCATATAACAGATAAAGCAGTAGTAGCTACTGTTAAAATGTCTATGCGTTATATTACAGATCGTCAACTTCCTGATAAAGCCATTGATCTCATGGATACTGCTGCTGCAAGAGTTGCATTATCCCAGCATGCTACTCCTGATAGTATTATTAAAATAACTCAAGATATTGCAACTCTTGAAAGAGAAAAAAATGCTATTGTCATCGATAGAGTTACCAGTGACGATAAAAAAAGTATTGATGATCGCATATTAAAAATTAATTCTCTATTGGCTGATTTAGCTAAAGAAAAAGATAAACTTATTGAAAAATGGGAAAACGAAAAAAAATTAGTTCAACAATATCATAAAACACTTAAAAAAATTAACAATGCATATGAAAGTAACTATGGAACTGACATCATAACTTCGTTAAAACATAATCTTCATGAAACATCAAAAAAACTACGTAAATGCCAATGTAATAAACCAATGATATATCCTGAATTAGATGAAAATATTATAGCTGACGTTATTAGTGATTGGACAGGAATTCCACTGAGCAAAATGAATAATAATGAATCAGATAAAATTTTAAAACTAAAGGAGAATCTTTCAAAAAGAATATTAGGTCAAAAACATGCTATTCAGATAATAACAAATCTTATAACCATAGGAAAAACAAAACTAAAAGACCCTAAAAAGCCAATAACATGTTTACTTATTGGACAAAGCGGAATAGGGAAAACAGAAACAGCTAAAGCTCTTGCAGATTATTTATTTGGAAGTGAGCGTTATATGACTGTAATAAATATGTCAGAATATCAGGAAAAACATACAATATCGAAATTAACAGGATCACCACCTGGCTATGTAGGTTATGGTGAAGGAGGTATTTTAACCGAGGCTGTTAGACAAAAACCATATTCAGTTGTTCTTTTAGATGAATTTGAAAAAGCTCATCCAGATGTATTGAAATTATTTTATCAAATATTTGATGAAGGAACGTTGTCTGATGGAGAGGGACGTATAATTAATTTCAGTAACAGTATCATCATTTTAACCACGAATCAGGCACATGAAGAACTTACACAAATAATATCAAAATTTAATGATAAAAATTTTTCAGAGTCTGACATTATTGTTGAAAAAATCAAACCAGCATTAATTAGTATTTTTCCTACAGAACTTCTGGCACGTATGACACTTATTCCATATTATCCACTATCAAAAAATATAATATCTAAAATTATTCAGATGAAATTAGATTGTGTTTCCCAAAGACTCAAAGAACAAGAGGTATATATAGAATATGAACAGAATGTGATTAAATGGATAGCATCTCATTGCCAAGCAACAAAAAATGGAGCACGTAATATTGACCATGTTATTAATTCAAAATTGCTGCCAGGAATTTCTGTTAAAATGTTATCATTGATGAAAAATAACTTACCAATAAAGAAAAAATATTTAGATATAAAGGTTAAAAAAGATAATATTATCTTTGAATTTTTAGATAAGAGTCTTATTTCCAAAAATTAAAATAAGAGAGGTTTATCATGTCTGAAATACAAGCAAATGAAGCCAGATTTTTATTTACTACAAATAAAGGAAAATTTTCTGTAATGAATTTTAGTGGTCATGAGTCTATTTCAAAACCATACTACTTTAATATAAAACTAAAATCAGACAATTCAGATATTGATCCTATAGAATTAATAAAAGAATGGGCATGCCTGACATTTGTTACGCAGAATAATAAAAAACGTAATATAAATGGTATAATTGTAAGTGCAGCTCTTGAATCAAAAGGTATTAATGACGTTGTATATTCAGTCGATTTGTTTCCCCGATTCTGGATGTTAAGTTATAATAAGCATTCACGTGTTTTTCAAAATAGGACTGTGCCAGAAATTATTACAGAAATTCTGGAAAAAAATAACTTAACTAGTATTGATTTTCAAATGAATTTATCAAGTAGCTACCCTAAAAGAAAATACTGTATTCAATGGCGGGAAAAAGATATTGAGTTTGTATCACGATTGTTAAGTGAAGAAGGAATATTTTATTATTTTAAACAAGAGCAGGATAGAGACATTATCGTTTTTGGTGATGATTCTTCTGCACATACAGATTCATCTCCTGAATCATCTGTATTATATATACCTTGGACAGGTAGTTTACGTACAGAAAAAGAAAATATCTCTAATTTTAGCACAGTGGCAAATGTTTATACTGGAAAAATTGAACTTAATGCTTACGATCCAGAACAGCCAAAAAAAAATCTAAAAACTGCAAATTCGGGAAATGAAAACAATGAATTAGCAGAATATGACCCTATTGGAGGATATAAAGATACAAAACATGGTGATATGCTCGCAAGAAGACGTTGTGAATCAACTAGTGGACAATCCAGAATAGTTAAAGGAAAAGGATTGTTCAGAAATTTTTCAGCAGGCCAAAAGATTAATATATCAGAAAACCCGGATGATCCAAATGGTAAGACTTATATTACACGTAAAGTAAAACATAAAGGTGAAGTGCAAACAGAGTCTTCAACTGAAGATTCTGTTATCGAAGGAGTAAGTTATGAAGGTGAATTTGAAGCATCACCTGATGATGTAGCTGTAAGATCCGAAGAAACCATACAAAAACCAAAAATAGATATTCAGTCAGCGACAGTTATTGGCCCTGATGGCGAAGATATTTATATAGACGAATTAGGAAGGGTTCAAATTCAATTTCATTGGCAGGATGATGAAAATACATGTTGGGTCAGAGTTATACAACCCTGGGCGGGAAAAGGTTATGGAACTTTTTTTATGCCCCGTATCGGAAATGAAGTTTTGGTAGGATTTATTCAAGGAGATCCTGATAATCCCATTATTATTGGCTGTATATATAATGGTGAAAACTTACCACCTTATGGTCCTGAAGAAAAAACAGTAACAGCCATAAAAACAAAAATTACTCCTGAGGGAGAAGAACAACTATTCAATGAAATCAAGATAAATGACCAATTAGATGCTGAAGAAATATCTATACACACTCCAGGAATTTTAAAAATTTATGTAAAAAAGGATAAATCGGAAAAAATTGAAGGATCTAAAAGTATAGAGGTTACAGGTGATCATATTGAAAAGATTGAAAAAGGAATGCAACTTGAAGTCGGTGGGGATTTAAATGAAATTATTGGTGGCGAAAAATCAGTTAACGTTACTGGAAAGCATAATGAATCTACCAAAGATGCATATTCATTAAAAGCAAAAAAAGCATCAATAACAACTGAAGATGAAATTCAACTTCAAGTAGGAGAAAATTCAATAACAATAAATAAGGATAAGATTGAAATAAAAGCTCTTAATCTTGAAATTATAGCAGATAGTTCTCTATTAAAAGCCAAAGGTGCTAATAAAATTAAAGGTGAAGTTGTTGAAATTAATTGTACATAAATACCAACGAAACAGCGAATAGTATAGGACAAGCGGGAGCATTTGAACAGAAAGTTACGGTTTTGAATTAATATATTAGTTAACTTCCTTTAATATTTTACTATATCTGCATCTAATAGAATTTATAATCCTTCTCTAAGATTTCTGCTTTATTAAAAG
>Ga0272440_1003665_pt1 | contig 11362 bp, 4 predicted proteins | sample SSMMMBAug17_FD_192440 | JGI IMG/M metagenome (GOLD analysis project Ga0272440, IMG submission 192440) | Marine sediment archaeal communities from Little Sippewissett salt marsh, Falmouth, MA, United States - SSM-MMB-Aug17 | ecosystem: Environmental > Aquatic > Marine > Wetlands > Sediment ... | reverse complement strand
CGTTGCATGCAACGTCTCTACAATGCCTATAACCAATAATTTAATCATTTCAATGCATGCTTGCCGAAAGGACACACGTGGCTTTCCGGTGAGCGTGTATTAAAATTGATTTGTTTAACAAATTGACTATTTAGAGACGTTGCATGCAACGTCTCTACAATGCCTATAACCAATAATTTAATCATTTCAATGCATGCTTGCCGAAAGGACACGACTATTTAATAATGGTTTGCAAAATAGTCTATATATTTTCTGTTATTTTTAATCGATAATTATTTTTTTATACCAAAATAATTAAGAATTTTTGAAACTAAATGCTTTGGCATATCTGAGTTATCGGATTCAACCATATTTGCTTGATTAACCATTGATTCGGTTTTCATTTTTCTATGAGCAAGAACTTCTCCAAGCATTTCAGATATTTCTGGCTGTTTTTGAATTAAGGGTGCAATATCACCTTTTGTAATTTCAATAAGATACGTATCAGTTAGCGCAATTACATTTGCTGTTCTTGGTTCACCAGTTAAAAGAGCCATTTCACCAAAAAATTTACCCGCACCAAGACGAGCTACTTCAATAGTATTGTCTTGTTCTAATTTTACTCGAACACTTACAACACCTTCAACAATAATAAATAAAGAATCGCCAACATCACCTTGATTAACAATAGACTCATTTGATCTGTAATGCCTGTGTTTTATTTTTTGGCTTAAATATGATTTAGCATCATCGGAAAATGGTTGAAATACATCAATTTCTTGAAGAAGATTAATTGGTTTTGCAGGTTCTTTCTCTTCATCTTCAAGGCCTTTTGATAAATATACAACGTGTCTTTGGAGAGAAAATGCGATTCCTGCTCTTTTAAGATGAGCTCTTATTCTTTTCCAAACAACTTCCTCAATTGCCCATTTTTTAGAATAATCATCAATAGAATAATAAACGCCAAACATTGCTGACCATTCTGTCATACCTTTAAACCTTACTATTGGATTTGGGTATTTTAATATAACATCTACAGATAATAAAGCATCAGTTATTATTTTTTGTACTCTGTTTAAAGCATGACCTGGATTTACATGTATAATAATTGGTCTTTCAATTATTTTATTTGGATAGCAATAATTCATTATTATTGATTCACAAACAATACTATTTGGAATATGTATGACACTGTTATCTCGCAACTGTATTCTTGTTGTTCTCCATCCAACATCTAAAATTTTTCCCTCTCTATTATCATTTATTTTTACCCAGTCATCTGTTCTAAAAGGACGTTCCATATTTAGGGCAATTCCTGAAAAAATATTTGAAAGATTCATTTGAACAGCAAGACCAATAATCATAGCTGCAACACCAGAAGTAGCTAATAAACCAGTAATTTTTTCTCCAATTACATAAGCAATAATACCAAATATTGCCAGCATAATAATAAATACACTTGTAAGCCTTTTAACGACAGAGGGTATTTTTCTTCCTGTTTTTTCTTCAAGGGGATTCCATATAAATCTTGAAATAGCTGATATTAAACAAAACGCAGGTATCAGCCACCAAAAAATATCGAATATTGTTTTTATTTGCTTGAGATTTTCTATACTGGTTTTTGATGTCATCCAATTTAATATAAAAACCTCTCCAGATAAAAGTGTGATAAAAACGAGAATTGTCTGAAAAAACCATGTTACATTATATAATTGTAAAGAAGCAAACCTTTTTGATAATACAAAAATAGCAATTAATAAAGTGCTGCTTATTAGCAATACCTTATAATCGAAATTTCGTGAGGCAATTTCACGAATATTGAATTTACTTTTTTTAATAAGAATACCAACATTAAATTGTGAATACTTAATGATCCCCTTTTTTGAATTAAGATATTTTGGAAGTCCAAGTGAACTTTCTTCTGCAATATCTTGAAAAAAGCTTACATCATCAATGCACCAGCCAGAAACAGGGCTGAGTACTTTTGATTTTTTTAGTTGTTCTGTAAGTGAATTTCCAGCAGTTCCCATACCTAAAACATCAACAACATATATTAAATTATTTCTAGTAAGATTATTGTGATGAAATCTAATACCTGCCATGTGATAACCAAATGGTAGATGTTTAGGAAGAAAGTCCAGTTTAAATTTTGATTTAATCCTATAAAGATGGTGGGATATATTTTTTTCTTGAGTCTTTTTTATTGGTTCATCAAGTTTTATTGGCTCAACTGAATTTATAAAGTCAATTTCTTTTGTATTAATACTACCTTGGAATCTGAACCAGAGATAAAAATCAAGCTTTGCAGTTAAATTATCTATATCTAATTCACTTATTTCATTAATTTTAATTCCTGTATAAACAACATTAGTCTTGTACATATATTTATCATCAACATATATGACCATTTTTTTATGTATTGCTTCTGAAATATCAGATATTTCATTTATATTATTTACACTTTGAAGCTGAGTAAGAGCTGAAACAATATTTTGATTTTTATATACTCCAATGGATACTGGCTTTTGAGAATCTCCTTTTTCATCAAAATAGTTTATACCAGTAGCTCCTTTGATAGCTAAATCCGAATTACAAATACTTGCAAGTTTATCCCTTAACTTTGCTCTTTCTTGAGTAATTATTTTTTGATTACCTGTAATATTAGCATCTTTAATTGCATGATCTAAAATCATTATTGTATCATAAGCAAAAGCTGCATGCCATCCAGGTTCCTTATCATATTCTCTGACGTAGTTGTTTTTAAATTTTTGTCCTTTATCATTTGCAGTGTCAAAAATTAGAGGAGTTGTAACGTAAATTCCATTTGTATAATATCCAGGAGTTTCTTTTTCTTTTGGAAAGCTCTCAAAACCTGTTTGAAAATTTGAAGCTGCAAATGCATCAGGTGTAATAACAGGAAAATTGATTCTTTTATCTTTAATGTGCTTAAGTATTTTAATACCTTCTGAACTATGCGTAGCTAAAAATACAATGCCTGCATCTTCTTTATAACTGAGATCACAAACAATATTTTCAAGAGTTTCATCTAAATTAGAGTCTTCAACATTAAATTTCCAAATATATTTAACATTAATTCCAAGCTCTCTTGATTTTTTTTCAAAAATTTCAGAGAGATAAGAACCATATTCTAAATCTTCATGAATAATACTAACTGAATCCTTTTGAAAGACTTCTTTAACATAGATAGCTAAAAATTGACTTTGTAAACTATCATTGAAATTTGCTCTAAAGTACCATTCATTATTTTCAGTTACTTTTATGTTAGTTGAGGCAGGACTTATTGCAGGAATGCCATTTAATTTATAAATCTGGCCTGCACTAATTGAACAAGAACTGTAATGATGGCCTATTATCCCTATATGACGATTTTTTTGCGCTATGTCAAAAGCAATTTTTGAAGCTTCTTTTGCATTATTCTTGTCATCATATATATCGATTTCAATTTGTTTTCCATTGGCTTTATTTTGCTCTTTTGTTTCATTTAAATATAATTTAACACCTTGAACAAAAGATTTACCAATTAACTCACTGTTACCTGTCATTGGACCAACAACTGCAATATATATTTTTTCAGTTTCATTAGCAGGATTGCAGCACATCATGAAAAATATTACACATACTAAACATAAATACCTTATCAACATATATACCTTCTTTCATGAACTCAATTGTTTTTATCATATACTTTATTAAAGAATTATCTTACAAAAATAACTAACACTATAATAATAAACTATCAAGGCATTTTCAAAACCGATTAGTTCATTAGATATAAACAAATGTAATAAAACTATAAATACAAAATATTCTATTTTAACAAGATATTGAAAATTTGACAATAGATTAATATTATATTATAGTGATTTTAAAATTTATAAGTAAAATACAAAAATTGCATTATTTAAAATTAAATTAAATATGTTACAAATTTTAATAAAATTTTATTAAACAAAATCAAACTGCAAAATATAATTGATTTAAACATTAAAAACAAAATGTTATAATATTATTAAAATACTTATTTGTTTGGCAAAATACTTGTTTTTTGATTAAATGTAATAAATTTAACTTGTTAATTTGCAGTTTTTTTTAGTAAAAAAAATTAGAAAGAGGTAATTATGGGAAAAACAGTTAAGGCAATTATTAATAATCAAACCATAGAAATTCCAGTATTAATTGGTTCTCAAGGCGAAAAAGCACTTGATATTTCTAAATTAAGGCAGCAAACAGGTTATATAACATTAGATCCTGGCTATGGAAACACTGGAAGCTGCAGAAGTAAAATAACATATGTAAATGGGGAAAAAGGAGTTTTAAGATATAGAGGAATTCCTATTGATGAATTAGCAGAACATTCAACATTTGTTGAAACAGCATATTTATTAATTTATGGATCTTTACCTGATGAAAAACAAAAGAAGGACTTTTCATATTTGTTAACTGAGCATTCATTATTACATGAAGATATAAACATTTTTTTTCAAAACTTCCCAAGACTGTCAAATCCAATGGGAATATTATCATCAATGGTTAATGCTATGAGATTTTTTTATAATACATTACCAGCAAGTCCTAATACAATTACTGATGATGAAATTGCAAGGCTAATTTCAAAAATGAGAACAATGGCTGCATTTTCATATAAAATATCAAGAGGGCATAAAGTAGTATATCCAAATCCTAAATTAAGTTATTGTGAAAATTTTTTAAATATGATGTTTGATAATCCAGTAAAACCATATACTTTAGAGCCTGATATTGTAAAAGCACTTAGTATTTTTTGGATAGTAAGAGCAGACTTAGAACAAAATAACTCAACAACAGCGGTTAGATTGGTTGGAAGCGGTAGAGTAAATATCCACGCTGCTATTTCAGCTGGGACATGCGCACTTTGGGGACCTCTTCATGGCGGTGCGACTTATGCTGTTTATAATATGCTAGAAGATATAAAAGAAAATAAATATAATATTAATCATTATATAAAAAGAGCTAAAGATCCCAATGATGCTTTTAGATTATTTGGTTTTGGACATAGAATATATAGAACATATGACCCTAGAGCCTTAATTTTAAAAAATACATATAAAACTTTAATTCAAGATAAATTAAAGGATAATTCTTTATATGAAATAGCTCTTGAACTTGAGGACGCAGCTTTAAATGACGATTTTTTCAAAGAACATAAAATTTTTCCAAATATTGATCTATATAGCGGAGTTTTATTAAAAGCTTTAGGAATTCCAGAAAATATGTTCACAGTACTTTTTGCTATTGGAAGACTGCCTGGTTGGATTGCTCAATGGAAAGAAGAAGCTGATGATCCCAAATGGAAATTATATAGACCAAGACAAATTTATATTGGATCTGAAAAAAGAGATTATGTTCCCATGGATAAAAGACAATAAAATATATTACAAAAAAGGAGAAAATTAATATGAAAGATCCAATTTTTGAGCCTATTCTTATTAACTCATTAGAAGTAAAAAATAGAATATTTATGCCGGCAATGCATTTAAATATGGCAGAAAACTTTTTAGTTACTGATAAACTTATTGGTTTTTATGCCAAACGCGCTATTGGAGGAGCAGGAATGATATCTTGCGGATATGCTACTGTTGATGAGCTCTCTGGGTCCAGTTTAAATATAGGCGCTCATAAAGATGAATTTATACCCGGTTTGAAACGCCTTGCTGAAGCAATAACACAAAATGGAGCAAGAGCAGCATTACAACTCAATCATTCTGGTCGTTATAATTTTTCCTTTTTTTTAAATGGTAAAAAACCTGTAGCCCCATCACCAATTGCATCAAGACTTACAAAAGAAACGCCTCAAGAACTTGAACATGATCAAATTTTAGAAATAATAAATAGCTTTGCTGAAGCTGCATTACGTGTAAAAAAAGCTGGCTTTGATGCTGTGGAGATTTTAAGTGGAACTGGTTATCTTATCAGCGAATTTTTGTCTCCTTTAACAAATCATAGAAATGATGAATATGGCGGTGATCTAAAAAATCGTATGAAATTTGGTCTTGATATTATGAAAGCAATTAAAAAAGCTACAGGTGATGATTATCCTCTTATTGTCAGAATAAATGGAAATGAGTTTATGCCAGGCGGGTCAACAAGTAAGGATTTGCAGGAATATGCTAAAGCATTGGTTAATGCTGGTGTTGATGCATTGTGCATTAATGTTGGATGGCATGAAGCAAAAATACCTCAAATAGTTACAGAGGTGCCAAGAGGTGTTTATGCATATCTGGCAAAAAATATAAAAGATATTGTAAATGTTCCTGTAATTGCAAGCCATAGAATAAATGATCCACAAATTGCAAGGGAAATTTTATCTGATGGTATGTGTGATATGGTTGCAATGGGTAGAAGTTTGATAGCTGATCCTTATTTACCTGAAAAGGCTAAAAAAGGCAGAGATGATGAAATCGTTCATTGTATTGCTTGCGCACAGGGCTGCTTTGATCATTTATTTCAATTAAAATCTGTTCAATGTCTTTGCAATCCAATTGCTGGTTTTGAAAATGAACGAAAAATTGAAAAAAGCTCAAATACAAAAAAAGTTATGATTATAGGAGGAGGCCCTGCTGGAATGAATGCTGCTATTGCAGCTTCAGATCGAGGTCATCATGTAACAATATATGAAAAAGATGATAAATTAGGAGGACAGTTATTTATTGCTGGTGCCCCTCCTGGAAGAGATGAATTTCAAGTCCTTGCAAGGGATCTTTCAAGGCAGGTTTCAAAAAGAAAAATTAAGACTGTTTTAAATCAATGTGTTGATGAAAAAATTATATCTTTAGAAAAACCAGATGCAATAATACTGGCTACTGGTGCAAAACCAATTCAACCAAATATTGAAGGCGTTGATCAGGATCATGTTGTTCAGGCATGGGATGTGTTAAGCGGAAAAGTCATTTGTGGTAAAAAGGTAGTTATTATTGGCGGAGGTGCTGTTGGTGTTGAAACAGCTCTTTATCTCTCTGAAAAAGGTACTCTTAGTGCTGATGCTGTTAAATTTTTACTTGTTAATAAGGCTGAAACTCCAGAAGATATTTATGAAATGGCTACAAAAGGTGTAAAACAAATAACTCTTATTGAAATGATAAAGAAAGTTGGCAAAGATATTGGCAAAAGTACAAGATGGGCTATGCTTCAAGATATTTCTCGAAGAAATATTGATATCAAAGTTACTTCAAAAGCGAAAAAAATAACTGAAGATGCAGTTCAAATTGAATCTGGAAATGATTTAATTGAAATTGAAGCTGATACAGTTGTTCTTGGGGTTGGTTCTGTTTCAAATAATTCATTGATTGAAATAATTGAAAAATTAAATATTCCCTATGATGTTATTGGCGATGCTAATAAAGTAGCAAAAGCATTCGATGCTGTTCATGATGGTTTTTTAACTGGAATGAAAATATAAATCGCTACCTGTTATGGATTACCAATTTTTAAATGGAATTAAATCAAAAGATTAAAGTTTCAAAAAATATATTATATCTATCAGGTCCATTGCTTTTAATTTTATTATTAGGATGGACACCTGGAATTAGTTTTCATGAAGATCTAGGAAGACATATCTTACTCGGTAAAATTATTACTGAGCAATGGAAAGTCCCAGATACGAATCTTCTTTCTTATACATATCCTGATTTTCCATTTGTTAATCATCACTGGCTTTCAGAAGTTTTCTTTTATATAATACATTCTACTTTTGGATTAAATGGATTAATTTTTTGGAAAATGCTGATAATGTCCCTTACCTTATCTTTTGCAATATTTCATATTAAGTCTAAAAATAATATTGCAATGATTTGGTTTGCAGGCATATGTGCTGCAATAATTCTTGGCTATAGATCTCATATAAGACCTGAATTATTTACATATTTTTTTATAAGCCTATATCTTTTTTTATTTGAAAAAATCAAACAAAATAAAATCTGGCCAAGATGGTTAATCTTATTATTGAGTTGTTTATGGTCAAATCTTCATATTTATTTTATTTTTGGAATTGGAATGTCTGGTGCTTTTTCAATCGAACAATGCATAAAAAATAAAAATTTCAAAACAATTTTGTATGAAACAAAATGGCTTCTGTTAATAATCTTTTTTAGTTTAGTTAATCCAAATGGTATAAATGCATTATTATATCCTTTTAATATATTTAAAAATTATGCTGTTAATGTTACTGAAAATTTTTCAATTATTGAGTATTACAAATTATATCTCAACCCAATGATGATATCATTTCCAATTCTTTGTCTGATTATAATAAGTGTTTTACTAATTATATTGTTTAATAAAAATATCATTTCAGATAAGCTCAATTGGATTGCTCATTTTATAATAATACTTACCTCTTTTATTGCTTCATTAAAAATGGCCAGAAATGTACCTCTTTTTGCTTTAAGTTCTTGTTTTTTTATTACTACAATACCCAACAAAATAATTTCAAATAAAAATATCAATAAAATACTTATTTTTTTTTTATTGCCCCTTAATATTTTAATATGTTATGGAGTGATTGATGGTTGTTACTTTAGAATTTTTCCATCTCCAATAGGCCCTCAACCAATGGGTTTTGATAATGAACAACGTTATAATCGTTTAAAAGAACTTAAGTCGAAATATAATCTATCAGGTCCAATTTTTAATGATTACAATATCGGCAGCCTTGTTGAGTATCAGCTTTATCCTGAAAAGGCTTATGCAGATAATAGACCAGAAGCATATCCTGATTATTTTTGGAAAGATGAATATGAACCTGCAAGAGTTCTTGGTAAAGAATTTGATGAAATAAAAGATAAAAGAGGTTTTAATACAATTATTTTATCTATGATTGGCGGGAACGAAAGTTTAATTAGAGAATTAAATAATCGTCCATTATGGATTTTAGTGCATTTAGATGAAATCTGTGCTGTATTTGTTAGAAATATTTCAAAAAATAAATTAATTATTGATGCCTGTGGATTTAATGAAAAAAGAATAAATGATTATCTTAATAAAATTTCAGAATCAATAATGAGTCTATCAATTACTCCATTTTATTATCGTCAAGTATTGCTTGATACTTTGGTTCTTCGTCTTTATGGTCTTATTTGTATTGGAAAAGAACAACAGGCATGGCAATATATACGTGAAATTCATTTAATATATCCTGATTTAGATGGAGCGTATGAACTTATGCGTATTACAGCACCTCTTGAACAGGTACCTTTTATAGAACCATTATTTAAAAGAAGAGCAAAATGGCCATTAAGTGTTAAGCATATTTTTGATTATGGAAATCATTTAATTGCAAAAAATAAAATTAAAGAAGCACAGGATATTTATAAACGTGGACAATGGTTTTTTCCTTTGTCAGATCAGCTGTCAATTGCAATTGAAAAGATTAATTCAAGAACTGAAGGGCAATAATGATTAGGTTAATTCTAAAAAAAAAGGTATTTTTTAGCCCTGAAAGGGTGTAATATACCAGCCAATGGCAACGCCCTGGGTAAAACATTACAATGATTTGTGCCCTGAAAGGGCGACACATAAAATAATAATAAAAGGTAGCCCATTATGTAGTGCCCTTACAGTGATTATTTTTTTTTATATTTACCCAGGGCATTGCTCCAATGCTGTTGACTTAGGTGATTTCCGGAAAAGAATTTACCAAGATCGAATTCCCCCCTTGAGGGGGGGGATCAATGGCATTCGAAGACATTTGGGGCTGTTATATAAGTACTTGAAATAGTTGAAATAAAAAAGTTCGATTTTTGACTTTACAACCCTATGCATCTAAATTATGGTAAATGTGAATTATTATTGTATGTTGTTTTATAACATATTGAAATTATAGCAAATATCGATATTGTTTTTGTTGTGCATTCTGCTGATATCGTTTCTTCGAATGACATTGGGGGGGATGGGGGGGGTTTGAGTTTGTACCATTAATACGAACACCCCCCTACCCCCCCCTCAAGGGGGGAATTAAGACTTTGGTAAATTCTTTTTCGGAAATCACCTTAAGAGTTGGAGCCCCAAATCTTTAAATTTGAGACTGTAAATATACACCCAAATATGTATTTGTTTATGTAATAAGGATTGAAAAAAAAATAAATTGTTATTTTAAGCTGTTTCATATTAATCAAATCAGGGCTAAGAAATATGCTTTTTTTTTTTTAGAATTCGCCCATAATGATTCGTGTCCTTTCGGCAAATATGCCTTGACATATAGAATTGTGGCATTAATTACAAACCGCTTGCTAACGCTCGCGGCTCTGTTAACAAGCATATATTGACGAATCAGAGCCGTGCGCGTTAGCAAGCGGAATTCTGTCCAATAGGCAAAAAATAAAAAAAACAACCCATGCTTACCGAAAGGACACAATTAAAGTATCGGTAGTCCATAACAGATAGTGTTTTTGGTAGTCCATAATAAGTAGTGCTTTTCTTTTTACGCTCGCTAACGCTCGCGGCTCTGATTCTTTAACACGCTTAATTTCAGAGCCGCGAGCGTTAGCGAGCGTAAAAAAAAGCACTAACTGTTATGGACTACCGTGTTTTTATTATAGTTATATCAAATATAGTGATTCAAATTTTAAGCCCTGAAAGGGCGTAACATACCAGCCCAGGGCAACGCCCTGGGTTAAAAATAAACATAATTTTAAGCCCTGAAAGGGCGTAACATACCAGCCCAGGGCAACGCCCTGGGTTAAAAATAAACATAATTTTAAGCCCTGAAAGGGCGTAACATACCAGCCCAGGGCGACGCCCAATGCTGATGAATTAAGAATTGGAGTCCCAAATCTTTAAATTTGGGAGTGAAATAATTACAACAAAAACAAGTATTTGTTAATGTATTTAATTGTATTATACACGCCCAAATCTAAAAATTTGGGACTCCAGTCTTAATTCATCAGCATTGAGGGCGACGCCCTGGGTTAAAAATAAACATAATTTAAGCCCTCATAGGGCGTTACATAAAAATATCCTTTTTGTATAATTATGTTTCTCCCTTTCAGGGCTTAAATTATTAATATAATCTTTACCCAGGGCGTTGCCCTGCGTTGCCCGGCGTTGCCCTGGGCTGGTATGTTACGCCCTTTCAGGGCTTAAAAATATGCCTCTTGAAAATTCTATTTAAAAACAGAAATAAAATCACTACCTGTTATGGACTACCAAAGTATCTTCTTTAAATTTATAATATTAAGGAGTTTTTATGTCATATGTTTTTGTGCTTATTGATTGTAATAATTTTTATGTTTCTTGTGAGAGGGTTTTTAATCCAAAATTAAAAGGAAAACCTGTTATTGTTCTTTCAAATAATGATGGGTGTGCAGTAGCAAGATCAAATGAGGCAAAA
>Ga0272440_1003664_pt1 | contig 11362 bp, 7 predicted proteins | sample SSMMMBAug17_FD_192440 | JGI IMG/M metagenome (GOLD analysis project Ga0272440, IMG submission 192440) | Marine sediment archaeal communities from Little Sippewissett salt marsh, Falmouth, MA, United States - SSM-MMB-Aug17 | ecosystem: Environmental > Aquatic > Marine > Wetlands > Sediment ... | reverse complement strand
CGGCAAAGACCGGTCTGGTTTTGGAAGTATTCAAGGAGCAAGGTGAGCTGGCCCGTAAGGGTGAATCCCTGGCGCGGATTGGCGGCGGTCACTTCTTGGCTCGGTTGTTTGTGGCGGAAGAGGATATTCATCTCATACGCCACGGCCAAGAGGCCAAAATAGGCCTCAATACCAACAAAACGCGCGTTTTCGACGGAAGAATCACGACCATCTATCCGTCATTCGACGTCACCAATCAGTCCTTCAAGCTGGAGGCGTCATTCGATGCAACCGGGGAGATTCTATACGCAGGTACGCAACTGCAGGCAAATATCATTTTAGCCATCCACAAAAAGGCACTCGCAATACCGCTCGAGTATCTACACGATAACAACCACGTGATCCTTGAAGGTGGCAAAGTGGTTGATGTCACAACCGGCATTCGCTCGGGGGGGTGGGTGGAGGTTACATCCGGGATATCCGAATCAAGTCGGCTGTTGGCGAGGTGAATAGGAAGATGAAATCAACCAACACAAAAATCGCCTTTGTTTATCTGACTTCACGGGTCAAGCAATCCGTTGTGGCGATGCTCAGCGTTGTGTTTGGCGTGAGTATGTATGTGTTCATGAACAGCTTCATGACAGGCGTCAACGACATTCAAACGACGCTCGCATTCAGCACGCTCGCACATGTTCGCGTCCATAACGAAACGCCGATGGAAGAAGTTTCGCTACTCTCCGGTGCAAAAGAAGATATCATCGCGCATGTGCGCAACAAGAAGAACCTCCAGTTCACGACCGGGATCCGGCACTCATCGGAGACGATCAAGGTTCTCGAAGGTTTCTCGAACGTGGAGGCTGTTGCACCCGAGGTCAACCTCACGGTAAGCTATCGCAGCGGGGCGACAAAGATCAACGGAGCTTTGGCAGGTGTCGACCCGGACATGGAGGACGCTGTCTTCGATACGTCCCACTATATGGTCACGGGCCGCTGGGAGGATCTTCGACACCGTCCGGACGGGATCATTGTGGGCAAGACACTGGCCGAAAACCTCGGAGTGACCATGGGGGGCGATGTTCATGTGGCCACCACGGAAGGGGTGACTCGAACGTTCAATGTTGTCGGGATCATAAAATTTGCAGTCCGGTCCATCGATGGCCGCAAGGCTTTTGCGAACATCAACATTGGGCGGCAGATGGGTGCCCACAATGCAGACTACGTGACGGATCTCCAGGTGCGAATCGCTGACTTCAGCAGCGCCCCGGCAGTGGCCAGCAAGCTTGCCGCCTTCATTCCATACACGGTTGAACCCTGGCAAGAGGCAAGCGGTCAATTGGAAGCAGGCAGTCAACTTCGCAACGTAATTGCCTTGGCAGTTTCCCTTGCCATTCTGATTGTTGCAGGCTTCGGCATCTACAACATCATGAACATGACGGTGAGCGAAAAGATTCGAGAGATCGCGATTTTGAACGCCATGGGATTCGATAGTGGTGACATGGTAATCATTTTTCTGATGCAATCTGTGGTGATCGGCCTGTTTGGAGGAATTGTCGGTACAACGTTGGGATTCATCATTTCCTGGATCGTGGACAATTCAGCATTTCCTGTCGCAACGCTGGAAACCTATCCCATAGCTTATGAGGTGTCCAACTACGTCATGGCTTTTGTCAGTGGTCTGATAACCACATTCATTGCTGGAGTTCTACCGGCTCGCAAGGCTTCACGAGTAGATCCAGTGGAAATCCTAAGAGGGACATGATGGAAGACCCTAAAATCATCTTATCTGCGCGCTCTGTCGTAAAACGATTTTATGAGCCACAAGAATTCGAAGTGTTGAAGAATATCTCTTTGAATATCCAAAGCGGGGAGTTTCTGGCCATTGTCGGGAAGTCAGGTTCAGGCAAGACCACCCTCCTTTATGTTTTGTCAACCATGGATACAGACTTTGAAGGGGAGTTAGAGGTTAGAGGAAAAAATCTAAGGGGCATGACGAGAAAACAACTGGCGGCCTTTCGAAATGAGCATATCGGTTTTGTTTTCCAGTTTCATTATCTGTTGCCCGATTTCACTGCGATCGACAACGTCATGTTGCCGGCCATGAAACTTAACAAAAGGTCTAAGGAGGAAGTGCGTGAACACGCCCTCGACATCCTCGATTCGATTGGTCTGAAAAATCTGGCCGAAAAGAAGACCAACATGCTATCTGGCGGCGAACAACAACGCGTCGCGGTTGCACGCTCGCTGATCAACGATCCTGCTATCGTTATGGGTGATGAGCCTACAGGCAATCTGGACAATCGCAATACGCAAATTATTTTTGACATCCTATGTGAGCTGGCCCGAATACGCGGACAGACGATCGTGACAGTGACACACGATAGCGAGTTCGCCGGCAAGTGCGACCGCATCGTCGAGCTTTCTGACGGCCGAATTGTTTGAGGAGAAATGGTTAAACCAACTCCACATTTCTCAACAAAACGCAACAAATTTTTTATTGTTTTTTCTGCTTTACAATGTTTTATTAATTTGAAATTTGAAATCGCATTCTCTTGGTTTAATTAGAGAATCAACAATTTGAAAACATTGAAAAAGAAGGATATTTATGAAATTTCTAAACTTGTTATTGGTTTTTATAGTTTTCGTGGGTCTGGTCGGATGCAGTGACAACGATAACAGTGACATGCGGGCATACAATGATGAGCCCGAAATCATGAAGACCAGCGCCGATGTCGAGTTTGTCCGAACGCCGGATTCCTGTTTCGATGGGCTGCCGGATTGGCCCTATGAGCCTAATTATGTGGAGATCGATGGGTTGCGCCAGGCATATGTCGACGAGGGTTCGGCGGATGGTCAGGTGGTCCTGCTGCTCCACGGCCAACCATCCTGGTCGTATCTGTATCGCAAAATGATACCGGTGCTCGCCGACGCCGGAATGCGTGTCATCGCCATGGACCACCTCGGCATGGGTCGCTCGGACAAACCAACCGAAATCACATCTTACAGCTATTTAGGACACTGCGACCGCCTGCAACGCTTCATCGAGGCGCTCGATCTCCGCGATATCAACCTGTTCGTCCAGGACTGGGGCAGCTTGATTGGCTTACGGGTCGCCGGTCTGAATCCAGACCGGTTCGCACGGATCGCAGTCGGCGACGGTATGCTGCCGACGTGGCCAGAAGGCGTCCAACCCTTCCCGCCCGTAGAGAATCCAAACGAGACCGTAGCGATGACATCGATCTTTGAAGGGATGCCGGCGCAACAGGTGCCCTTCTACAATGGTTGCGAGCCGATCGGCGGGCTGGATGACGGCTACTTCGGCAATTGGATGGCTTATTCCATGAAAGCTGAGTCATTCCGCGCGTCCGAGGTTGTCGAGGCCATGACCTGGTTTGACCTGCCGGCAGATGAAGAGGCGGCCTACGATGCGCCATTCCCGAGCCGCACTTACATGGCCGGGCCGCGGGTATTTCCGTCTCTGGCAAACGAGGTGCCGGGGACGACCCAAGAGGCTTGGGCGGGGCTCACCGCGTTTCAGAAACCATTTGTAACGATCTGGGCTGCCAATGATCCAGGGAACCTGGGTTCGTGCCAATTGCAGAACATGCTGGCATGCTCTGTTGCCGGTGCAAAAGATCAACCCCATGCACGGCTCGCGGAAGCCAGCCATTTTCTCCAGGATGACCAGGGTGCGGAAATCGCGAGGCGCCTGGTAGCTTTTATCAAGAACGACACCTCGGTGCTCGGCAATTACGAACCGTCTTGCGGGCTTCCCATCACAGATACATCAAGCCTCGAACTCACCCCTACCCTGTGTGACGACCCGAACAACATGGAGGCCGTGCTGGAGGCCCTGCAGAGCGGCGAGGGCGGGGGCATGTTCGGAAACGTCAACCAGGCGCAGCTCCAGCGCATGCTGGCGGCGCCCACGGACGGTCCCTTTTACATGGTCAACCTGATCAAGTACCGTGAGAGGGCAGTTTACGCCGACGGACGCGAAACCGATCTGACCGGGCGAGAGGCCAATGCTTTGTATGCTCCAACCGAGTTTCTCCAGGCGATCGGTGCACGGGCCGTCTTTAACACAGAGGTCCATGACCAGATCGACGGTGACGACGTCCTTTGGGACGACTTTACAGTTGTTGAGTACCCGTGCCCGCTGGCGTTTCTCGCCATGCTCTCAACTCCTGACTTCCAAGCGCGCGCCGTCCACAAAGAAGCCGGGGTCGAAAAGACCATCGTCATCGTAACGAACCTCCTGCCGATTCCTGCGCCCGCCGACCCGGACCAGTCCGAGGCCGCATTCCCGCCGACGACCGAAGATCCCGCTTTCGATCTGATCCACGTGATGGATTTCTACGACATTGCCCAGTATGAGCCCGACGCCAACGAACCGGAGCGCACCGGCAAAGAGGCGTGGCAGATGTACCAAGCGAGCGGTCAAGGCGCCTCGACGGATCTCGGCCACTATTCAACGGCCGCCCTCGTAGTGCAGGGCGTATTCACGGGGGACGACCGCACCTGGGACGAAATCCAGATCGTCCACATGTCCAGCATGGCGGGCTTTCAGGCATTGCTCGACGACGACACTCGTGTGGCTGGGCGCTATCATCGCCTTGCTGCCCTGCAACACAACTACTCGATGATCACCTTCCCGACCGTTTCACAGATCCCTTACGCCGACGGTGACTCGGGCTCTACGGGTTCTTTGCCTGTTACCTCGGACGGAACCGGCACGATCTGCCAAACCGATGACGACTGTCCCGGTGATGGTGTGAATAAATGTCTAACGGATGGCAGCGGGGTTGGATTCTGCACACGTGAGGGCTGTGAAATCGGTGATTGTGAACCTCCGTACCTTTGCTGCCGCGATTGCAATCCGGCTGTGGCGGCTATGTTGCCCTTCGAGGGCTCGGCCTGTATCCCGGGCAACATGGTCGGGCAACTGACGGCCGCACCAGTGTCGTGCACCTGTGATTGATGGGAAGGAGGAACGTAAAGTGAAAGCTTCGACATTCCTATTATCTCTGTTTTTCTGCATGGGATTGATTGGCCGCAGCAAGAACGAAGTGATCGAGCAGCGTGTGCTTCAGATGGGTTCCCTCGTCTTCAACGCCCGCGTCGACCACAGAAAATGGACCGCTAGCAATTTTAGGATTTAAATAAATGAGGAAATTTCATCTATGAAATTAATTAATTCAAGCAAACTATATTTAATATTAATAACATTTTCTATCGTGGGTGCGCTTGTTTTATTGGCCTGCAGCAACAGCAGTGATGATGAAATGAATATCTCAGAATGTGAAGCTGAACCTGAAATCATGACTACATCAGATGGCATCAAATTTGTGAGAACGCCCGATAGCTGCTTTAACGATCTGCCTGACTTTCCATATGAAGGCAAGTATGTGGAAATCGATGGTCTTCGCCAAGCATACGTAGAAGATGGTCCAGACGATGGCCCGGTCGTCCTTCTGCTCCACGGGCAGCCCTCATGGTCGTACCTGTATCGAAAGATGATACCGGTGCTCGCCGACGCTGGTTTTCGGGTCATTGCCATGGACCACCTTGGCATGGGTCGCTCAGACAAACCAACCGAAATCACATCCTACAGTTATTTAGGGCACTGCGACCGCCTGCAACACTTCATCGAGGCGCTCGATCTCCGCGATATCAACCTGTTCGTTCAGGATTGGGGCAGTGTGATTGGACTCCGGGTGGCAGGTCTGAACCTCGATCGCTTTGCGCGTATCGCCGTTGGCGACGGTCAGCTGCCGGTCGTGCCCGGCAGGATCCAGATCTCCCCCCCGATCGAGAACCCGGATGAGGTCCTGGACCTCCCGAGTCCTTACACGTCGATTCCGGCGCAGCAAGAGATGTTCTACGACGGATGCGAGCGGATCGACCACGGCGGTACCTTCACCTCGCTGGAGTGGGCCCTGAACGGAAAGAGTTTCCACCCGGCCGAGGTGATAGAAGCACTCACCTGGTTTGACCTTCCGGCAGATGAAGAAGCGGCCTATGATGCTCCGTATCCCAGTCGTGCATACATGGCCGGGACTCGGGTGTTCGCCTCGCTGCGGAACGAATTTCCCGGCCTGAATCAAGACGCCTGGGTCAACCTCACCGCCTTTGAGCGCCCCTTTCTGACGATCTGGGCCTCCAATGATCCAAAGGAGCCGGGCACATGCCAAGTGCAACAGAAATGGGTGGACTCGGTGCCCGGTGCGGCGTGGCAACCACACACCCGGCTCAAACAGGCCAGTCACTTCCTTCAGGACGATCAGGGCGAGGAAATCGCCCGACGGCTCGTCGAGTTCTACTCAGACCGAAGCAGCCGGATCGGTGAAAGCAATAGGGAGTATCGCTATTGCGAAATCCTCTTGGGCTACCTGGTAGACGGAGAGCTACGCGCGGAGGTTTGGGGAACGCAGGGACTAAACCTGTGTCCCTCTAACAGCTGGGAGGCCTTGGATCCCACATCCATACAGTCCGAATATGATGCGGTTTTCATCCAAATGAACGGACCGCGGTATGGCATGACGGATGCGGCCAACATCGAGTCGCCCAGTACGGAACGGCGCATGTACGGCGATTTAGAGATGCAGCGGATGGCGACCCTCGTAGTGGACCTGATGAGCGCATCTGGAGAGCCTTACACTGAGGCGCACGTCGAGCGTACGTCATCCTTCGAGTTCTGGTCTGGTTTTGAGAGCTACCATCTCATCTCACCCGAAGGTGTCGTCTACGTGATGGTGTCCATGTCGCAAATCGTGGACCCGGAGTTAACACCCGCCGATCTCGCGGGTTTGGGTTCCCGTCTGGAATTACCCGATGGGTGGACCTACCAGACACGCAAGCGGATCACTGACCTCGTGCTGAATGCAACCGGTGAGGCCATCATGCTGCAGGACGACCTAAAGAATACTTACCAGCGTATAAACATCACGCCCACCTCGGACGCGACGCTACCTGTATTGGATGATGGTACAGGCACTGTTTGTATCAGCGATTCGGACTGCCAGGGCCTCGATGCATCACATTGCCTGCTATCGGGCAACCAAGGTTTCTGCACTGTTATAGGCTGTACGGCTGGAGAGTGTGGTTATCCCTACGTATGCTGCTTCGATTGCAGCGCGACGGCTTCGCCAATGCTGCCGTTTGAGGGGTCGGCTTGTCTTCCCGAAAGCGGAACCGGAATGCTTACCTCGCAAGCCGGTTGCACCTGCGAATAGGGCTGAGAAATGTGAGCATATAAAGAATCCAGTAGAAAGGAATGATCATGAAACTTCAACTTCTTATAACCGCTTTGCTCGCTGGCATATTCCTCAGTGCCTGTAGCGATAGCAACAACGACAAGGAATCGGGCGACACCAGTTGCGCCACACCCGCATCGACAACCTTTTTTCGACCATTCGCTCTAGACAGCGAGGACTATCCATTTTGTTCGTGCGCCTTTCAAACCGCTTTCGGGCGAATCCATTACTTCGACGACGGCCCACGCGACGCCGGCGAGACCATCTTGATGGTCCATGGTAATCCGACGTGGTCGTTCCTGTACCGGAACATCGCCAAGGCCATGATCGAGGACGGTCATCGTGTCATCGCACTCGATCACCTCGGCATGGGAATGAGCGACGTGCCTTTGACCTCTGAGTTCGACTACCGCCCAAGGTCGCACGCGGACAACCTCGAAGACCTAGTTGTCGCGCTGGATTTGCAGAACGTTACGCTGGTTGTTCAGGATTGGGGAGGACCGATCGGCCTTGGAATGGCAACGCGACAGCACGAAAGGATATCCGGCATCCTGATCATGAACACGTGGGCATGGTCGATCGACGCCGAGAATCCCGGCGACTATCACGAACTCATGGCCTGGACCAAGCAAGCTAAGAGCTTCTCCAGCATCAGCCCGACTTTCTTCTGTGATTTTCTCCTTCCTGGTCAATCTGAGTTGAACGCACTTGCGGCCGATCCATCACGCGGTGCATTCTACGAACGCGTGCTTGCAGCCTACCTGTCGCCGGCAATAGATCCCACGACCGGCGATTATCGAACCTCAGAACCTGGTGCCGCGATGCAGATTTTCGCAGAGTCGATCGGTGACGATGACGCCTTCCAGGGTGAGGTCGAAGGACGGATGGGAAACCTCCGGGGTAAATCATACTCACTGCTATTTGGGCTCAGTGATCAGCTTTTCGGGGCGTTGAGATGTAATATGGCGCTCGATCCACCCTGTCCAAATGGCACGACCTGTGTATGCGATGACGAACTGCTCCCGTCGCGTGTAAAAGGTGGATGCAGCGATCCGGCGGCTTCCGAGTTTCATGTTTGCAAGTCGTCAGATGGATCGATTATCGATCCTTACGCTGACCGATTTGTGGAGATACTTGGGACCGAAAACCTCGTCAACCGAGAGGTCGTACCCGACGCGGACCACATGATCCAAGAAGAGGCGCCCGAGCGCGTGATCCAGGCACTGCGGAAACTGTTGGATCATTCGTGAGGCAAGTAATCGGAATGATCAAACTCGTCGCCCGGTAATTGGGCAGTCTAAACAATTTTAGGAGGAAGCATGAATAGACGAGAATTCCTTAAAGCCACCGTTGTAATGACCGGAGGAATCGCCACGACCTGCGTGTTCAATCTATCAGGCTGCAGCACAGGAGATTCGCCTTCAAGCGACAACGAACCTCTGTCTGTCGGGGAGGTCCTGCTCGGGCTGTATCCCACCAGCGGCATTGTATCACCAGAAGACACCGTTCGTCGGGGTCTTGCGCGTTTTGATTTTGGGTGGTTGGGCTCTGGCGACACAGTATTCGTAAAGCTGTCGTGTAACTCTGGCCACATTCATCCAGCAGTGACATCGCCGGCTGCAGTTGCTGGGATGTGTGCCGAGCTATTCGCGCGCGGCGCGGGTCGTGTCATCGTAGGTGATCAAGCCGGCGTCGAGAGTGTTCGTCTGGCTGATGGGGAAACCCGCTTCGGCTCAACGCAGAAATTAATGGAAAGCAATGGGCTCTATGAAGCCATCACGGCTGCGGGTGCGGAGCCGCACTTTTTCGACGATCAGGGCTATGATGCTGGATATTTTGAAGCCACGCCCCCTCATAGAAGCCACTGGCAGCAGCCGATGATGCTCCCCAGGATCATTGAGCAAGTCGACCACATCGTATACCTGCCGCGCCTGAGCTCACATGCTTTGGCGGGTTACACCCATGGTCTCAAGAGTGCGGTGGGGTGGCTCCGCGATGATAGCCGTTACCACATGCACAACGACGCCGCATCGCTGCATGAGAAGTACGCTGAGATCAGCTACAGCGTCGAGATCGCCTCCCGTCTCCGTTTGGTCTACACTTTCGCCGAGTACATTATGCTCCACCAAGGGCCCGACACCGGTACTGTCGCCGTTGCCGATCCACTTATCGTGATCGCCTCTGACAATATTGCCAACCATGACATCTTCAGCGCTGCTCTCTTACATCACTTCGACACTATCACACCCGCGGCTGGTGGCGTCCTTCCCTATGAAGACGGCTCAGCCGCAAACGCTCGAAACAGCTTTTTCGTGCGAACCTACGTCGAAAAGGCAACGGGTATTCCGTGGGGGCAGGGCGACAAAAATTATACGGCACTGCGAGGTCATCGATACTGGGAGGGACTCGCCGCGGACTATGGGCTGTCGCGTGCCTATGAGCTCCAAGGAGGTATTCCGATCTCAATCTCGATACGGCGCGATGGGGCTCCCCTTGCGAATGAACTGATGGGTGCTCTAAGCACAGCATACAACGGGATTTTCGATGTTCATGGTTAGTGCCTTCAACACAAAAAGCAAATTGTTCATCGAGTCTCCGGCAGTTCTGGGACGACCCTTAACAGCAGACAACCTTATAATGAGGTGAAACCGATGAAACACGCAAGGATCAAACTGGAACGATAGCGATGCCTTATCCATGGCCAGGCTCGTTATCGGGCACATACATACTGCCGGCCGCGGCCAATCACACAGAAGCAGTTTAGACGCGACAGACGAATTGATGCGCTTTATCGAAGGCTCCTAACCATTACTGAAATTATTAAGAAAAATCACATTAATCGAAATGTTAATCTTGTGTTTCCTGTGTGTGTATTCAAATCCAGCATTAGCAGGTGGTGTATGGAATGAAACAACATGCCAAATGGATGACGATGGAACATCTATTGGTCGTGGCAACCTTTCCGTCAGTTCCTCAACAGATTATCTTTCCGGTACAACTGTATATTATCCAGAAATTGCTGCAAGCAGCTCTTGTACATTCAAAGTCATCGGATGGGCAAATGGAATGGGTACCACTGGCGGTACAGAATATGGGGAATATTATCAGCAGTTAGCAAGCCATGGATTTGTGGTTGCAGCATCGCATTCTGGCGAGTCCAATGCGAGCACAATTCTTGCCTCAGTACAAGAAGTATTGGCTTTAAATAACAATTCATCCAGTCCTTGATACCAGAAGCTTGAAACCGCTACATATGGCGTCATGGGTAAATCGTTAGGTGGAAAAGCAGCTGGAGATGCTGTCCTGGATCCTGCAGGTACAGGTGCCATAGCGGTTGCAATGATTGGTGCAGCAGCACCCGGTGTCGATGAACCCTCTCTTTGTGCAACCAGCGGTTCAGATTTTAAACTGAGCAGTGCTGAAAAAAAATTTGAAACCGACCTGGCCGCCCTGTCTCCAGGAATGAGCTTTGTCAATGATGTGACCACGGATAACAATGCAAACGTCTATGTGACGAATTCGGACCAGGGAATCATCTATAGAGTTAATTATGAGGGAAACGCCACGATTTATTTTGAGGATGCTGTTTACGCACCGAGTGATCCGACAACCCAAAGCGGATTCAACGGAATAGCCTACCACCATGACGGATATTTGATTGTCGCTCATTATTCAACAAACAAACTTTACAAAGTTCCTGTCGGCGAAGATCCTTCACCAACAGAGGTCAGTTTACCTGATGCCATACTCAACGGACCTGACGGTATTGAACTGTTTGGAAATGAACTGGTTGTCGTAAACAATGCGGGCGGCACAGCAGCTGGCTTTGTCGTTAAATTGAAAACAACCGATGGCTGGTCTTCGGCAACCCAGTCTGGTGATAATTATTCCAGCGGTGTAATTTTTCCAACCACTACGGTCAGCAATGGCATTCGGGTCGGAAAGACATATTATATTAACAACGTTTATTTCAATTATTTTCTGGCATATGAGAATACGCCCTTTGATTACCTCATTTCCAAAGCAGCGTTTAATGAAAATAATAGACACGCCGGAACTGCTCATGAAATTCCCAGGGTAAATACGCCGCTAAATCCGGTAGGGTATGGTGATGATTATCCCTTCTTTTT
>Ga0272440_1003663_pt1 | contig 11363 bp, 7 predicted proteins | sample SSMMMBAug17_FD_192440 | JGI IMG/M metagenome (GOLD analysis project Ga0272440, IMG submission 192440) | Marine sediment archaeal communities from Little Sippewissett salt marsh, Falmouth, MA, United States - SSM-MMB-Aug17 | ecosystem: Environmental > Aquatic > Marine > Wetlands > Sediment ... | reverse complement strand
GCAATTGCCATTACAGATCATGATACAATTGATGGTTCCCGACGAGCACTTGATGCAGGAATTCCTCAATCAATGGAATTTGTGACAGGTGTTGAAATAAGCGCAGGAGTACCATCTTTTTGTCAGACATCGAGTTCCATTCATATGCTGGGTTATTTCATACATCTGGATGATGAAAACCTCAATAAAACGCTTGATAACCTTCAAAAAGCACGCAAGGCACGCACACCGCAAATGCTTCAGAAATTAAACAATTTGGGTATTGATATTTGTGAGGACGATATCATCGAGTTGGTAGGAGATAATCTACCTGGCCGCCCCCACATTGCAGAAATTTTGCTTAAAAAGAAAGTGGTCCATACTTTTCAGGAAGCTTTTGATAAATACCTTGGCAGAAACAAAGCTGCATATGTCGAAAAATTTCGTCTTGAACCGGAGACAGCAATTCAATCCATATTAAATGCCGGCGGTATGCCTGTTTTAGCGCATCCATATCTTCTTAGATTAAACACAGTTGAAGAACTTGACGCGCTTATTGTTTATTTAAAAGATTTGGGCTTAATGGGTATCGAGGTCATTTACCCTGAACATGATTTGGAATCTATGCAGGTTTATTCCAGACTTGCAGAAAAATATGATTTGCTGATAACCGGCGGAACGGATTTTCATGGCGATTACAAGCCTGGCATACAATTGGGCATTGGTAATGGCGAATTCCAGGTATCTTATTCTATTTATGAAAAAATGTTCGAAACATATCAAAAACATTTTCATCCTCAAAATAGTGTCAAGAAAAAACTGAAAGTATCAGATTTATACCAGGATGATTATGATCCGCAGCTTAAAGTTCTTGAGAATAAACTTAATTATCAATTTAATGATAATTCTCTGCTCCGAAATGCCCTTCAGCATCGATCTTATGTCAATGAAAAAAGCCATTCTGGCCTCCAGGATAATGAACGTTTGGAATTCTTAGGTGATGCTGTTTTAAATCTCGTCATTGGGGATCTATTGATGAAACAATTTCCCGATGTAAATGAAGGAGATTTATCCCGCATGCGTGCAACCCTGGTTAATGAAAGCCAACTCGCAGTTGTGGCGCGTAATCTCGACTTACAACCGCATTTATTATTGGGAAAAGGTGAAATTTACACCAATGGCAGAGAGAAACAGTCGATTCTTGGTGACACGATTGAGGCCATTATCGCTGCGGTTTATCTTGATGGCGGATTTGAAAAAGGATTTGAGTTTGTATCTTTTTTGTTTTCAAAAATGCTGACCCAAATTTCTAACAATGACTATAAAAGCAAGCTACAAGAGTATGTACAGGGTGTTTACAAAGAAACGCCTGTATACAATGTCATTCAGGAAGCAGGGCCGGATCATAAAAAATTTTTTAAGGTTGAACTTGTTGTTGGTAATATCATCACTTCACAAGGTTCAGGTAAAAGTAAAAAAATTGCGGAACAGGATGCCGCAAGAGAAGCCTATGAACGATTGAAAAAAGAACATCAAAATGATTAACCTTTGTTTCTCATGTGAAAACGAATAAACCATTTATTATTCCAATTTTTTTGCCCCAAGCCGGATGTCCGCATCGGTGTGTATTTTGCAACCAATACGCAATCACTAATATTCGTTCATACCAAATTTCCTGTAATTCACTGAAAGAAAATATTGATCGATTCTTATCTTATAATCATCGTAAAAATCCAAATGTTCAAATATCATTTTATGGTGGTAACTTTTTAGGCCTGCCAGAAATTGAAATTTCAAAATTACTTGAATGTGCCCAATCCTATGTGGATTGCCAGAAAGTTGCTGGTATTCGCTTTTCAACCCGTCCAGACACAGTGACCCAAAAACGATTGCAATTGTTAACGAAATATGCCATACAAACGGTTGAACTGGGTGTACAATCTATGGATGATAATGTACTCCATAATTCGCAACGCGGGCATAGATCAGAAAGTACTTGTCAGGCGACTGAAACTTTAAAAAAATTTGGTTATCAAGTCGGACATCAACTGATGTCTGGATTACCCGGAGATAATTTAAATGTCTTTATGCAAACCATTGAACGTGTCATTTCCTTGAAACCGGATTTTGTTCGATTATATCCAACGCTTGTGCTAAAGGGAAGTGTACTTGCAAAATGGTATCGTGAAGGTCATTACAGGCCGCTGTCTTTGAATCAAGCTGTAACTATGGCAAAAGACAGCTATAAACGTTTTCAAAAAAATCACATTCCAGTCATACGCATGGGAATACAGCCACAGGATAACCTGGAACCTCATATCTTATCCGGTCCATATCATCCGGCCTTTGGCCATCTGGTCTATTCAGAATTATTACTGGATAGTGCGATAGAACGAATCAAACAATCCTGTGCAAATGACATTGCCATTCTGGTTAATCCGAAAAAAATTAGCGAAATGAAAGGGATTAATCAGACGAATGTTAATCAATTATCACGCAGATTTCCCAATAAGAAAATTCAGATTGTTTCTGATCCAGGGATTTCAGACGTGCAAATTTTAGAATTTGAAAAAGGAGGTTATTGTGAAAAGTGAAGTCTATTTCATGGATTTACGCGCAAAAGCAAACAATAATTTAATGGACAAGCTTGAAAAATTATTAAATGCTGTGGGTGCAAAAGACTGTATTGAAAAAAGGGACTTAACAGCAATTAAAATTCATTTTGGTGAATATGGAAACACAGCGTACATTCGTAACAATTATGTTCGAAAAATTGTTCAATTGGTCAAATCATACAAAGGCATTCCATTTTTAACGGATGCCAACACCTTATATGCAGGCACCAGGAGTGACGCGCCTACGCATTTACAAACTGCAATATGGAATGGATTTGCATGGTCGGTTGTTGATGCACCTTTGATTATTGCCGATGGATTACGTGGAAAAACCGAAACAGCGGTTGAGGTCAATCAAAAAAATTGCCAGTCAGTCTATATTGGAAAGGAAATTGTTGAAGCTGATGCCTTAATCAGTGTCGCGCATTTTAAAGGCCATGAGTTATCTGGTTTTGGTGGTACAATAAAGAACCTGGGAATGGGATGCGCATCGCGAAAAGGTAAGCTAAAACAGCATTCATCAATCAGTCCCAAAATTGTGAAAAAAAAATGTAAGGCCTGTGGTGAGTGCCTGAAACATTGTTCGCAAACAGCAATTTCTATAGTGGATAAAAAAGCCACCATTGATAAAGATAAATGTATCGGATGTGGTGAATGTATTTTAATCTGCCAGGAAGAAGCCATACAGGTTGCCTGGAATCAGGAAGTGCCAGTTTTTCTGGAAACAATGGTTGAGTATACTGCTGGTGTTGTAAAAGGCAAAAAAGATAAATGTGTTTATATCAATTTTATCACCGATGTTGCCCCTGCATGTGATTGTTATCCCTACAATGATGCTGTAATTGTTAATGATATTGGCATTGTCGCTTCAAAAGATCTGGTTGCAATAGATCAGGCATCTGTCGACTTGGTCAACCAGGCACCTGGAAATCCAGGCTCCTGTCTGAAATCTGGCCTGGAATCAGGAGGAGATAAATTTAAAGCGCTTTACCCTAATATAGACTGGCCATTACAGCTTGAATATGCCGAAAAACTAGGACTGGGCTCTCGGGGATATACACTGATTTCTATATAGTTATAGCGTTATAATCATTTAAGGAATGCTCGAAAAATAAGTTCCCCATTTATTGGAGTCCCAAATCTTTAGATTTGGTATTGGAGTCCCAAATCTTTAGATTTGGGAGGCAAAGCGTCTCCCAAATCTAAAGATTTGGGACTCCAGCCAAAAAGGGGAACTTATTATAAGAGAATTCCTAATAAGTTGTAGAGACATAGTACTTGCTATGTCTCTACAGTCATTTTTTCGTATGAAAAACGTTTTGAATCGTATCCATTATCGGAATAAGTTCTTCACGATGCTCAGGGGGCATCATCACTTGATAGACTCGCTGATTTTTGAGTAAAGAAGATTTGATCAATACAAGCTGAATGGAGTGGGTCTCGGGCGAAGTTGTTAACATCTCTAAAATATTTAGATAATTCCCATAATAACCGCCAATATCCAGCATTTCAATAAATTGATAAAAAAGCGATGCCACGCTCATTTGAAACGAGGTCATGATTGCTTGCCCTGTTTTATTGCAGGCGGTTGATGACATCATTGTCCGGCAACTCATTGGACGGACAGGATAAATGGAACACTGGTCATTGGTTAGAAAAGGACATAAATGGACCGGAGATTCTTCAGGTTCAGGAATCGGTTGGTCATTTAATGCGAGCCTTGCTTCCTGGTTAATGGTTGTTTTGGGATGATATCGTTTGTCTGGCGAGATCGTCTGTACTTGTTGAAAAATGTCATTAAGGTTTTGTGCTTGCAAGTATTCAACTATTAATATTCCTTCAAGCCCTGTCATCAGAACACGGTCTGTGCAACAATCCGAACAAAATATCTTGCATGCAAGCGCCCACTTTTGTGTCAATTGATCATGAATTTCATAAATTTTTTTAAGCATTTGCCGTTTATCAAAGACTTCAGACACGATTCTACCTTAATACGTTATAGTTCACCTGAAATAATCAGTGCTTTATGGAGAAGCTTCATTTCTTTTAGGAGTAATTCATAATATTTTGTAATATTCCAGACAGATCGCTTGCCATCTTCCGATGCCATATTATCCAGGTTATCTAAAATATCCAAAACTCTTTCTGCAGATAGTGTTGTTGCACTTTCCCTGAGTTGTTTGAGATTGAGAGCAAAATCCTTATATTTTCCTTTCTCCAATTCTCTTTCTAAAACGGCTGTTTCTTTTTGTAGCATCTCCCCAAACAATGTGCATATTCTTTGATATGAAGCCATGTCAAGTCCCATATTCGCTGCACTCTGACTTTTATTTCGAATGATCAGTCGCTGATTGGGCAAGATACCTTTTACCATCTTCAGCAATTTTTTCGATTGTACTGGCTTGACCAGAAAATGCTGGCACCCTAAAGCAATCGCCTTTGTAACTGTCTTTTTATTGCTCATCGCTGATATAATGATAAATGGTAATTTTTTCCATTCAACATTTGTTTTGACTTTGGAAATGAATTCAAGCCCATTCATCCCTGGCATCATAATATCAGTTATTATCAGTTTGATATTTGGATTTGCTTCTAAATGATCCAGCGCCTCTTTGGGATCAGGTGCTGTCAAAACCTCATACCCGTTTTCGCGTAAATTAATATCAAGAATTTTTAAACTAATTGGATTATCTTCAACGATTAATATACTCATCGATTCATCCTGATTTATATATCAAAATTGTAAGCGCCATAGATGATGGAGCTAAATAAATATATGAACTTCAAATGTAAAAAATATATCAGAAAACTTGACAACCTCTACAAATTTGATTATTATTATTGATAAATTAATTGAAAATGTCAATGATAAAATGAGTTTAGGAAAAAAAATTAAATTCATTTTTTTCTTGACATATAATTATTTTAAATATATAAACGTATTTCATTGCCAATAATTCCCCAGTAGCTCAGTTGGCAGAGCAGGTGGCTGTTAACCACCGAGTCCATGGTTCGAGTCCGTGCTGGGGAGCCAACCTAAACAGCCAAATAAATTTGGCTTAACAATATAAGCCTCTGGATTACTTCCAGAGGCTTTTTTTGTTCAGAACCTGTTGAAAATTGATACACAATTTCAGTTCAATTTATCTTCCGATAATTTCGGGTAACCAGGCGCTGGGTATCTTCTTTAAATTTCGGGGTAGCCAGGCGCTGGGTATCTTCTTTAAATTTCGGGGTAGCCAGGCGCTGGAGTCCCAAATCTTTAGATTTGGGCGTCCGCTCTTTTTTTTGTTACTCCCAAATCTAAAGATTTAGGACTCCAAACTTACCCCGAAATTTAAAGAAGATACAGTTCAATCGCCTCAAAAAATAGCACATCTTTTAATTAATCTATTCATTTTTCATGGCATATTCCTTGCTATACATATGAAATAAAATCATTTTTAATATTTTATGGAAATAAAGGAATCTTCAAATGTACCGGTATATTACTTTGATTTTATTGTTCATTGTTTCGGGATGTACCATGAGCTTTCAATCCTCCATCCCACTTGTCAAGGCACATGTCACTTTGAAGTATGACAGGCCCTATCCATTAAAATCAATCAATCCAGACGCTTTTTTGATCATTGTTAGTGATGAAAGTGAACAATATAAAAAATCACAAGAATTACAGCAAGCAGTGAAACAACGCCTGAGACAAATAGGCTATTTTCAGGTAACTGATCATATGGATGCTTCAAGAAAAAGCCCCACATATGTTTTAAATATTCATCATTATGTAAACTCTCCCATGCAAAAAGCCAGGAATGCCGGTATTATGGATATGCATGAAATAAACAATATTTGTGAACAATCAGACTCTCTGGTCACATATGTCAGTCTTTACGAACCGCAATTTTTTGAAATGAAACATGTCTTTATGATCAAATCCCTTGCAAAGAAAACCTTCGAATCCAAGGGCCCAAAATCTTTTGAAAACCAGTTAAGCAAGCAGATTGTATCGCAGTTGGATAAGGCCATTTCTGTACCACGAAAATCCATTGATGCCTATCTTTTGCCAAATATGGATTTACGTGCAAAAAAATATTTAGTTCAATATGATTACACAAAAGCGAAAAAACGTCTAAAATCAATTTTACCAGCACTGAATTATACAAAAAATTCTTTACCTTACATTCAGAAACAATATAAAAAATGGCATCGAAGCCAGTTAAGAAATTTGGAAACGGATTTAGTTAATTATTATGGATTTTTATTGGCATGTGAAGCCAGTGAAGCGGATCCAATAAAGTTGCAACGCATATATAAAGGCTATCAGACAATTATCACTTTGACTGAATCAAAGCAATTAATGGAAGCCTGTTCGTATGCCTTGGGGCGAAGTAATATATAATGATGTGAATGAAAGGAGAATAATCAATGCTCAATAGACACTACCGATGGGTATCTATAACATTAATACTTATGTTCATGATTTGTGGATGTGAAAAAAGTCAATTGCGTATTGCAGACTTCATTCGACCGCCATCAAAAGTTGTACGATTTAGAGATATTCAAACTATTCTGGTACAGCAACCAGACATCACATTTTCCGGAAAACTGTCAACAGATTTGAAACAATTATATCAGCATTTCATTCAGGAAAATATCGCCAGAACTTTCAGTCATATGCCCTGGTATCAAATACATCTGATCTGTCCAAATGCACAATGTGAATCCATAACAAACCAAATTGAGCAAAATGGTTATGAATGGAACAACCCAGTGACGACAGAAAAGGAATATCAAAAGAAACATCAATTATTCATAAATGGCAATATTCATAAATCAAAAATTAGTCAAACCGAAATTCAAATATCTGCGACTTTGAGCATTGTTCTTTTGGACCATGAGGGCAGAGAAGTTTATGTTCGGCTATTGGATAAATTAACAGCAAAGGATCATTTAAAGCCCAACCAATCACACTGGGACAAGATATGTATGCACCGAAGATTGGCGCAAGCATTGTTTCAACTTGCAATTACACAGTTAATGGATGATATATATCCAAAAAAATTTAAACGCTTTATAGGCATTCATCATGATGCAGATATTCGGGGGCGTTATCTTCTTGAAGCGAATGCATTTCCTGAAGCACTTGCTCATATTAAAGCATCGATCAAGAAAAAAGAGCGTACATTTATTGATCAAAAAAACAAGATTCTTGGGAAATATCAGAAACTGGAAAAAAAGGCTCTTGAAGAATCTTTGCCTGATGATGATTTTCGAGAAAAACGAATCAAAATGGCCAAAGAAAAAGAAGCTGAAATTGATAATGTCCGAAAATGTTTATCCGGGGATTACAAAAATTATGGCACAGCCCTTGAAGCCCTTGGATTTATTGATCAGGCCATTAATTATTATGAAAAAGCAATAAATGCTGATCCAATGAATTATTTGGCCAGACTGGCTTTTCATCGTCTGGTTTATTTTAGAAAAACCAGTAACAAAGAACTGGAACTTAGCCGGGAAATAAATGAACAGTCATTAAGGAGTCATGATGAACTATAATAATATCAAGCGTTTTACTCTTTTGTTAATTGCTCTTATGTTGAGCGGACTGGTTTTACAAGGATGCATGACCGCCAGGCCCCTGCCCAAAACGCAGAATTATCATTCACCTTTTTCAGGTATTCATCGTCTTTTACTTTTGGATTGCAAGACAGTCCCATCAAATATAAATGCCGGAATTTTTTCAGCATCAAAAAGCGATATCCATATGCTTTCGCTGGGGATTTGCGAATCTTTTCGGGATGTGCCACATATTCGGCTATCTTATATTCCCCAAAAAGAAATGATTCCCCAAAAATCAGATTATGATGCCCTTCTTTCTGCTAGAATTTGGTGGCAATTCAATGCTGAAATAAAAACACAATCACCCAGACATCAATTTGATTTGATTGTTCAACTTCAATTGCACACAAAAAACGAAAATAATAGAATTCAAACCCGCGACTTTTATATTACAGCTATGCAGCGGGAAGGATTTATTGTAAGCAATCAATTATTTTTCTGTCGACTGGCTGACACGTCATTGGAATCTATGCCTGGAGGCTATATGATTCCAAAACTATCAGAAAATATTTTTCAATTGACAAAACTGCCAAAAGAAGTACCTGTAGAATCACCCGATTTTGTGGATCCCAAATGCAAGAAACTTTTTGATTCCAGAGCCTATAAAGCATTAATTCACTATATTGTGACATCACGTCTGTCAAAAAACGATACCAAGGCGATACAGTTATTTAAAGATGCGCGATTAGCAGATGCAATCGACACGTTGTTTGTGGACAAGCAGCTTATTCATTATCAAAAGTTCACAAAAAAGTATTATCCTGACATTTTCGCCCTTGGTCTTTGTTTTGAAAAAACAGGTCGAATCAAAAAAGCACTGGGATGCTATCGCTTTATTATCAAACATGCGCCTGAATATTCTCGCCAAAGTGCGAAAGGAATTTCACGATGTTTGAATATTTTGGCTGTTCGAGATCATATTCAACTGTCAGGATTGAATATTCAACCCGATACAGCGTTTAAACTGAAACGAATGGAATTAAACAAAATTGTACCTGATGAAAAAGCAGTGGCAGCAACAGAAATGCATTTTATGGATACACAATCCTCCCCAGTTGAAGAGTTGCCAATAAAAGAAACCTTTGATGCCTCCGCCCAGGATAATCAAGACAAAGAATCGGAAATAATCGCCATTCAGATGATGTTAGATCAATGGCTATCTGCCTGGCGGTCAATGAAAAGTGCGGATTATTTTCGTTATTATGCCAATGATTTTCAACCTGAAGGCAATATGTCATTTAAACAGTGGCAAAAGCAACGAAAAGATAGATTGAAACGGGACTCCATATTTGTGTCAATTGTTGGTCAGGCTGATATCAATCTTCTCTCAGATATTGAAGCTGAAGTTATGTTTGTCCAGGATTTTGAATCTAAAGGATATTATTACAAAGACCGCACAAAAAAACGCTTAATCCTTGTAAAAAAGGGTTCGACCTGGAGGATAAGAAAAGAACAGGTGATTGGCATTGTCCCTTGAATATTTAATCGTAAGATTTACTAAGGAAAGATCGAAAGATAGGTTCTCAAATCGGACAAGTCAGAAAAGTCGTACATGTCTGACTTGTCCGTTGTCCGGCTTGTATTTTTTTCAAATGAGGAACTTATCTTTCGATCATTCCTAAATAAACTTTCATGACCATTCAAGAGACCCAAAGCTGCCAGACTTCATCCATAGACGAATTGATTAAATGTTGACATCAATTTCTAAATTATTAACGACATCTTTTACTTCACAGTTATTTAGCATTTTTTCATTTATTATTATCCATTCTGAGCCTGGATCATTTCCATGTTTATAATCGTTTTATTCTATATTCCCAGCTTTGACAATTCTTCTTTTAATACTTTCGGATCAAATAACTCCCAACATTCTTTATATTTTGATGCCATGCTAGAAAATATGTTTTTTGACTTTTTTATTATTAAAGGATAATTCAGCGTATCTTCTTTAAATTTCGGGGTAACCAGGCGCTGGAGTCCCAAATCTTTAGATTTGGGCGTCAGTTCTTTTTTTTGTAGCTCCCAAATCTAAAGATTTGGGACTCCAACCATACCCCGAAATTTAAAGAAGATACAATTCAGCATGCAAAACAGATAATTAATAAAATCAACACGGTCAGTGTGTTTCTTAAAAAATATGTCTAAATAATAAGCATATTATGATATTTTGATATTATTCGTAAATTAAGTAAATTTAAAGCCCCAAGGAAAACAGTATCATGACGGTAAAAATTAAAGATATCGAAACATTAGTTCATCTGATTGAAAACAACGAAGATTGGCTACTAGATACCATAGTAGATTACGCAAGAGAATACGGATATCTGCAGTATACGGCCACACTCAAAGAGGCCTGGCGTCTTGCCGTTGTAGGGCTTTCGGAAGCTCTGGCCGATGGCTTGAAAAAACTGTTTCCCGATTATGCTTTAAAAGCAGGGGAAAAATATACCAATGATCCGATCTCGTCTTTTGCCTGCATTCAAGCCCAACGGCATCGTGCCAGAGGTGTGACGCTTGATATGTTTTTCGGTTTGATGAAATATTTCCGGGAGGGTTATTGTGATCTTGTTCGCAAAAAAAATACAGCCCTGGTCTTTAGTGATTATTTCATTCGTGTGATTAATCGCTTGTTCGACCGGATAGAAACCGCTTTCTGTCTTGAGTGGGCATCACTTAGTCATGATCATCGCACCAAGGAACTTCAGTCCCTTAACCGGACCTGCACCGATGAAAAATTAAAATACCTGACAATTTTTGAGAGTCATCCTTTGCCCGTATTTTTGCTGAATATAAACAATCAGATAGAAAATATAAACTTCTCAGCAAAAGTCCTTCTCACAGGTACTGGCATCCCAGGAGAACATTATTATAAAATTTTCAAGGGAAAAGCCTATCAGGTAGGCGACAATCTTGTAAATGCGGATTCTGATCAGGATTTTCCGGAACTGATGCTTTTTGACATGCTTTTTCCCTGGATGACCGAAGACCTTGAGGCATTTATTGATAGCAAAGATACCTCTATGAGTGTGGAGAAAGAGATAAAAGAGAAAGGCAAATATCAATTTTTTCATATCGAATTTTCTAAAATTGTGGATATCAGTGAAAAATTCAGTGGTACTATCGTGATGCTAGAGGATATCACAGAAAAGAAAG
>Ga0272440_1003662_pt1 | contig 11363 bp, 8 predicted proteins | sample SSMMMBAug17_FD_192440 | JGI IMG/M metagenome (GOLD analysis project Ga0272440, IMG submission 192440) | Marine sediment archaeal communities from Little Sippewissett salt marsh, Falmouth, MA, United States - SSM-MMB-Aug17 | ecosystem: Environmental > Aquatic > Marine > Wetlands > Sediment ... | reverse complement strand
CCTTAATTTTGAAGAATTTCTGTAAGGAATGGAAACTAGAAAATATTTTTTCATTTCTTTTTCCTTTTTTTCCTTAATTTTGAAGAATTTCTGTAAGGAATGGAAACACTATTGCCATTGCGGCTAGGGTTCCTTTGGAGTCCTTAATTTTGAAGAATTTCTGTAAGGAATGGAAACTTCATCGAAATTCTGCGTTGGGGAAAGGTATATTAACCTTAATTTTGAAGAATTTCTGTAAGGAATGGAAACAGATAAATTCCGGCCTTTACTCCAAGCAAAACCACCTTAATTTTGAAGAATTTCTGTAAGGAATGGAAACAAAACAACAAGAATCACCAAAGAAACGGTTTTTCCCTTAATTTTGAAGAATTTCTGTAAGGAATGGAAACTCGTTCCATTGCCCCCTTTTTTTCAGCTCTTCTATAACCTTAATTTTGAAGAATTTCTGTAAGGAATGGAAACTTTCATTTTAATTCTCTGTACTCTTCTAAGTAGCCCTTAATTTTGAAGAATTTCTGTAAGGAATGGAAACATACACATGTTCATGTCGACTATCACCCACTCGCCCCTCCTTAATTTTGAAGAATTTCTGTAAGGAATGGAAACTCCACGCGACAGCCTTCAAGCCAACTTTCAACTACCCTTAATTTTGAAGAATTTCTGTAAGGAATGGAAACTTCTGCCAGCTGTTTCAAAGAGATCAAACTAGACCCTTAATTTTGAAGAATTTCTGTAAGGAATGGAAACGCTGCGGGGCTGCTATCCAGTCCCCAACTTGATGACCTTAATTTTGAAGAATTTCTGTAAGGAATGGAAACATTTCCTACCTCATTAATTTTATATTTCTTAGCCCCTTAATTTTGAAGAATTTCTGTAAGGAATGGAAACCTATTTAAAATATTTTATTGAACCTTAAATACTCCCCTTAATTTTGAAGAATTTCTGTAAGGAATGGAAACGGCAGAAAAGTAGGCACCGGATTGTCAACGAAACCTTAATTTTGAAGAATTTCTGTAAGGAATGGAAACTTCAAAATAAAATAAAACCTAATACCCCCTCCGCCTTAATTTTGAAGAATTTCTGTAAGGAATGGAAACAAAATATAATAAAAATATATATATAAAACTTGCACGCCTTAATTTTGAAGAATTTCTGTAAGGAATGGAAACAAATAAAAATGAAGAAAAGCAATTTCTTCATATCTATCCTTAATTTTGAAGAATTTCTGTAAGGAATGGAAACAGGCTGATCTTGGGCGGAAATGAAAATCGTCGAGCCTTAATTTTGAAGAATTTCTGTAAGGAATGGAAACAAGAATCCAATGCCCAGCCCTGCAGCGCCACCTTCCCTTAATTTTGAAGAATTTCTGTAAGGAATGGAAACCTCCTGTTAATACTCCTTCTATTGTGCCTCTAGTCCTTAATTTTGAAGAATTTCTGTAAGGAATGGAAACTTGAGCCTGCATATAACTCCAAAAGCTCTGTTAATGACCTTAATTTTGAAGAATTTCTGTAAGGAATGGAAACTTATTTGAATGGTTCCCAATTAAAAAATTAAAACCTTAATTTTGAAGAATTTCTGTAAGGAATGGAAACAGGAGCAGAGAAGGTTAACTCATTGATAAAAATCCTTAATTTTGAAGAATTTCTGTAAGGAATGGAAACTTATTTGAATGGTTCCCAATTAAAAAATTAAAACCTTAATTTTGAAGAATTTCTGTAAGGAATGGAAACAGGAGCAGAGAAGGTTAACTCATTGATAAAAATCCTTAATTTTGAAGAATTTCTGTAAGGAATGGAAACTTTATGGCAGAAAAATGATGTTAATAAACATTTTCCTTAATTTTGAAGAATTTCTGTAAGGAATGGAAACCAACCTTTCTCTATTTGTTGGCAAGGTCCCTTTTAACCTTAATTTTGAAGAATTTCTGTAAGGAATGGAAACAGACTGGGCAAACTTGAATTCTGAACAATCGCTGAGCCTTAATTTTGAAGAATTTCTGTAAGGAATGGAAACGCCAGGCGTGTGATTTGATACTACATCACTGCACCTCCTTAATTTTGAAGAATTTCTGTAAGGAATGGAAACATATTTAATCCAAATTGCGAAAAATTAGCTCCCCCCCTTAATTTTGAAGAATTTCTGTAAGGAATGGAAACCCCATTGAAGAGGATTGGGCGATACCCATTTTTCACCTTAATTTTGAAGAATTTCTGTAAGGAATGGAAACTCATAATTGCCTTCTAAAAAAAAAAAAACATGGCCTTAATTTTGAAGAATTTCTGTAAGGAATGGAAACAGGTAGGAATTCCTACCATAACCCCAACCCTTCATACCTTAATTTTGAAGAATTTCTGTAAGGAATGGAAACGCTACAGCAGTAGCAGAAGAACACGCGTTAGCAACCCTTAATTTTGAAGAATTTCTGTAAGGAATGGAAACAATTTGTCATTAATCTGTGTCCTTTCGGTAAGCATGCCTTGACATATAAATTTCTGGCATTAATCACAAACCGCTTGCTAACGCGCGCGGCTCTGATTCATCAATATATGATAGTTAACAGAGCCGCGCGCGTTAGCAAGCGGTTTATGATTAATGCCAGAAATTTATATGTCAAGGCATGCTTACCGAAAGGACACAATTAACAAGACGTAATAAAATTATTACCTTGTTATTTAAAAATCTGTAATCATAGTTCTTAATTTTTCCGATGCTTTTTTATAATAAATATTACTTGTAACAGGCATAACATCTTTAATTATTTTAGAAAGCAATTTTTTAGTCTTTTTTATATTGTTTATATCTTCATAAATAAGTGCATCTTCAAATAATTTTTTAGCTATAGGCTCCTGAATTTTTTCTAAATCATTAATATAATTTTGAACTTCTTTATATTCTGGATAAATTTCATGTGCTTTATAAAAATATATAAGCGATTTCCCTTTTTTTTTTTTGTAATATTTTAAACCTTTTTCATAATATGGCTTTGCTTTTTCCATTAATGTCAGTTTTAATTTAGGAATAAGCTCAATAGCCTTTTGGGTTTCCTGACAGGGAATTTTTATAGAAATAATTTTATTTAATAATTTAATAGATGAGTAAAGCTCATTGTTTTGATAATGATCATGAGCTTTTTGATATAAATCTTTTATTATTAATATCTGGCTCTGATTTTGTTTTTCTTGTTCCTCTTTAATTTTCAAATCATCTAATTTCTGATAGATTTTTTGAATGCTATAATCAATTTCGCCATAACCCGGTTCAATTTTTTGTGCCTGTTTTAGCAATGTTAAGGCTTCATCAAATTTTCGTAATTTTTCATATTCATGAGCTTTATTCAAAAGTTCGACAATTTTTAACTGTTTTTCTTGCTGTCTTTTTTTTAACAAAAACTGAATTTTTTGGTTGCATAAACCAATTTGTTTAGCAACTATTTTGTTTTCTGGATCAAATTTTAAAATATTTTCATATAATTCTAATGCTTCTTTATATTTATTAAGATAATATAAATTATCAGCTCTGGATATAAGAAAAGTTAATTCGTTTTTTTCATAAGCATCAACTTTTTTAGGCTCATTCGGAACAATATTACAAATTATAATAAATATAAATATAGCTATAGAAGTAAATAAAAGTGGACGATTTCTGACAAAATTTAAATTAAAATTGTTGTTAGAATCTAAAGCAAATTTTCTATTTGTATGTGACGCAGATGATAACTTTACTTTGATTTGTGTCTGACCAATAGTTATTATATCTTCTGTTTTGAGATAATATTCTTTGCTAACTGCTTTTTCATTAACAAAAGAAATATTTTGAGGATTTAAATTAGATAGGATATATTTCTTTCCTGAACGTTTTATTATGGCATGCCTTAAGGATATTCCAATATCATTAATTCCTAAACCAGCATTAATATCTCTTCCAATATCAATATAATCTTTAAATGTAACAATTTTTCCACATGAAACCCCATTTATAATTTCAAGCTGGTTTTCTGACTTTATATTATTGATTTTTGTGCAAAAATTATCCTCTTCTTTATGAAAAATCATTGTAACATTTTCATCCATATTTCACCTTTTCATAATTGTTCAAGCTGTTTTATTACGCTTGAACAATTTTGGTTTGTATTGTTTTCAAATAATTGACAAAGCTTATTTGCATTGGAAAAATCAATTTTAGCCTTATTAAAACGAAGCATCCTTTTATGAAATAGCCCAGATTGCATATATTCATTAATTTTTTCATTAATATATTTATAAGATTTATTGAGCCATATTTTTGCATATTGATGATCAGGACATACAGAAAGTGCCTGTTTAAAAAAAGATATAGCTGTCTCTATTTGTTCATAATTATAGTATATTTTACCCTGTAAATATGCATCTTCCGCTTGTTTACAATTATTTAAATTATTGTTTGTTTCACTAAAATCTCTGAAATTCTTTTTTTCTACTGAGTTTAATTTTAATTGATTTTGAGCAGGAAATTCATCTTGTGTTTTTAAACTACTTGAATATAGTTGATTCTGAAATTGATTTTGAGCAGGAAATTCATCTTGTGTTTTTAAATTACTTGAATCTAGTTGATTCTGAAATTGATTTTGAGCAGGAAATTCATCTTGTGTTTTTAAATTACTTGAATCTAGTTGATTCTGAAATTGATTTTGAGCAAGAAATTCATCTTGTGTTTTTAAATTACTTGAATCTAGTTGATTCTGAAATTGATTTTGAGCAAGAAATTCATCTTGTGTTTTTAAATTACTTGAATCTAGTTGATTCTGAAATTGATTTTGAGCAAGAAATTCATCTTGTGTTTTTAAATTACTTGAATCTAGTTGATTCTGAAATTGATTTTGAGCAGGAAATTCATCTTGTGTTTTTGCTAATTCATATTCAATGGTTTGTTTTTCTGTTGGTTCATATTGAATGTTTTGATCAGTCGGATTTTGTCTAAAAAAAATTATCTTTATGAACAAAAGTAATATAAAAAAGACACAAACTCCTATTATAAAAATTTTTTTGTTTAATTCAAATTTGTTTTGATGATGACAACTTTCTAAAATAAAATGAGTTTTACCTGTCTGAAATTGATCCCCTTTAACTATCTCAATTTTATCTATTTGTTGCCCATTAACAAAAGTTCCGTTACTTTTACTCATATTTTTTAAAATAAAAGTGTTGTTTTTTATTGATATTGATGCGTGTTTACGAGATGTATAAGGATCATCTTTATTTATCAATACGTTACAATCTCGACTTTTACCAATAATATATTCACAGTTTTTAAATAATGGCACAACTCTTCCTTTATCAGGCCCTTTAATAATTTTTAAATAGCATGATGCTGGCTTATAATATATTGTCATGTCATTATTCATTTAAAAATTCCTCTTTTAAAAAAAAAATATATATATATGTATTTTTACTTTCAATTTTACATATAAAAAAACAAATTATAATCTATTATTCGTGCAAAAAATAATTGATTGTTCGAAAACGACGACGATTTAAAAATATTTATATTCAGATTTATTTTAGGATTTGCAAAAGTTGAAGTATATAAACAAAAATTTATGAAAAATTAGATTTCTTCTTTTGAAAATGTAAATTCGTGTGTGGTTTTATTAATACTTGCTCGTTTTATATTTAGTCTGTATCCTTGATAAACTATTTGATTTTCAATATCCATAGAATCAATCATTTCAATAATAATATTTGAAAATTCAGAATTATCGAATAATTCAATAACGTGAATACCTGTTTCAAAATCTTTTGTAATTAAATTTTTAAAGCTGTCATTAAATTGTTTTAATATGAATTGTTCACCATCAATAATACAACAAGGAACAGAGTGCTTTGAAATATCAATATTGTTTTTCTTTTCATTTATAGCTGGCTGATTAAGTGTAGAACTATGCCTGCATTTTCCAAGCATATAGTTTAATAGTTCTACAAGGCTGGATATCTCATATAATGAACAATTTAATATAATATTATTTTTTCCTTTTTTTAAAGCAATTCGTGCTTCTTCATTTATTGTTTTTAATTGAATTAATATAGTATTAACTACAAACTTACCTGTAATCAGACAAAATGATAATAATATCAACAAAACAATGATTAATTTGATTTTATTTATTAAAATATAAGATTTAAAATAATTAATATTATAGTTAAGAATAGCACAGCCAATAACCTGATTAAATTTTTTGATTGGATAAAAAATTGTCATACATTTATTATTTTGATATTCAGAAACAATTACTCCTTTTAAAATTGCTTTTAAAAGACTTTTAGAATTATATTGTTTCCCAACTTGATCATCAGGTGCTATTATTTTGCCATTTAAATTAACAACACAACAACTGTTAACTCCAGGTTCTTGAATAACAGGAAAGCATCTTATGTAATGGTATTGTTTATTTTCTATAAAGTGTTTATTTATTTCTGATAGATATTTAGCCAGCATTATACCTCTATCATAAACCAACTGCCTGTGTTGAGAATTTTGATTATGATTTAAAACAATAATAGCTGTAAATATAGAAATCAGGGACATAGTAATCAGTAATCCAGGAATTATTATTTTGAAATAGCTTGATATATATATATTTGCTATTTTTTTTAATTGGATTATTTTCTGTTTAAATCCAATATTTGTTAAATATTGGATATTCATAGCATCAAGTTTCATTATTGATATCCTTTATATTTATTTAAATAGTTAATTTAAAATATAAATGGCAGTTTTCCTGTAGTAATGAAATGTATAAAATAAGGTCCAAGGATAATCATAAATACTAAAGGAAAAATACAAAGCATCATAGGTGTATAAAGTTTTTGAGTTGCTTTAGCGCCTTCTTTTTCAGCTCTTAAAAATCTATCCTGTCGCATTCGAACAGCTTGTGATTTTAAAACATCTGCAATGTTAGCCCCCATTCCAGCTTGAATCAATGTTGCAGTAAATGAGTACAGTTCACTAATATCTACACGTTCTGCGAGTTTTTTTAGTGCTTTATGCCATGACCACCCATAATTGATATTTTTTTTCATTAAATTTAATTCTTGAGAAAATGGATTCTTTCCATATATTCGACAGACTTCAATTAGAGCTCCATACAGATCAAGACCTGCATCCATAGATAATGATAAGGTATCAATGATATCAGGCATACTAGACTGTATTTCTTCCTGACGTTTCTTTTTTTTACTCTGAAGCCATAAAATTGGAAAATATAATCCAAATAATCCAGCTACTATCGAAGCATATGTATTCTTTAAAAATAAATAGGCAATAATAGTAAGCAGAAACATAAAAAAAAGCTGGAAGCCTATAAACTCGCTGGTAGTATATTCATATTCAAGGCCTGCATACATGCTATATCTTTCAATAAATTTTCGATATCTTGTTAGTTTAAATTTTTCAATAATTGGAATAAAATAGCGAAATACTGGTTTAAATATATGAAGAAATTGGGAGCTTTCATCTAATTTGCGGTTATTAGATTCTTTTTTAATGTCTTCTTCAAATTGAAATAGATTTTGTTTATTTTTTTGTGTCAAAAACAAATAAACGAATGATACAGTTGCGATAAAAAAAATTATTAATTGAACATGCCAGTGAAACATAATTAAACCTCCATCCTTATATTGTTGTTATACGTTGAAATTCTTGAATTGTTGTTATGCCTTGCCTTAATTTTTGAAGAGCAGATTCTTTGAGTGTTATCATTCCTTCCTTTATAGCAGCATTTTTTAAAGTTGATGCTGGCTCGTTATTTAAAACAAGTTGAGTTAATTTATTTGAGAGAGAAAAAATTTCATATATTCCTATACGACCATTATATCCAGTACCAAAGCATTTATCGCATCCTTTTCCCTTGTAACACTTAATGGTTTCTGATGTATTGATATTAAATGTTATATCTTTTGTTTTACAATTGCTGCATATTTTTCTTAATAATCTCTGAGCAATAATAACAGGTTCAGCAGATACTATAAGATAAGGAGGAAGCCCCATTTGAATTAACCTGCTTAATGCAGAAGGTGCATCGTTTGTATGTAATGTGCTTAATACCAGATGCCCAGTCATTGCAGCTTTTAGAGCAATATCAGCGGTTTCTATATCTCTAATTTCTCCAACCATTATAATATCAGGATCTTGTCTTAAAAAAGATTTTAAAGCATCATGATATGTGAGCTTTTCACCACATTCAACCTGATTAATACCATTAATTTTATACTCAACAGGGTCTTCAGCAGTTACAATATTTACCTGTGTTGAGTTAAGTTCATTAATTGCTGCATAAAGAGTTGTTGTTTTTCCTGAACCAGTTGGGCCGGTTACCAATATCATCCCATGAGGTCTTCTTATTTCTTTTTCAAAAATATTGAAATTATATTCATCCATACCCAATTCATTTACCTTAACCTGTACTTTACCTTTATCAAGAATTCTAAGCACCATTTTTTCGCCATAAGTAACAGGTAAAGAAGACACTCTAATATCTAAATCTCTTCCTTTAACCAATCCATAACTAATAGAGGTATCCTGGGGACTATGAGTTATTTTAATATTCATTCCAGAAATAAGTTTAATTCTTGGTATGATAGCATCTTTTAAGATAGATGGTAATGTTAAAGCCTTTCGCATAACACCATTTTCTCTAAATCTAATTAAAAAAGAATTTTCTTGCGGTTCAAAATGTATATCGCTGGTATTGAGAGTTAATATTGTATTAAAAATAGACTGTAATAGATTAATTACTGATGAATGATTAATTATTTCCATAATATCTGCTTCACTAATCAGTAACTTACTAACAGATTTTGTAGCCTCCTCTATAAGTGTATTTACATCAGATTTTTTAGTTTCATTATTTTTAAAATGTTTATTAATTGCTTGCTGAATAGCAGAAGTATAACAACAATAAGGCTTTATTCTAGAACCAGAAACAGCTTCAAATATTTTGATAGTTTTTATATTATCTGGCAAGGACATAACCATATGCATAATATTATGCTCGTGTTTTACAGGAAAAACATTATGCTCAATCAATATATCTTTAGAAAATAATCTGTTAATATGTTGAATAAATCGAGTAGTAAAATTAATTTTAGTAGGATTGAGGCTTTCAGTATTGGTAACATCCTGTAAAATCATATTAGCTGATTCTGGTGTAATATATTTTTTTTCAATTAATATATCTGTAAAAAGCTTGTTATTCGGTTCGTCTATAAAGTCAATAACAATATCTTTTAGCTGACAAGCATTTTCTATTTTTTTATTTATTTGTGTGATAGAATTTGACATTAAAATATCCTTTCTTAAAATTTTTCATGATACATATTGATTAATTTATATGAATCAGAGCCACGAGCGTAAGCGAGTGGTTATATCTATCTAAAACGAGTGGTTATATCTATCTAAAATCAGAGCCACGAGCGTAAGCGAGTGGTTATATCTATCTAAAACGAGTGGTTATATCTATCTAAAACGAGTGTTATATCTATCTAAAATCAGAGCCACGAGCGTAAGCGAGTGGTTATATCTATCTAATGAATCAGAGCCACAATAGTAAGCAATTGATTATCTATCTAATGAATCAAAGCCACGATAGTAAGCGATCGGTTATTCTTATATACCTAAAATATAAAAAAACGCCTGATACTTACTGAAATGACACTATATATTCATCTGTTGGATAATAACCTCAATTATTCCTAATATGAAGAATATGTGTATTATTAAAAAGATAGACAAAATTACCATCAAATTCAGTTCCATGAAGCTTTAATATATTTTTCATAAACCAGAGATCAATATCTTCATTAAAGGTTAATCTGTCTATTTTTTCAGGGGGTATTCCTTTGATTCTATCTATCTGAGCTCCTTTAAAATAAAGAACAATAGTAGGTAACATTTCCAGATTATAATTACTAGCATCATTTTCTACAATCCATGGGAATTTTAAAAATCGTGCTTTTCCATAATATTTATCTGCAAAATAATGAAATCTGGTTTCCATATCTCTAGATTGCCAATATTGAGCATTATAAAAAAGGACTATAGCATAACCATCGTACAATTCTACTTGTGATTTAAAGCTGCTGTCATCTACAAATTGAAATTTTTCTGGAATTTTGATGTATCTCGTGCAAGATGTAAAAAGACATAACATGATAATTAATATCGTAAATCTTTGTTTTATTATTCTTGAAATCACATTATACATTTTTTTCCCTTTAATTTATTTTATTGATTATTCAAACATTGTAACCCATTCTTTAAATTGATCCATTAGATCTGTACACATACCTGTAAACATGGCAAGCACACCAAGCATTATTAAAGCAGCAATTATCATTGTCCCAGAATATTCAACAGTAATAGAACCTTGTTCAGAAAAAAATTTTTTATTTTTAATCATAATATATCTCCTTACAAATTTTTTTTTTCATTATGCTATTTGAAATTTATCTTACTTTAACTTTAAATTGCTTTAACATTCATACCTTTCATATCAATATTAACCCATAAAGCTTTTTGCGGGTAACTCTGAAATACAATACCAAGTAATCTATAAAGATCCATTCCATTTTTTTTATCTGGTTTATCAAAAAAATTTTTAGATAGAGTTAAATAAATAAACCTGGAAACAACATCTAATGCACAAGTTTTTGCAATTTTAGCTTTAATTGAATCTTTTCTTAAACTAAACTGAATTCCACATTTTTGATTTTCAAAAAATAAAATAAAATCAATTTTATGGTTATGATCAAGTTCAACACTTTTTTTTAAAGGAACATTTGCCATTAAAAAAGATTTAATGACATTTTTTTCAATTTGTTTTCCAATTTTCTGTCGTAACATAAATTTTTCCTTTATATTTTTTTTTATATTTTTAGTAAATTTTGCTTTAAATTTATATTTAAAAACTATTTTTAATTGATTTTTCGTGCAGAAAAATTTAATATTATTTTTTTATATAAAAAAGAGAGACTGTGTATGTAATATAGATGTTCTTTTGGTAAGAATGCCTTGACTTGTTGAATTGTGGTATAAATTCCAAACCGCTTGCTAACGCGCGCGGCTCTGATTTTAAATATGCTTATTAACAAACTCACTCACGTTAGCAAATAATTTGGAATCAGAGCCGCACGCGTTAGCAAGCGGTTTGGAATCAGAGCCGCGCGCGTTAGCAAGCGGTATTTTGTAACATAGGTAGTATTTTTGTAAAATAGACATTGCCTTTTCTTCAAGTATGCTTTTACTTGTTGAATTGTGGGCATAAATTCCAAACCGCTTGCTAACGCGCGCGGCTCTGATTTTAAATATGATTATTAACAAACTCACTC
>Ga0272440_1003661_pt1 | contig 11363 bp, 5 predicted proteins | sample SSMMMBAug17_FD_192440 | JGI IMG/M metagenome (GOLD analysis project Ga0272440, IMG submission 192440) | Marine sediment archaeal communities from Little Sippewissett salt marsh, Falmouth, MA, United States - SSM-MMB-Aug17 | ecosystem: Environmental > Aquatic > Marine > Wetlands > Sediment ... | reverse complement strand
TTACAGATGAAGACATGGAATATATAAAACAAGAGAAAGAATCATGGGAGGAAGTTAAAAGATATGATATGGAACATTATGAAGAAGGTTTAAAAGAAGGTAAAGCCGAAGGTAGAATTGAAGGTAAAATTGAAGGTAAAATTGAAGGTAAGATTGAAACCTTGAAATCTATTTTAGACAATAAATATTTACCTGAAGACTTTATCAAAAGCACAAAAGAACAATTATCATTTTTAAATAAACAATTGAAAGAAATTAATAGCAAGCAGGATTGATGGTCTCGTAAAAAGTCAAAAAAATGAGATTTTTATCTTTGTAACATTTTGAAATTATTAATATCGATTTTTGAAAAATTGATTTTTTACGAGTCCATCAGGATTAATAATTATTTTGATATATGATTTTCTATTATTAATTATTTGTTCTAAAATCATTTAAATATTTTATTAAAGTATCTAAAGTTTTCTTATTATAAGCCTTATCAGTTAATTCATGCCAAACTTTTTTTGTAATTGACTGCATTTCAGACAAAGATTTTGGATTCATATCTGAAACCTTAATTCCATACTTAACCATTGCATTAAAAGCCCTTTTACTGTCATCTCTGCACTTATTACAAAAAATTATTGCTTCATTATCTCTGATTTTAAGAAGATTTTTTTGATAATTTTCAGGAATTTTATTCCATGATTTAAGAGTAATAAAAGCTGCAGCTGGAGAATACCTAATTTTAATCGGATTTACATATTTCATTACTGTGTACATCTGGCTTCCAATAACCCAAATTGAAGGGGCAATAAAAGTATCAACAATGTTTTGTCTAAAAGATGCTGCTATTTCAGGGACATTAATCGGTATTGGGCTTGAACCAAGGCTGAACAATACGCTTTGTTCAAGTTCTCCATACCATGTTAAAAAATTTGCTTTTTTAAAATCACTTATTTCAGACATTTTATAATTAACAGAATATATTTGATCAAAATCCTGATCAGCCCAAATAAAAAGCTTATAACCATTTTTTTCAGCAATTTTATCAAAATCTTCTCTCATTTTTATTCTTATATAATCAACTTCATCATAATTTTTAAACATAAAAGGAAGCTCTAATACAGCCATTTCCTGACAGGCAAGCACTACCCCCTGGCCTGTTAATGCAGCACCATCAATCTGACCAATTCTCATTTTTTGAATATAATCTTTGTCATCACCCATAACCCCTCCCCAATACCATTTTAGTTTTACATTTCCATCTGTAGCTTTTTTTATAGCAGGGTGAATAACTCGTTTGATATGTTTTGCCCAGCCAATGTTATCAGGTGCTAATGTAGCCATTTTTAAACAGATTTTTTCTTGTTCAGCATTAAGACTATTTACAGAAATAACAGTAATACAAATAACGAAAAGAATTGAAATAAATACAAATCTATCTATAATGTTCATAAATACCTCCAATATTTTAAGTTTATTTAAATAGATTAAAAAAGAACATAATGCTTCGGCAAGAAACATTGTGTCTTTTCGGCAAGCATGCATTAAAATGATCAAATTATTGGTCGCATAGGCCTACAAGTTTTGTGCCTTCTAACTATTTAATATCCTTAACGATCTTGTTCCCACGCTCCAGCGTGGGAACATTTTTTAGTCACTCCAGCGTCGAGTGATAAGTTAATTACTGGCTTATTTGAATCGATGCTGGAGCGTCATAAATAAGTTCCCACGCTGGAGCATGGGAACAAGATCATTAAGGATATTAATCGGTTAAAAAAAAACAAAACTTGTAGCCCTTAGCGTTATTGGTTATTGTATTCTAGAAAAGTTGCATGTAACGTCTATAGAATACAATATTTTTTTAATAAAATCTATTTTAATGCATATTTACCGAAAGAACACGATATATTATAAAAAACTTTCGAATTTTCATATAGCTAAATTCAGCCTAAAGGGTGAAATACGTATTATTTTATATGCCAAATACGATTTTTTAAAAGGCAAATGTTATAATTGTCTGAAGATTTTTATAAATAATTTTAATTATTAAATATAAACGCAAATATAATGCCAGAAATGTTTTATGACAAAACTATATATTTAAAATATTGTTTTTAAGGATAAAAATAAAATAATACCTGAAATAAATTATTGAATTATTATAATATTGTGGGTCAAATATATCCATAAAATTTGAGTAAAAAATTTTTTAATGAGTATTATCCAGATTTTAAATAATTATAATCTGTTATGCTGAGTCATGATAACCCATTATATGAGTATTTATGTTTTAATATTTGATTTAATCTGAATTACCCATTTTTCAGGTATTTATACTATTTTTAACAAATATCCTCGTAAGCACTGTGTTTGCGTCTTCTTTTATTTACATAGTATTCACCAGTATCTTTGGATATTAATTCATATAATAACGAATGTTTACCTTCACGAGCGCGAAGAAGTCGTCCAAGCCTTTGAACATGTTCTCTGATACTTCCGCTGCCAGAAACAATAATTCCGACATTAGCCTCTGGTACATCAACGCCTTCATTTAAAACTTTTGATGTTACTAAAACACAATATTTACCATTTCGAAATTGTTCCAAAAAATCTGTACGTTCTTTAATTTTGGTATTATGAGTCAATACAGGCCAAAAAAAACGTTTACCAATTCTATAAGCCATTTCATTATCTTGAGTAAAAATAATAATTCGATCTTTATAGTGTTTTCTGGCAAGCTTCCATATATGATCTTCTTTTGCACTTGAAGCCTGAGTTAGCTGCTTTTGTAATAAATAAGCTTTGAAAGCCTCACGTCCTTTTGTACTTTGACAGGTTTTCTTTAGAAAAAGCTTCCAACCATTTAACTGATTCATATTTATATTTTCCTGTCGTAAAAAATCAATATAACATTTCCTTGCAATTTCATATTGTTCACGTTCTTCTGATTTCATTTCAACTTCAATTGTTACTACATCATATGTAGATAATGTTGTGCCTTTTAATTCATGAATATGACTTTGAAAACATAATGGCCCGCATAACTGATATAATAATTTCTCTTTACCATCAGTCCGCTCAGGTGTTGCAGTAAGACCTAATCTAAATGGAGCCAGTGAACCAGAAGCAGCATATTGATATTGAGCACCTGGAAGATGATGACATTCATCAAATATTTGCAAACCAAATTGATTTCCTTTGTGATTAACATGTATTAATGCCGAATCATAGGTCGTTACTGTAATTGGTTGAATATCATAAGAACCTCCGCCTGTAAGCCCAATTTGTACATTAAAAAATTTTTTTAAAACCTCATACCATTGATGCATTAAATCTATTGTTGGCACATGTATTAATGTTGGCCTCCTGGTTTGCTCAATACACAATATTGCTAAAATTGTTTTCCCTGCTCCTGTAGGCATTACAACCACTCCCCTTGAACCTTGCTTTTGCCACTCATTTAAAGCTTCTTTTTGATAATCTCTTGGATTTATTTTTTTCTTGATCGGAAAATCACATGGCTGAAACCTTCTAGCAAAATCCTTATATTGTATATTGTGCTTTATAAGAGTTAATACTATATCACGATAGTAATAGGCAGGAGCCCGGTATTCTCCTGTGCGATTATCCCATTTAATCATTGATAAAAAGGATAATATGTGCTCAGGTAAATTATTAATTAATAATGTCGATTTATCAAAACCAATTGTAGTTTCCATAATTAATATTTATTATTAAATAGTTAATCTAATAAGAAAAATAAGTCTATAAAAAAAATAATGAACTTATTTTTATATTTTAAATATTAAAGTGTCAATAATATTATTATGACTTGGTGGACTTAGTGGACTTGTTAATTAAAAAGTGATATAAAGTGTAAATTATATTCCAATTTTAATTTTTCCAAGCATGTGAAGTGTTAGTCTATGTTCGTCAATGTCAGTCCATACGAAATTCTAAAAACCAAGTATATCTGTGTTTGTCCATGTCAGTCCAAACGAAATTCGAATAACCAATTTTGACTATAATATTAAAATACAATTAAGGAAAACAAAAAAATGCAGTCTATAGATGAAATCCTATCATTAATTGAAAGACCTGCCAGATATTTAGGTAATGAAATAAATGCAACCCAAAAAGATATTTCTAAAGCTAAACTTAAAATTGCTCTTGCATTTCCTGATCTTTATGAGATTGGTACAAGTCATTTTGGTATTCAAATACTTTATAATATAATTAACAGCAGAGATGACTCTATTGCTGAAAGAGTTTATGCGCCTGCAAAAGATTTAGAAAAAATTTTAAGGACGAAAAATAAAAAATTTTTTTCACTTGAATCAAAAACCGAACTTAATAAATTTGATATTTGCGGCTTTAGCCTTTTATATGAACTTAACTATACAAATATTTTAACAATATTAGATCTTGCAGGAATACCCTTTTTAGCAAAAAATAGACTCGAATCTCATCCTATAATAATTGCAGGAGGCCCATGTACTGTTAATCCTGAACCAGTTTGTGAATTTTTTGATGCATTAGTAATAGGTGATGGCGAATATGTAATAAATGAGATGATTGATTCATGGCTAAAATGGGATAAAAAATTTAAGAAAGATCTTTTAGAATTATGGTCAAAAATAAAAGGTGTTTATATTCCATCATTTTTTGAAGTTTATTACGATGGTTTTCAACAAAAACTTATCCCAAATAATCCTGACTATACGCATATTTCAAAAACAATTGTTTCTGATTTAAATAAAACCCCTTTTCTAAAAAAAATTATTGTACCTTTTGGTAAACCTGTACATGACAGGTTAAATCTTGAAATTGCCAGAGGATGCACAAGAGGTTGTAGATTTTGTCAGGCAGGAATGATTTACAGGCCTGTTCGTGAAAGATCAATAGAAAATATTTTACAACTATTGGAACATGGACTAATATCAACTGGATATAAAGAAATTTCTTTGATGTCACTTAGTTCAGGTGATTATAGCCTTTTATTAGAGCTTATGCTGGAAATTATGTCAAGATGTGAAAAAAGGCATGTAGCGGTATCATTTCCATCATTACGAGCAGGAACTATAACGCCAGAAATTATGAGCCTTATTAAAAAAGTAAGAAAGACTGGTTTTACTATAGCTCCTGAAGCTGGAAGTCAGAGATTAAGAAATATAATTAATAAAAATATTTCTGAAGATGATATTTTAAATACTATTCAAGAGGCTTTTCAAGCTGGTTGGAAGCTTATGAAATTATATTTTATGATTGGACTTCCATTTGAAACTGATAATGATTTAGAAGCTATTATTGATTTAATTAATAAAATTAAAAAGTCTTTTAAAGGAAATCATATCAATGCAGGGGTTTCTACATTTATTCCAAAATCACATACTCCATTCCAATGGTCTTCGCAAATATCATTAAGTGAATCACAAGAAAAAATTAATTATTTAAAAAAGAATTTAACAATGGGTAAGGTTAAATTAAAATGGCAAAATCCAAAACTTAGTTATTTAGAAGGAATTTGGGCAAATGGAGATAGGCGTTTAAGCGGACTATTAATCAAAGCTTATGAATCTGGATGCAGATTTGATGGCTGGGATGATTCTTTTAATTTTTCAATATGGGATGATTTAATAAAAAATTATAATGTGGATCTAAATAAATTTTTACAAAAAAAAGATTTAAACTATCAATTTCCCTGGGATCATGTTGATTGTGGTATTTGCAAATCCTTTTTAATAAATGAATTTAAAAATGCTCAAAATGCTTTGACATTAACAGATTGTAGAACAGAAAAATGTAATAATTGCGGTGTCTGTGATTTCAAAACTATTAAACCTGTTGTTAATGATAAAAATTCTTTAAATATTATCCAGACAGAAAAAGATAATAAAACAAATACTATTCAAAAACAAGAATCAATAAATGAATTTAAAAAAATTAAATGTTTTTTTCAAAAAAGAGATTTAGCACGTTTTTTTGGACATCTAGAAATGGTAAATATATTCATTAGAGCCTTTAATAGAGCAAAAATCAGTTTAAAATATTCACAAGGATTCCATCCTATGCCAAAAATTTCATTTTCTGATCCAATTCCACTTGGAATGCAAAGTAATAATGAATGGTTTATTGCAACTATAGTAAATAATTATTCAAATAAAGAAATCTTTGAAAAATTAAATAAAGAGCTTCCAAAAGGACTTTTTATTTTTAAATGCAGTGATGCGATTAATTTAAAAAAACCAAAAAAAATTTTTAAAAATATTTACGAAATATGTCTTGCTTCAGAAATCTTTGATGAATCAAAATTAAATAAATTTCTAAATATTGATGAATTATATGTTTCAAAAACAAATAAAAAAGGCAAAACTTATAATATTGATCTAAAAAAGACTATTAAAGAGATTGAATTAATTAATCAATCAACACTAAAAATTACAGTTGTCAACGAAATCGGTAATAAAGTTAAAATAATAAAAATTATCCAGGCAATATTCGATAATATTTCAGAAGTAGAATTATTAAAATCAAATATCTTAAAACGCTATTAATTAAAAAATCCAATTAATAATTAAAAACCAACAACATCAAAAACAAATGGGTATGATACAGCAACTTCTAAAGCTTTAGGTTTTGGAAATGACCAATTTTGAATTGAAGATTTTATACATGAATGTAATTTTCCTGATTTAACAGACGATGAACTAACAGATATTTCTGAAACATTACCATTCATCATAATTTTCCATTCAAAAACTGCCTTGCCCATAATAGAAGGGTCTTCGATTAATGACATTTCATAACAATATGTTATATCATCAATATGTTCATCAATTACCTTTTTAACAACTTCTCTGCTCATCCCTCCCATTATTTGTACTCTTTTGCTGAGATTAGCTGTAACTAATGACTTAACCTTTTTTTGACCAATATCCCCCTTTTCAAGATAAGCAATACCTTTATCTATACCTTTGCCATTTCCACCACTTCCACCTGTTCCCATAGCTGTTCTTATTACCTGACTGCTGCCCATTGTATTTATTCTGCCTGAACCAGTATTAATTTCAATCTTACTATTGCCTAATTTTCCTGCAACCCCACCAATTCGAAAATTTTTTCCACTTACATTTGATGTTTCAATTGCATCAAGATTAGTTACAGGTGCTAATGTTTCAATATTTGCTGATGGTACATTATTACTTCCAAGAATACTCAATATTCCTTGTTGATTTATATCTTTTGTAGTTGTATTACCTTTTTGAAAACTACCTGAAATACCTGGACTTCCTGCTAACCCTTTTGATTTCCCAATTTTTCCTTTTTTGTTAGCATATGACTTTCTAGTATGTTTATTATCCTTTTGTAATCTAACTTTTTTTGTATTCTTTTTTATATTTTGTTTTCTTTGCTTTTTAGCGATATTTGTTTTTTCAGGTACTATTTCTTGTTTTTTATTAAAATCAATCTTTAAATTTTCTGGTTCTTTTTTTATTTCTTTTTTTTCAGGTACAACTTTGTTTTTTTTCGAAATACTGGCAAATTTTTTTTTCAAATCAATTATATCCTGAGTTTCTATTTTTACAAAATGAGGCGTTTTATATATATTGTTTTGCCCTGGTAATGAAATAAAAAAACTTGCAATAAAAATAACAAAAAAATGAAATATAATTGAGCCGCACAAATTTTTTATATTAAAGGTTTTATTATGAGGTAAATCAGAAACCATAGGTTTTTCTAATGCTGAAACTTTTCGAATCTTATATTTACAATCATCATCTTCTAAAATTATATAGCCTGTTTCAGGAATTTTACTTTGATATATTTTTTTTGATATCAGCGTTGAATTATCACTATTTTTTAAATCATGACAATTCCCTTCATCATCATAAATTTTAACCTGAAACTCTTCATTAAAATTAAAAAAGCATGTTGTTTTATTATATTCTACTAATAAATTTCTATTAATATAATACTTTTCAAAAGGTCTAAGATAAGTAATGTCAATAATTGAATCAGATACAAATTTTGTTATTTCTATATCTTTATCTTTATTATTATTTAATTCATTGTTTTGATCTTCAAGTAAAATTTCCTCTAAACTATATTCTGGAAGAAAATCTTCTTCATCATCATTTTCATCGTCATGTAAATAATGATCAATATTATTATTGCTATAATTATTTTTCATATTTTCAGTTGGTTTTACATTATGATCAGAATTTAAATTTTCATATTTTGTTAGATTAAGACCTTGTTTATTTTCACAATCTGATAAAATATCTTTTTTATTAGTTTTAGAGTTATTTATTTTTTCTGAATTTTTATTTGCTTTATCAATATCACTTGAAACTTCAGATACATCTTTTTTACATTTCAAACTATTATTTTTTCTATTGTTTTTAATTATTTTTTTGACTTTATTATTTTCAACGATATGAACGACAGCTCCGGTTTTTTCAATTTGCTTTTTGATTTTAATTGCAGATTTATATCTAAGATTTTGTTTAATAATTATTTCTTTTCCAGAAAATAAATATTCAATATCCTTATCATTTATATTAAATAATTTTTTAAAATTATTCTTAACATTTTCAAAATTATTATCTTTATATATTTCTGATTTAAATACAATGTGGTATTTTTGCTGAGTTTGTTTTTTTATATCATCATTGGGATTAATAATAGTGGACTGATTATGGCGATCTTCAGATAACTTATTGTTTGAACTTATATTTGTTGAATGATTATTATGATTTGAAGATGAATCATTATGAATTGCAGATAAATCAATTTTTTGTTTTAGTTTTATTTTTAATAAGTATTTTCCAATTGTTATAATATCAAGCGGTTTTATAATCTGTTTTTGCGCAATATCTCCATTTATAAATACATTATCTGAATTATTATTTTCGATAACAATACTACTATTTTCTATTGAAAAAAAAGCAGCAATATCAGGAATATCTATATCATCAAATTTTATATCAGCAGAATTTCCACTTCCAACAGAAAAACAATCTTTAGTAAAACAGTCAAAACCCAAATAATCATCTTTATAAAAAATATAAACCTGAACTACAGCATCACTTATATTTTTATAATTCAAATTATTAAAACTTACATTTTTTTTGTAATTACTAAAACTGCTCATAATTTTTTTTACCTGTTAATTAAATGAATTATAATTTGTAATAATAAAATATATATTCTTTTGTATTTGTTTATTACTTAATTGAATAAAAGAATATTTTTACAAAAAATAATTTGAATACACTAAAAAATTAATTTTTTTATAATTTTATTTTTGATTCCAACTTTGATCTTTTTTGGGCATACAAATTAAGTTGACTAAATTGAAAATGACTGATAAAAATTTTTAATCATTTATTAAATTGTTCTTTTATACTTTTTTGAAATATTTTGTGAATTAAATAATAATATTTTGTTAAGTAAGTAATACTATAATTCAACTTTATTTTTATACAAAACATTTAGAAAGGATTGACTGGTGGATAAAAATATAAAATTTTTAGTGGTGGAAGATTCGTATTCATCAAGAATGATGATTGTAGAAATAATTTATAAAATTGGTTTTAAAAATATTGTAGAAGCAGTTGATGGCAAGGATGCCTTTGAAAAATTAGAAAAAGAAAATGATATAGACCTGATAATAACTGATTGGAATATGCCTAATATTAATGGGTTAGAATTGACTAAAATGGTTCGCAGCAGTGATAAATTTAAGCATATACCAATAATAATGGCAACAGCTCAAGGTGAGAAGGAAAAAAAGGATGAATTAATAAATGCAGGAGCAAATGCCTATCTTTCTAAACCTTTTTCTTTTATTGATATTAAAAATGCTATTTTTAAACTTATTTCAAAAAATGATATTTCAAAAAAGAATGTTTTTGAATATAAAAAGCCAAAGTTGATTGGAGATAGTAAAATTGTTATAAATGTAGCTCATATTCAAGTAACAGATCATATTATTCTTGGAGTTTTAAAACATTTAATAAATGCAGGAAACCTTAATCCAAAACATTTTCATTTAGAAACTCATTGTATGCATAGCTGGAATCCTGTTTATGATCATATTGAACAGGGGAAAGTTGAAGCTGCACTTATACTTGCACCAATGGCAATGGATTTATATAGCTATGGCATACCAATAAAACTAATTTTACTCGCTCATAAAAATGGAAGTAAATTAGTTAGAAAAAAAGATTCAGATATTGAATCAGTAAAAAAATACTTCAAGTCAAAATCATTTTTATTACCCCATATAATGTCTATTCAATATATAATGTCTGAACAATATTTTCGTAGTTTAGGACTTCAAATGGGTGTTGTTGGAAAAGAAAATGTAGATATCTTTATTGAAGTAGTTCCACCTGTTAATATGCCTGAGTATATGGTAACAAATAAAGAAGTAGCTGGCTTTATGGCAGCAGAGCCAATTGGAAGCAAGGCTATATATGATGATATTGCAGAATGTCTTTTTATTTCTGGAAAAAAATGGAAAGATCATCCATGCTGTGTTTTAGCAGTTTTAGACCAGTTAATAATTGATTATCCTGAAGCTATACAAGAATTTGTTAATATGCTTGTTCAGGCAGGCTTATTTGTTAAAGAAAATCCAGCTGAATCAGCAGAAGCATGTGTTAAATTTTTAGATCCTGAAGCAAGCTTAGGTTTTACTTCACAATTAATTGAAGATATTATTACTACTGAAAATGGACTTACCACAGATAATTTAATTCCTGATATAAAAGACTTTGAACTGATACAACAGTATATGGTTAATGAAATGCATATAGGTAATATTATAGACCTTGAGAAATTTATTATTAAAGATTTTGGACAAAATGCATATGATAATATTAAGTTTTAATTCTAAACAAAGCTCATAAAGTTCGAGGCAAATATCAATTCAAAACATACGTAACTAATTAACTCACTAAATACATTGTATAAATAACTTTCATCAAAATTGATATCAGCAATAATTCTTGTATCTTCTTTAAATTTTGGACTTGATTGAAAAAAAATGACAAATTTAAGCACCGAAGGTGCGAATTATTATAGCCCAGGGCGAAGTCCCAATGCTGTTGAATTAAGGAAAATTTTTATAAATTTGAATTATTTACTGCTAAGATACAAGGAAATTAACTTATTAAAAATAGTGCCATAAAAATAACCTGGGTTAATTTACGTTTCCTTTCGGCAAGCATGCATTGAAATAATAAATTATTGGTTATAGGCATTGTAGAGACGTTGCATGCAACGTCTCTAAATAGTCAATTTGTTAAACAAATCAATTTTAATACACGCTCACCGGAAGGCCACGTGTCCTTTCGGCAAGCATGCAT
>Ga0272440_1003660_pt1 | contig 11368 bp, 32 predicted proteins | sample SSMMMBAug17_FD_192440 | JGI IMG/M metagenome (GOLD analysis project Ga0272440, IMG submission 192440) | Marine sediment archaeal communities from Little Sippewissett salt marsh, Falmouth, MA, United States - SSM-MMB-Aug17 | ecosystem: Environmental > Aquatic > Marine > Wetlands > Sediment ... | reverse complement strand
CATTGCGGCATCTGAGGAACATAAGATTGGCGGTGAAAGATGGATTGATCTCCTCTCCATATACAAAGGCAAGGTAGTAAACGTCAAGTCTGTTAAAGGGTGGGTTTTGGAGGCGATCAAAGAGTAATTCGCTGGTGCTTGATAGATTCGTGGCGCCACAACATTTAATGATAAGACAAAAGAGTTAACAATGACACATAAAAATTTTGAATTAACTTGTAAACGATTAAACGTCGATAAAGATACAGCGCTAAAAACAGCAAAGATGCTTGACATTGACATCGAGTCGATCGGAACTCTTTGCAAAACATCGATATTCTTTGTTATCGCGAGGAAGGTAAAGACTGGAAAATTAAACCCTGAGGTGCAAAGATGAACAAAAAAGATCTGATTGACTGCACGACAGCTTTCCATGAAATTATTGCTAATAAAGCCGAAAAAGGTGCCATTGACCTTCGAAAAGCAATGGAAGTTGGAAGAAGCGTATACCAGTGCTCAAAAAAAGAAGGGCGCACGTCCATTGATAGATGGGAAAATGGAATTGATCACCACCCGATATCAATAATGCTAATGTCGTTTTTATCTGAGCACGATTTCTGTGATTACAACGATCATTTCTGCTGGAAGTATGGCGGCGACGGAGATAACGGCGAAACGCTCATGTATGAAATGGATGCATTTTTTGAGACAGTGGCACCAGTTCAGGATAAAGCAAATTGACAATAAACATCAGCGATTTTGATACATGCTGGATCAAGCTCTCAATTGCAAATTATCCACACATAAGCCGTAAGAGCAGGCTAATAAATCTGTTCACGAAGACGGAATGGGATCAATATATTGCCGGAGCAAGAAATTGTACAAAAAGCATCTATTTGCGTGACCTTGTACATATTGATACCCCAGGATTCTACTCTGGAAGCGTTAGCTTTCCAGAAGACATTCTTCCATTCATAACATAATAATTAAAAAACCATACAATTTACGGAGGTACAAAATGATGTTCTTAAGAGTTATTGCAGTTCTGTGTTTTTGCACCAATGCCATGCTGCCTTTAGCATTTGGACACAAACCAAATGCCGTTCAAAAGGTGTTTGCGATGGCCGGCGTTGCTTCACTGATCATCCTCTAACGCATGATTAAATTGATAACGGTTACAATGCCGGATTTCGATACAGCATACGCCATTCTTAAAGTAGCTGGACTTGAATATGACATATCCGAATACAACAACTTTATTTACAAAGTAAGACAGGTTTGTTGTATGTACAGAAGAGAGTGGAATACCGGCGTTTATGGGAAATCAGTAGCAAGACTGAGTTGTGACGAAATAAGCCATGTCGATATATCCAAGAATAACTTTGACTCATACTACACAATACCAATGCGAGTGTATAAAATCCTGGCTAAACATGAACAAGGTTGAGTTATATGACTTCGATACGGCATGGGTGATACTCAGCGTTGCGTTACCAGATTTCATAACAAAGGCACCGGCTGGAACAAGGTACATACTTGATATTAGTGAAGATACGTGGATGAAGATAATAAATAAATGCTTCTATGATCGAACACTGACAGAAAATGTATGTCAAGTCTCTTTGCTTGGTGACATAATGCTATTTAGCATACCAATAATTACAATAAAAAATATCACGGAGGTAAGAAATGACTAAAGATCAAGAACACCAATCCGTCGCCATTGAGGCGATGGAAGAAAGACCGTCGGCGTTTATTAGACCATCAACAGCAAAAAAGCTGAATGCCATAATCGCTGCTGGTTGGGAAGTAAATATGGCGTGCGATAAGGTTGAGGCGCCAAATGGAATGAGGTGGACAGTATCATTTACGAAATTTATTGGTGGCGACTATCAAAACCAACCGGCTGGAAGGCACGACTTAAAACTCGATACTGCGATAATCATTGCCATTAACACAGCGTGTCCTGAGATAAAACAACTTGCGTCGCGTATATGATAAAACGCGGTCGAGCAAAGCTCAAGCCTTTCGATGAGGCGTATGCGATATTTAAGTTCGTCGCACCCGAAAGGCTAAAAGTAAAACCAATTGGAAGCTCAGAAAAACACATCCTTGGTCTTGATAAGATGCTATATAGCATATATACCAGAAACGATGTCTCCCTTGTCATAGACTATGAAGATGTAACAGAGTATTGTTCTATCTACTTCCATACCAAACATGAGGTAGCATATCAATCATTAGTAAAGGTAAGGGATTTGGAGGCAATTGCGGAAGAAATTTGCTGGGACCCTTGAGATTCGTGGCGACACAAGCCTATAACCAAAAAATTGGATAAAGCATGAAAGAAATAACATTGTGCAAAAATGCGGATGTCATGGAATTCGATGAAGCATTCCTTGCTATGAAGGTTTCCGGATATGGACATCATGCAGAAATTAAAAATGTAAATCTTATGGGCGAGTCTTTTGATGTAAAGCTCCTTTTTGGGTACTATAAGTTTAACTGGAATAATGTTCTCTTTGGATCTGTAGACGCTGTTAGGGACAACCACCTTGGAAGTTCATACATCCTTATCATAAGAAGTGGATGCCAGTTTGGATATTACAAACATGACGATGGACTGGTCGTTCCAATGTGGGCTGCTGGCATCCTGATTAAAAATATCACACCAAAAACAATGGAGGCAAAATGAAAAAGCCAAGCGATTTTACAAATCATCCGTTTGACTCGGTGTTTAAAAGCACTGAACATGAAACGATCGCCAGAAATATAATGGTTATCCTGAAAAGAACCGGCAACAAGTTCAGACCATTAACATGGGATGAATACAAAGCGGAACGATTGAAAGACGGCAACTTCTCTCCAAGGGAAGTGAGCTATTTTAATGAAGTTCACGAATACTGCGTGAGTGGCGACACGGCCAGGCTTTTTAGCAAAGCATGGAAAAAAGATGTTTGAACTTGACTTATCTGTAATTCCAAGCTTCAAAGAGGCGTGGATAAAGTTAAATATTGCTGGAATGACTGATTGTTTTGGAATAACGTTGCGCACTCGCACTCGTTACATAGGATCTATATTCGAAGATGAGTGGGAATATGTATTTTCTGATCGCTCAACTATTAAAATCACATCTAGTGAAAGCCGTTACTTCATAGATTCAGGTGACGGGTCATATGAAACTATTAAAATAAAGGCTTTTGAACTTTTAATTGGAGAAAAAAATGGACATAAACAAGGTTCTTGAAAGCCTATGTGTTAAAGACGCTCGAAACCCAGACTGCATCCTCGAAGAAGAGGAAATGTACTCTGGGGCACGGAGAAAAGACGGGTGCTCTTGTGATAACTGTTTTTATAGACGGGCTATGCTTGCAGAAGAAATTCTTCGCCTGATTGCTCTAACAAAAAATAAAAGCCTTCAAGCTGGATTCGAAATAACAGACTATAAAAAAGCAAAGGTTTTTGATTTCGAAACAGCATACGCAAAGCTGAAAATCACAAACGCGCACTTTGTTACAAGGCAGAGCGACGTCAGAAGAATAGCCCATATGGATAAGCAAAGATGGGAAGAGTTATTTGAAAAGCCAATTTCCTATAAAAAGGTGGTAAATTCTACCGAAGTAAGGTACGGTATTTACAAAGAATATCCATTTTTTGACGAAAACAAACACAAACTTATCTTTTCACCTGAAGAAAACTTTCTAAGCTTCCTTTTTGAAGCAGTTGTAGAAGAATTTATTGACTAAAACTACAGTAACTGGAGGTAAAAATGATACGATTAAATAGCGTCGAGACTGAAAAGGTTCAGCTCGAAGTTGTCGAATGCAACTGCGGTTACCATATGACCGCAGACTTTACATACATCGACCAGGTTAAAGACTTTGATCTCGTTTGCCCTGCGTGCAATGACAAGATAAATACAAAAGAACTCAAAGATCTTGTGCAGCACATCAAAACAATAGTGGTCAACCGCAGGGAGTATGAGATATTTAAGGACCCTGAATCATCAACCGGAAACTATTGGGCAATGCGCTGTAGCGGAAGCAGGTCGCAGCTATTCGCAGAGCTTGAATATCTTGAGAATGCACTGTCCAAAGAAGAAGTTGACTGGAATTGAGGCACTTATGGACTTTGAAGCAAAATACTCTGTCAAAATAAAGTTTGATTACAATTATGATCAAACTACTCAAGAAGAAATTAAGTCCTGGGTCAACGATGTTTACGAAAAAGCAAAAAGCATTGCATCCGAAAATCAAATGTCGATAGCATACATAGGCAAGGGAACCAAAGACTACTATCAATTAATGGTAGATTCCTTCAAAAGCTTTTCGAAGCTATACGAGGTTGGGAAAAGTATTGAAGATATGATTATTGCACATCATGGAAAGCTTTATTCAGACACAAATAAACGATTTCCGGATGCAGAGGACCTAATCAAGTCAATTGTAACCATCTATTCTCTGGCGAATCAAATTTAATTAATTAGTAAAGCAAACTACAAAATTTAACGGAGGTTAATATGAAACAAGCGGTTGTTAAGTATAACATTGAGCTCGAAGTTGATAGCAATGAGCCGACGCTTTATGAAGAATTTGGGCTTACCGAAAGCGTCAGCGTTATAAATGGAAAGCGCCTCATTAAGATGCGTGCTCAAACATTTCGACAAGCAGAAGCAGCTATTGACGACATCTTGTTGGCCGATGCTGAAGCAAACATCGTTTCCGATGGTGAGTATGGATTCAAGTGCTCGTCAAGTAAGGGTAGTGTAAAAATCACGCCATCATCGTATCACTACGGTCGAGTCTGGGGCGCATTGAAAAGCGTTTGCGATCAGGCAGTGCGAACGCTGAATATCGGTATCCTACCATCCTTGCCAGATAAGCTGTGAGAGCCAAGCTAAAGTCATTCAAGGAATGCTATGCAATTCTAACAATCCTTGGATGCACCGACGAATACAGGGTTTGGCAAAACAAAATATGGGGAATTGATGAACAAGAGTGGAATCGTTCTTTTGTAGATTACGAAGCATCCGTCGATCCATCAACCATATACGACCATAAACTTCATTCCATCCTTGGATTTTCGGCATTCTTTTATTCCAAGGACATGGTTTTACTTGTTGATGACCCTGAAAGGTTTTCGAGCCACCTTGAAACGCTACGAGCAGAAGATGAGTACAACTAAATCAGTTGCCATTATGGACTTTGATCTTGCCTATGCGACACTGAGGATTCTTGGAAGCAAACACGCAAAAGAAACGCCGATAAATAAAACAAAGATGATTTCGCTCTGCGACAAGTGGGGGTGGCAAAATCACCTTTACCCAAGAATCGAAATAATAGAATTTCTTCACAATCACTGTCTAATAACTGGATCAACCTCAGGCTATCAGATTATGATGCCAAAAGAAGTAATAGAAGCAGTAACGCTCACCAAATAATAATCAGAACAATAACATTTAACAAAACCACTTGGAGTTAAAGTGAAGATCTACAAAGAAAAGCGAGGCGTCATTAGCCGACGCTCAGTGTGGTGCTGCATTCATGAAGGATATTTATATACAGCGCCAACACTAAGAAAGCTCATCCATGTGTTAAACACAGAATGGGAAAAAGATAAAAACCTTGTTGGATAACCTTTAATTAAAAGATCTGGAGAAAAAAATGAAACAGAAGATGCTCAATATCACTGTAATCAGGGAAGACTGCACCTTAGTATTGAATCACAAGTATGCGGTCGAGGCGCTGTTCGCATTAGCAACCGCTGATGTTGTAAAGATGGAAAAAAGAGTGATTCAACGGGCCGCCAAAAAGTGGCACACACTGGCAAAGCTCACGATCGCTGTAATGAAGTCTATCAGCTACAAAGATGTGCAGTTCTCGCTTGGAGTTGCCGAGGCGGTGCTTAAATGAAGTTCGAAGGAAGATGCACATTCATACCGTTCGATGAAGCCCTTCTTCGTGTATCGTTAGCGTTTCCAGAACACATAAAAAGATGGGTAACTGGGGAAGTCTTTATATGCGGATACAATAAGAAAATATTTGACATACGACTTTGCTTTGGGCCGGCAAGGTATGGATTTAAGTCAACAAACTATCGCTATGAAGGCGATGTTATTGAGATAATTCCATATAGAAAACAGCAATCGCTTGTGGTCCTTCCACAAAAAGTGTTTGACTTAATCGTTGACGAGAAATTTCCGGTATGATAGTAGGTGAAATGTACTCAATGCTAAAGTACGACGCAGCGATATTCGTGCTGAAAGCCAATGGCTTTGGAAGCTCAATACTTGATGGATATAAGGATTTTTATAGGTATGAAATCGCAAAAAGAACATGGAATAGGTCCGTAGCCAATAAACCGATCGAAGTTAGGTGGACAGATGGTGGCTATGTGTGCATTGGCAGGCTTCGCGGAAATATTCGTGTCCTCGAAGAAGATGTATTTAATCTATTAGCAACAAAGGTTGATGATGGACAAAAAATTTAACACGTCAGTGATTATAAGAAGAAATGTTAAGTTGCTTGAATTTGATAATGCATATTCCGTATTAAGAGTTACTGGACACACAAGGCGTTCAATCGGGGCTTTTGTTACAGGTAATAGCGAAAAAACTATTGGCTTCTACAACAAGAATCAATGGAATGAATTTATCGTCTTATCAAAAACATCATTGAGTGGAATAGTGCTGATTAAAGGGACTGGGGCGGCAGGTGATCACGCGTGGCTATCAAATTCAACTGGATTCAATCTTCATCTAAGAATGGAGGTGATAGAATTAGTAACAAGGTAGTTTTCCCAGACTTTGACACGTCCTATGCAATGCTAAAAATTGCTGGAGACGAAATGATACGAATCGTAGAGATCGACGGCGTTGGGTATCCGCGCATCGGGATATACACAAAAGAGTTCTGGGACTGCTTCTTTGATGGGGACGTGGTAGTGCTTGATCTCAAAAAAGCCCCATATCAAAATCGATTTGGTTTAGAAACTATGTATTACCTAAAAAAGTATAACAACAATTTCATTCAAGTAGCTCTCCCTAAATCAGTATTTAACATTTTAGCAAAGGAGGTAGATTGATACTCACAAGAAAAATAAACACCGTGGTGGTGTTTGTCTGGAAATATTCCTGTAACATCGGAAAGAATATTTCCCTCGCCACAGCAAAGTCGGTCACCGAAGACATGTTTCTGTCTATGCAAAGCATCGGTATAAGGCTGTCCGAGGTCGATGTAGTGAGAATAATAAACAACACTAACTGGCTGACCTATTGTAGGCAGGTTGACGCGATTGAAAGGGAACGCGAAGATGACGCCTGTGATAAGCCCCTAACGCTCCTCACGCATGTCTAAACTCAAAGAATCCGGAAAAATTAAGCTCATCAGTCTCGAAGAGGCTGTAACCAGAGCAAAAATAGCATACCCATACATGATTACAGAAATAGATGGGGTTGAGCGATTCATTTTGTTTGGAATGTCCAGTGGGGCATATGCGGCAGCCTGTGAGACGGTAGTCAGGTACAGAAGGTCACCAAGTGGGTTATATTATGAGCTGTTAATGCCAAGAGCAAAGAGGAGATTCGCTCTTTTAGCTCAAAACTCACTACTGCTTCTCGTAAAGGAGTTTTTATGAAATATTACAAATTGATGCCAAAAGACGCGCTGGCTGTTGCAATAAAAATGGTTGAAGATAGCGACAACAGCGAGTTTCTTGACATTATTAGTACTGGACCAAAAACGGTACGAGTTAAGGTTACGCAACACAATATTCTCGTGATCGCGAATAATCTTGCCGCAGTAATATCACCGGACGTTGCATCAATTGTATTCGGGGACTCTGTTTTAAAACAAAGCACTGAAATATTAAGTGAAAAAGAGTTTACGATGCTTGGTGCGGCGTACTGCCCATATTGTCTTTCTGAATTTAATCACTACAGCGGAATCGACATAATGGAGAATACAGCATACCAGAGATCTATTTGCGGTGAGTGCGGGCGGGCCGTAGATTCAAGGTATCGCCTTGACGGTTATATGATAACTTAGGAGGAAAATTGATTAAGGAAATCGCAGAAAAACATGAAAAGTCAGCAAAGCTGACCAAAGAAATAGATGCGACGAAAAAGCTGTACAGGCTCGTAAAAGATAACAATGCGAGTAATATAGTGCTTGCCGTCGAGTTTAAGGATCATACGTACAAAGAAGATGGGCGCCCTGGAAGAGCGCAGGCAGCACAGCAAATTGCGAATGCGCTCGGACTCTCAATACCAGAAGGAATGATAAAAGAGGACGAGCGAAACAGCAGGTTTGAAGTTAGCCTTGATGATCTCGAAACTATGTTTGTCCTTGATACCATTATCAAGGTAAAGCAACAGCAGCGAGTGAAGATATTGCGATATTTTAATTCGCTGGAGAAAAAGATTGCCAAGAGTTGAAGTAAAGTATGATGGGCTTCCGTCGTTCGAAGTGTCCTGCTTCTTGGCGAAATCGTTCGTGTCGCCACAACATGTAACCGGAAGAGTAGTGACAACGCTTCATGGTTTTACAGAGTCAGAATGGAATTCCTATTTAACCAAGCCATTCAGGCTTGTAAGCGACCGCTACCGAGAAGATGATTTTATATTAATATCAAATGATGACCACATTTTTGGTGGCGTTGATTTAAAGTTCATCGAAATGATGGATCTTCTTACCAGAAAATAATTCACAAAACAACATTAAACAAAAAAGTTGGAGGCAACATGGTTATCCGTCTCTTAAGAAAGCTGCGCCTTTTAGGTGCCAAAAACATAGCGAAAAATCAATTTGAAGCAACGCGAGTGGCGTTCCCGTCGCTCATTGAGTCACACTTCGAAGACCTGAAAGCCGCTACGAAAAAGCGGAAAGCGAGAGCGAAAGCATGACTCAAAAAGTGCTAAGTATTGTGGCGGCGATCGGCATTATATATATTGAGGTTGCCGCTGCAACTTATAAGCCAGACTTTTATTCTGCTGCAATATTCGCCATTGTGTTTATGTCGGCGGTGAACGTGACAAGCGTTGTTCTGCCGGCAAAACATATGGCGTTCTATCTTGAGTACCCGCAGTGGTATAGCTCTACAATTAGCGCACTGGAAATCGCAATGTCAGTGGTAGCCATACTGTTTCTGTCAGAAGTAATTGGAAACATTTACGCCCTAACATGCATTGCGGTTTTAATCAAAAGGTATTTGATAACAATTTACATGCAAGGAGTATCATGAAAAAAATTAAAATCTTTGTCTTAAAGTTGCTGGCCAGAGTAGCGATAAAGGCAAGCGACGAAGAAAGGGCTGAGCTTAGCTCGGCGATCAAGCAAATCAACACTGTGACAAAATCAAAAGCAACGTTGATCAAGTCAATAAACATCATATCATTTCTCTACGGAGACGGGGTTGACGTTGTTTCAAATTCGACATCTATGGATAGGCTCAACTTGTTGTTTGACAGCATGTGGGCAACTCTGGTGGTTCAACAAAAATCGATCGTCACAGCGATGGTAGAGCTCGATGAAGATCGAGTCGTTTAAAAGATACAAGATTTTTGACTTTAATACATCTGCACTTCTTCTAAGGTTTGAGTTTGGTCGACCTTGGATTTCACGCATAATCACAACAAACAAAAATAATGGCGGAACAGAAACATTGATACTTGGAATTAGCGAGTATTCGTGGCCAAGCATTGTATTTGTCGACGAGATATTAAGTGTTGGCGGCATGCAATACGCGGCAATTGAATCTTCAAAGCCGAAAATTGAAAGAATGTTAATTCCGCTATATGTACTTGAAAATTTAATTAAAGGAGAAGTATCATGGGATCTATAGCATATGCATTCCTAAAAGCAGTCGGACTTGATCCGGAAAAGGTCACAAGAAAACAGTTTACCAGTGCAAAGAAGGAAGTTGCTCGCCGTTTGTATGGTGAGATGACCGGAAACAAGAACAAGGACGCCATTCTTGTTCAAATTTACCGGCTCGGCGTAAAATTAGTAACAAATCCAAATGTGCTCTCTATTAGGGAGTTGATGTGGGAATTAAATAGAGCGTTGAGGCTCAGAGATATGACGTGTTACAAAAAGAGCGTTATTATTACTGAGGCACACGCTCGAATCGCTCTTACGCCAACGGACAAGTTCTTTATGGCAGTATTCGGACAATTTTAATGGTGAATTTATCAGAATACAAGGAAGCTGTTGCAGTAAATAATTTTGACAGCGACGGCACGATTATCGGTATCGAAAAAGATATATGGGACGATTTGGTTGATGGCAATCCGTACAAAGTTTTGTACAAAACACCCCTCACAAATGGAACGCTTCTTAATATTGCCACCGACCACGGTCCGCTTTGCATACCAGAGCAATGTTGCTATGAGGTGAAGTCGTGAAAAATACAGTATTTTCGGTGCAGGTCAATCTTGGACGATAGCTGCACAGAGATTCTGGAAATTGGAAACTCAAGGTGGCGCATTGATTCTAACTACAAAGATGTCGCGCTAAGAGTTTTGTGTAAAACAGAAAAGATCGAAAGAAATAGTTCGTGCCCATGTGGAAGTGGGAAAAAATTTAAAAAATGTCATGGAGTTTAAAATGAAAAAGTTGAAAGCAATCATCCTTGAAGGCGGTTTCGTTCAGGGAATTATTTCCGACAAACCGTCAAGTGACGAATACATCATAATTGACTATGATTCCGATGGTTCGGACGACGTAATTAAGATAGACCAAGGAAACATGAAGACGGCAGATGCACTTGCTCGTGTGGATGGCGAAGAAGAGAGTTTCATTCCTCTACTGAAAATATACAAAGATATTACTGGAGAAGATTTTTACAAAAAACCAACACGTACCAAGCTTCACAAAATGCGGCTCGATCTCATAAAGGAGATAAATAAAAAACTGGCACTCGTCGGCTGGAAAATTTTCCTTGACCAATCGATCAATGGAAATGGTCTTGATATTGACATCAAAAAGCTCGGAGACGACTTTGGCTACATCATGATAGTTGATTGTTCTGGTAAAGAAATGTGGTCAAAGTTTGATTATGAAAGCGATGGAAAGTCCATTGGGTTTTGCGTTGACAATGAAATATTACGCTCTTCAAGCGATATTGCATTTGACATCATGAAAAAAACAAAAGAAAGAATGTCAAGCGTTTCAAGGAAAGAGATTGATTTTGACGAATTGTTTAAAATTAAGCAAAAAAACAATGGCATCGTACTGAAATGGGACAGTATTCCGGACACAATGCCAGAGGAGTTTTTCAAATATGTGAACAAAGAACTTGAGACGTGCACATCTTTTAACAGGGCAACACATGTTTATGGATCCTTTAGTGAAGATGAAAACCAAGCATCTTTTTGGTTTTCTGTTGATTG
>Ga0272440_1003659_pt1 | contig 11368 bp, 22 predicted proteins | sample SSMMMBAug17_FD_192440 | JGI IMG/M metagenome (GOLD analysis project Ga0272440, IMG submission 192440) | Marine sediment archaeal communities from Little Sippewissett salt marsh, Falmouth, MA, United States - SSM-MMB-Aug17 | ecosystem: Environmental > Aquatic > Marine > Wetlands > Sediment ... | reverse complement strand
CTGTAGTGTTATAATAAGTAGTACTGTTAATAGTAGCACTAACGTTATTTATTAAGCTATTATTCCAAGCATCATAAAAAGTTAAAGTGGTATTAACAGTAATTGCACAAGTAGTAGTTTCACCACAAAGAAAATAATTATTAATTTCATCTTCTGACAAAGAAAAATCCCATTCAGTATAATTAACTATGTAACCATTCCAATAATAACCGTCTCCCCTTTCACCTAGAACCCTAGCAGAATTATAATCGCCTACACGACTTTTAGAAGCGTTATTACCTGTGCTTAAATAAATTTTTTCAAGTGTTCCTGTGCTAACAGCGACGGCAGTATACCACGTTCCCGTAGTAATACTACCTTCGGAGGTATAAACTGGAGTGACACCATTCACTGCACTAGAAAAACCAAGTCTGTGATTCCCAACACTTGTTCCATAATCAAAAATCATACCATAACCATAACTACTACCACCACTATCATAACCCACGAGCCCATTAGCAGTATTGTCCAAAGAATCAGCATAAAAAGTTACAGCAAGACTATAAGAACTATCACCATTAGTAATATTACCAGTAAAACTAGAACTATTAGTATTATCAAAATAATCACCAGCCCACCAACCTATACTCTGACTATCAGCAGCAGCGACAAAACTTAAAGAAAGTAACAATATAGCTATAAAAGGCAGGGTTTTTTTCATAATCCACCACCACTATTAGAGTAAAGAGCAAGAGCAGAACTAGAACCAATAACAATAAGGACTAGTAATAAGTGCGACATAATCCAAGCCATTTTAGGGAAGCTATCAGCAAAAGTAGTTAATTCTCCGTCGCTCATAACGTCCTCGTAAGTATTACCTAGGTACATACCAACGACAAACACGAATATAAGGAATAAGAAGCTCACAATAAAGAACACTGGGTAAGTGTCAATGAAGAAGCTACTTATTATTATGAAAACCCAGAACAACACGACCGTTATAAGAAAAGCGTTATCCATGTAAAGAGGGAACTGACTAGTGGTTTGTTGTAGGTTTGCTTGTGCTTCAGGGTTAAAATCGGTATCCGATTGTATTTCGGTGTTAATCTCGCTTAAAAACTTAAAAGACAAAACTATTATTACGGCGAAAGCTAGGAACATAACAGCTCCTACTAATACGTCCAGCGGCGTGCTTCCTTTTTTATATGAAGCGCCACTTATTCGTAGTCCTTTGAACAGGTTTAAACTCATTTCTTGTCGTTTCTCCAATGTCTTTTAAGTATTCGTTCATCTTCTTTTTTTGAGCAGCAGCAGCTGTTTTTATACAGCTGTGGGTTTCTTCACTTACCCAAATAGCCTTAAGCTTCTTGCTCAACGCTTCCACCCCTTAAAAAAACGTCTTAAGCTACCGTTATTTCCAGCATTACCAAGAGCAACTGCTGACCGGTAGAACAAATAAACCACCATGTAAGCTATGAATAGCCAATAAGGGTACTTGACGGCCTTTACAAGCCCTACACCTACCCCTGATTCTTCATAACAATAAGTAGTGTAATCGTAAGTGGTCGTGTTACCGACTAGTTCAGTAGTGCTTATTACTGGTTCGCAACTTGTTTGTGAGTGTAGAACGCTAGCAGGTATAAAGAACAATAACCCCATAGCAAACAATATAAAAGCGAACCTTAATAGGCCGTGTTCTTCATCTAGCTTAAAAGCTATGAACAAGAAGACAGCACTAATAACAGCTATACCGACTATAGCAGTTAAGCTCATGAAGTCACCCCTATTTGTTGGTCAAGCGGTACTTGAGAACTATAAACAGGCGGCGTATTAGCAATTATTTCTTGAGAACAAGCGTAACTACTAACTTTCTCGCTAAAATCGTTCATAGCAACAGTTAATTTTTCGCTAGCAGTCGTTGTTTGTTCTGTTAAGTCACCCCAGAAGCTAAAAACTAATACTAGAGCTATAAGAGGAACGCCGACAGCGGCTATTGTCATTACCATTTCAAAAGTCGTTTTACCTCTTCTTTCAGCAGCTCGCCTAATACGAGCATTTAATAAAGCACGGTGCTCGGCAGGGTAGCTTATAAACTCTCCCTCTCCCTTATCCTGAATCCAACTATAACCAGCATCTTTACCACTTTCCAAGTCATGGTAGCACTCAGCATAAAAACGACCTTTCTTAGTTATCTCTATACTCTCACTATGAGGGCTTATTAGCTTGGCTTTCCTTTTGCGAAGCTGCCAATACTCAACGCCGTCTTCCTTATCCCTTTTTATACGTGCCTTGTCAGTGACTATAAACTTTCTTGTGCTAGTTATCTCTCTTATAAGGACTGTGTGTTTAAAACTAGTCCAATACATCAAAAACCACGCCCCACCAGCTAGTATAAGAACCCATAATCCCACCATTAAGTAGGTTCCCATACTGCTTCCAGTGCTAGCAGCTACTGTTGTTAATGTTTCTTCTCCTGTGAAAGCGCCTATTAATCCCTCTAACATTTTTATCCTCCTCTATTAAAAGGGTTAAGTCTTAACCCTCCCTCCCTAGTAGTGTTACTCTCAACGAACCTCACACTCTCAGTTATACTTTTTAAAAGATTTCCGTCTATCGCTTGCGACATATATCCCTGTCCTAAATGCAATACAGAATCTAAAAAAACATTATAGTTAAAAATGTCTACTTCCCATATTATAAGGTTTGCCATAACATTATCTGACATATTATTATCTAACTCCTGAACTAACCTGTCGTAATCGTATCTTGTTATATAGCCCTGTGCGAAGAAAGGTGAGAAAATCATGTTGCAACTCATCATAAACATCTGTATTCCTTTTTTATTCATAATAGGCTCTCCCTCAGATATTACTACGTATTCAATAGTGCCCGTTTCCTTGTTCGCTTCAGGTATTATTAATTTACCCTCTAGCATGCTTTTAATAGCACTTAACAATTTAGCAGTGTCTAGTCTTTCTCTTATTACCTCGCTTGTTACGTAGCTGCTGTTGTTGCTGGTTATTCCTGCGCTTCTAACATCGCTCATATTGGCCTCACCCCTAGCCCTGTCCTGTAACTTTTTGGTTTTGCTCCTTTTATACCTAGAGCAATAGCAGCAGCGCTAGGGGTGTAACCACCAGCACTACGATATTTTTTTCTTCCTTTACCTCTGCTTCTTCCTCCTCCGAACCTAAAAGGCACGCCAAAAGGAGGTGTAGTAGTAGTGGTCGGAGTGGTAGTAGGGGTGGTAGTAGGGGTGGTAGTAGGAGTAGTAGTAGGAGTAGTGGTCGGAGTAGTAGTAGGAGTAGTGGTTGGTGTGAAAGTCCTACTAGTGCTCGTAATACTCGTAGGAGTGCTTGTAAGTGAATAAATAGAACTAGTAATACTTATAGGTGTCCTAGAACTTATAACGCTAGAAACACTTGTAGGGGTGTTTGTGATTAAAGGAGTATTCGTTATTGTTGGCGTGGTCGTAACAGTAGGAGAAAGAGAAGTAGTAGGAGTATCAGCCAACGAAGGAACAAAAGTAAAAACACCCTTACTAGTAACGCCACCGCTACCAGCACCACCAAAACCACCGAAATAATCGCCGACAGCCTCTAAAGGCTCGGCAGCATAAGCAGTACCCAACAATCCTTTACTAACTAGTGGTTTACTAGCAACAATAACGCCACCAGCAGTACCAGCAGTAAGGCCACCTAAAGCGCCACTAAAAGCTATCTCTCCATAATTAAATGTTCTTAAATCCTTTCCTTGTCCTAACTGCACAGCGATATTAGAACCGACACCCTCGCCTAAACCTTGAGGGGCAATATTTTTAACACCTTGAGCAAAGCGAGTACTAAAACTCATACTAGTAGGAACACTATAAGCCTTATCTTTCATAAAAGCAGCTTGTCCTCCCGCCTCACTAGCTATATTACTAAAACCGAGCGCAGCAAACAAGCTACGACTAGCAATTCTTTGTTCTTTATCAACAGCTCTTCTAAGATCAGGGTTTCCCATAGTAGCTTGTGAAACATATTCTGCTTGCCTATTAGCAACATCACTACCTTTTGGAAAAAAAACTTTATTAAGGACAGGCGTAGAAGCAGCGTAACGCCCGACAAAACCAAGGTTTTGTGTAGAATAAGAAGCTGCTTCTAGCCTTATATTAGTTGGAAGACCACTTTTAATTAATTGTCTTGTTTCACGATTATTTAATTCTGTTTGTATACTATAAGCACCTTTATAAGTAGCATAGCTTCCTATAGCATTAACTCCACCACTAACTATATTAAGAGTGGCTTTATTAGGTAAAGAAGTTAAAAAAGTATTATAACCAGCGACTACGTTTTTAACTCCTGACGGAGAACTAGAAGCCATTTTTAAACTATCACTTACTAGTTTAGTATTAGAAGCAACACCAACAGCAACACCACCACCAACATTAACACGAAAAAACTCGTTTATTTTTCCCTCATCACGCATAGGAACAACGTAACCACTAGTAAAAACATCTCTAAAACCCTCATAAGCAGCAGTTACTGGCGCAACACTACCAACACTACGACCTTTATCTATCACGTTAAGGAAAGTTACGTCATTTCTTCTTTGCTCAGTGAAAGTTTTAACTTTTTCTTTAACTGTTTGAGCTGCTTTTGTTCCAGCAATGAAATCGCTAAAAGTGTAAGGTTCTGTTGGTAGTTTTCTTGGTTGATTAACTTTAGTTAAATCTTCTGACCTACCGTTACTAATTGGTTTATTTATTTCTACCTTTTCGTAAGCTGTTTTGCCTGTGGCTGTTGTCATAGCTCCACTAGTGCTGTCAAGAGCTGCTACTTCAAAAGGTGAGAGAACACGCCCTGTACTATCAGTATAAACTGTTTCTCCTTCTCCCTCTTTATAAACAGTGGTCGTTGTAGTCTTGGTTCCACCACTACGACTAACAGTTTTCTTTTTTTTTAATCGGCCAGAACTGTCATAAGTAGTATAAGTGCTTCCTTTCCTATAAGTAACACCCGTCTCAATGCCTACCATACTAATACCCGTATAAAAGAGTATATAAACGTTATGGGGGTGAAACATATAATATTTATAATAAAACCGCAATAAAGTTTAAATAAATAAAGTAACAATAAACATTAAAAATATATGGAGTGTGTTAAACATGAAACATAAAAAAGGATTTCAAGTCGGCGATATTCTCCCGCTAGCACTAGTTATTGTTGTAGCTGGTATCGGTATCGCATTTGGTCTTAACGTTCTTGGAGACGTAAAAGGCGACATGACAGTAGACAGCGCAGAATATAACGCAACCGGCGACACGCTAACTGCTGTTAGTAAGTTTAGCGACAAGCTAGGCATTATAGTAACCGTTATAGTGGCTGCAATTCTTATCGGTATCCTTGTACGATATTTGATGAGAGCATAAGGATCAGGATTACCACCTCATCCCTTTTTGGCTAGTCATGACTGATTTATTTCATGTTGTGATTAGCCATTTTTTTTCTTTACGATTTGTTTTCTATATGTTGAAAATAATTAGTTTATAAATGGTTTCTTCCATTTTCCACAGGAAATAAAGGTCATTTATAAACATTTAAAAAGGCATTTCAAGTGGAAAAGAAAACAAATAAATAGTAGTCTATGAATCTTTCTATACATACATACATACAACCATTTTATTTGAGGAGGGAACAAAATTGGCTCAGACAACAAACATCTATTTCAAAGACAAACTATGGTTTGACGAGGGTTTTCAACGTGACAAAACAGAAAGAAAGCTCTCAAAAGTGATAAACTTACTACTAAATAGCTATTATGAAGTAGGAATTGACGAAGAACAAAGAAAATTAAGCGACATTGAAGACGAATTATTAAAAGCTGACGCTATGAAAGCTAGGCTTTTAAAAGAAAAAGAGCGTATTGCTAAACAAGAAGCAGAAGAAAAAGACCGATACGTAATACTAGGAGGGGAGGATTTATGAGCGTTCATAAACAAAAAGTTCATAAATACTATTATGATAAAAGTACTGGTGAGCGAGTAATAGAAACTCCGTCGCCTTATTGTCGCTTCTGTTTTAAAGAGTTTAAAAAGGGCGACGACGTTTATTTTGCTGATAAAGAACATTTTATAGTATGTAAAGATTGTTTGACTACTGAGGGGCAAGTGTCTATTTTTCATGATCGGAGAAATAATGCTTATCTTATTGGTAGTTTAAGAGTGACTAACGAGGTGGAAAAATGAAGATTGAGCAAAAAGAATACATGGATTATATAAAGAGTATGACTTGGTATTGTGTAGAACGAGAAACAAACAACAAGAGGTGTTTATAAATGCCTGTTAAGCCATTAATAAGAGTTACTGAGGGTTGGAAGAAAGAAGAGAACAAGCGTTTCGGGGCTTGCGTGGAGCTAGTAATGGAAACTTATAACGTTGAAACAAGTGCTGTTAAGGTTTTTTGCTTTGCGCCTACGCTTGAGGATTTGCCTGTTATTCGTCGTATGTGTGATATGGTGGAAGAAGTTGATAGGCATAATAAGGCTTTGTATAGTTTGCAACAAGAAGCGTTGCTTATTAAGCCAGATGTTAAAGGGTGTAGTCTATGAAGTGTGATCGTTGTAATCGTCGCGGGGTTGATTGTAGGCCTTTTAATATTTGGGGTGAGGATTTTATGCTTTGCGAGGATTGTTATATTAATGAGGCTGAAAGAGGTATTTAAAGTGAGCTTGTTGTTTCTCATGTATCTTGGGGTGTTGTTGCCTGCTGCTTTATTAAGCTTGGAGGAGAGGTATTTAAAATGAGTGATTTTTATAGCTCTAATAAGGAACTCCCTTTTAACTCTACTTTTGCTTATCTTGAGCGTATGGAGAGGCGCTGGGAGGATTGCGACCAAGCAAAAGCGGCAGGTGACACGACAGCTTATTTTCGTGCTTTAGAAACGATTTTCCGTAATGCTCACCCTTTCTTTTCTGACGAGGAGGTTTCTGAGTGCGAGGTTTTTGTTAAGAAGATAGAGAATCTTCTGAGTGCTAGTGGTGACCGTGGTTTTAAAAGTGCTGGTTTGTGGGTTGGTGAGAACCAGTGTGACCGTTTCCGTATGTTATTAGTAAAACTTCTTTTTAAGTATAAGATTACTTACGCTAAGAAAGAACGCCTTAAGCTTGAGGAGGAAATAGAAGATGACTACTGATTATATAAAAGGTTGTTTGGGTTGTGGAAGAACTGATGTTAAGCTTGATAAACTTAATATTTTTTGTTCATCTTGTGGAAGTAAGTTTATCTCTAGATTACAAGAGGTTGATAAATGACTATTAAAAAGAACTCTAACCTTTATAAAATACTCCGTGTTATTTATAAAAAGGTTACTCAAGAAGACTACGACGAAGTAATGGTTATTACTGGTGATGAGGGAACAGGTAAAAGCCGCTTAATGATGCATATAGTAGAGTGGTGGAACAGCCAAAAAGGAACAACAAAACCTGAAGAAGTAGACGAGTGCGTGGCGCTTGATAGTGAGCAGTTTAGTAACATATTACAAGAGGTTTATAAAGGCGCTGTTCGTGTGAACGACGAAGCAGCCGACATAAGCAGCCGTGGCGCTATGAGTAAGACCAATAAGCTTTTCATGCTTGTTTACCAGCTTATAAGAGGGGAAAACCTGTTCACTATTCTAGTTATACCCTCTATTTTTGACCTAGACACGTTCTTTAGAAAACGCAGGGTAAGGCACTTAATTCATGTTCCTACTCGTGGCCGTTACGATTTCTGGGACAAACAAGACCTCAGGCGCATGGTAGAGATGAACGAAGGAAAACCGTTTAAAAACTATTATCGTGTAAGACCAACAGCAAGAGGTAGTTTCAGCGATTATAAAGGCGTTTATCTTGAGCGATACCTAGAAAAAAAGTCTGATAAGATGAAAACCGTAAGGGAAATGATCGGGGAGAAGATAGGAGCAGAAGAAGCCGCCGAACAAGAAAAAATAAACGAAGAAGACATAATGGTAAATAGGGTTGTTAATGCCATAAGGAACGTTAAGGGGGTTAAAAATGAAACGTGAGTATTGGAGCATAATAAGGCCTTTTATTCCTAGCATATTACTAGGTTTCGGGTTTATGGGGTTGGTGTTGTGGCTTAAGCCTAGTATTTATTGGTTGCTAGGAGTTGTCGCTTTAACAACGGCTTTTTTTAGTTTTAGAAGTGGTAAGCCTTTAGGTGTTGTTTTGCTTAACGTTTTTATAAACTCCTTGTTTTTGTTAGGGGTTTATGGTTTGTGGCGCTTGTTAGGTGTTAAAGGTGTTGTGGGGTTGGTGGTTGCTTGCGTAGTCGTTGCTTTAATAATTATTTTTCGTCGTTGGAAGCTATTTATAAACACTATTAAAGAGATAGAAAAAATATTGGGGATTGATAAAAAATGAGTAAGGAACTAGATTTAAGCAGGGAAAACCTAGACGATACTATGAGCGAATACGAACCGCTACTATGCGAACCTTGTAAGGTCAAGCTCCGTTACGCGGCCGAGCCTTTAAGGGAACGGCTTAACGAGGGTAAAACTCCTAAGCTTCGTCACATGAACAAGCTACTTAAAAGTATTTGTCCTCATTGCATAGCTGCTATTATTCGCCACAAACAAAACCCTTATAATAATAGTAAAGATTTAGATCGGGCAGAGGTGTTTAAATGAACAGCTTATTTAAAGAGGTAGTTTGTTATGACTGCAAAAAAAAGATTTTACGAGTAAGCACTAGTCAAGGTAAACAGCGTTGTTATGAGTGTAGCCAAAAATACCTTAATAGAAACAAAGGTGATTAGATGAGAGCAGTTTTATATGTTCGTGTAAGTACTGATAAACAAGAAGCAAAAAATCAATTGTTACAGCTTCGTGAGTATTGCAAAAGACAACAATATACTATTGTCAATGAGTACGTTGATGTTATTAGTGGAGCGAAAACAAGTAGGCCAGCTTATAATCAGATGTTTGAAGATGCTGGTAAATTCTTGTTTGATATAGTAATTTTTTGGGATATATCACGTTTTAGTCGTTCAGGTACAGCGTACACTCTCCAAAAGCTTCAACAATTAGAAAATCTGCGTATTGGGTGGGAAAGTTACCAGGAGCAATATTTTCGTAGTGCAGGGGCTTTTAAAGATGTTTTATTAGCTATTATGAGTACTTTGGCGAAGATTGAAAGGGATAAGATTAGTGAGAGAACGAAAGCGGGTTTAGAGCGTGTTCGTTCTAATGGTAAGGTGTTGGGTAGGCCTAAGGGTAGTAAGGATAAGAAGAAAAGGCGGGCTAAAGGTTATTATGATAACCGTAACGGTGCAAATAAAGGAGGGGTAAAAAATAACCCCTCTTTTTACGCTCAAAATGTTACTAATGAAAAACAACAAACAAATGCCCGTTTATTAGGAGGGGAAAAATGACTAAAAAAATATATTTACAAATGCAAAATATGGTTGATTTCATTAATAGTAAAGATTTAGCAGAAGAGTTTTTTGAATTCGTTAAACAAAAGGAGAATAATAAAAAATGAATCTCACTTATGAAGAAGCTTTAGCAAATCCTCAAAGATATAGAGTTTTGGGAACTAAAGGATATTATGTTATTGAAGATAAATTATGGGAGGATAAAAGAAAATGAAGATACTTAATTTATATTCTGGTATAGGGGGTAATCGTGCTTTATGGGGTGATGAACACGAAATCACTGCTGTAGAATACAAGCAAGAAATAGCAGATATTTATAAAGACTTATATCCAAAAGATAAGGTTATTGTTGCAGACGCTCATAAATATCTTTTAGAGCATTATGAGGAGTTTGATTTTATATGGAGTTCCCCTCCATGTCCTTCTCATAGTCGTATGAGGTTACTTTGTAATGTTCAAGAAGGTAAAGAAAAAAAGTTTCCTGATATGCAATTATATGAGGAAATATTATTTCTTAAACATTTTTTTAAAGGTCAATGGGTTGTTGAAAATGTTATTTCTTATTATGAACCTTTGATTAAACCTTTTGTTGTTGGTAATCATTATTATTGGTCTAATAATATCTTATCTAATGTTAAAGAAGCTAGTCGTATGATTATTAGAAAGACTGATGATGAGCTTATTAAGGATAAAGAAAAGCGTTTTGGTTATGATTTGTCTAAATATGATGTTTCTAAGCGTTTAAAGGTTAAAATGCTTAATAATATGGTTGAGCCATGCACCGCTAAGAATATTTTTGATAATATTTTTTTAACTAAACAAATAACTTTAAACGAAAATTTCTAGCGTTATACTTCTCAGGAGTAGCTTTAGGCGTGATGATTGGTTTATTTATTGGAAGGTTAGGACTAACCTGTTAAAATAGGTTATTTCACTAAAAAACCCTACGTTTTCAACACAAATAAGGCCTATCCTCCCATGTATTTAAACGCTATTCCACCTATTAAAGCTATTATTGGAATTATTAACACCCAAGACGGTATAAGACCACTAAAGAATAATAAACCGCTAACAATAGCCATTATAAAACTACTACCTATTACCAAGCTCTCGTTATCAGTCTTATTCATGAAAACCATAATAATAAGAACCCACATAACAAGCATTAACAAACCTACAAGCCAGCCACCACTAGCAGTATTAACACCCTCCACTATACCATAAAGGCCAGTAACGTTATCAGTAAAGCTCATATTATAAGTCATACGTTATCCCTCCCTGTAAGAACAGCAATAACTGCGAATATGAACAACAAGAAAGCAATACTAACAACAGCCGTTCTAAAATGAGTTTCAGTAGCTCCAAGACGGCTATTACTTAAGCCCTCATCAGCAATATCATTAAACAAGCCAAGACCAGCCCAAGTGTTCTTAAGAACCGTGTAACCGCCCGTTAATAAACCTCCTACAACGTCAAGAGCGTTACCCTGAGTTACCTGTGTTATGCTTGTGTTTATAGCCGCCGAAGTGTTACTTAACTCCTCGTACTTATTAAAGCTCTCAAGAGTAGAGTTATCATAACTAACGCTGTTAAGCTGGCCTACACCTGTATAGAAAGTGGAGAACACTCCCACGAACAAGCCTATAACAGCTATCATTATAAGAAAACTACTTATCTTCACTAGGCAGCCCTCCTTTTACTAATAATAAAAGCTGTTATTAACGAGAGAACAAATAACCCTGCCGTGTAAGTTATTGGTAATAATATAACTCCCATTATGCTTAAAAGCATTGTGGCAAGGCCTGCAAATACTACTGCTGCTTCTAAACGCCAGAAACCTATAAGGCTAAAAGCTATTATGAGTATTACAGCCATTAATAAGCCGTTGCCGTCCTCAGTGGGGGTATCGCCGTAACTCCAAGAGAAGCTAGTAACGTAATAGTTTACTCCGTCACGAGTAATATAGCCTTTAAA
>Ga0272440_1003658_pt1 | contig 11371 bp, 7 predicted proteins | sample SSMMMBAug17_FD_192440 | JGI IMG/M metagenome (GOLD analysis project Ga0272440, IMG submission 192440) | Marine sediment archaeal communities from Little Sippewissett salt marsh, Falmouth, MA, United States - SSM-MMB-Aug17 | ecosystem: Environmental > Aquatic > Marine > Wetlands > Sediment ... | reverse complement strand
TAGAGGATATTTTTAAAACAGGTTATTATAAGGTAATGGAATTAAAATGGAAAGCTCAAAAATGGTTAAATAACAGCTGGTTTATGGATAATGATTTACCAATTGTTTTTTGGCAGGAATTATGGACTGGGGTTTTAGGTGGCTTATTAATAAAAAGACCTTTATTTTTTGATAATTATAAAACTGGTGTTATTTATAGAGAATTTTCTTCAGTAGAGGATATAATATATTCAAATAAAATATTAGATGATATTATTGCTATGGATGATATTTTATATCTGTTACCTTTTGATATAAAAATAGAAAAAAATATAAGAAATAATATTTCTTACAAAAATATGCTTTTAACACTTTGGGCAAGAAATGAATTAAAATTAAGTTTTAAAATTGAGCCAATTACATTTAAGGAGTTTAAAATTTTTTTTCAGTGCTTATGGGATAACTCAAAAGAATCGCGAACAATATCAAGAAAAGCTAAATTATCTTTTATTAACTGGCTTTCACAAATGGTTGCTTTGTCTCAAAACCAGCTGTTAAGACGTGCAGATGATATTTTCGAACAAATTTTTGATGAAATTGAAGATGAATATTCATTAGTTAGTTTAGAAAATTTAGATCCCAGATTTATAAATTATTTTTTAATTTCATAAGTTGAATTTATATAAAAATAAAAAATAATTTGACAAATAAGAAAAAGGTAGATAAATAGGCGCTGGAGATGGTTGAGCGGGCATAGCTCAGTTGGTAGAGTACAAGCTTCCCAAGCTTGGTGTCGCGAGTTCGAATCTCGTTGCCCGCTCCATTTTATTGCCCTTTTTCCTAAAAGTAAGAGGTATATTAATGAAACCATAAAGTTGCATTCAGCCAGGTCTAATACTTAAAGTTTTGTTATAAGGGAACGGGCTTATATGCCCGTTTTTTGTTTTATGCAAAGATCAGTAAAAAAAAATTATAATAAAAGGGGCAAAAACTTTGATTCTAAAGCAAAGAATCAAAAAAAAATGCCATCAAGAGATTTAATTATTCAAAAGGTTATTGCTATTTCTGAACCATTGATTGAAGCTGAAGAAATGGAGCTGATTCATGTTGAATATAGAAGAGAAAGTAGTGGATGGGTTTTACGATTATATATTGACAAGCCGGGTGGAGTGAATTTAGATGACTGTATTAGTATCAGCAGACTAATAAGTGATGTGCTTGATGTTTCATTGGAGCAGCAATTTGATGAAACTAATGAAAACAAATACAGTATTCCACCTTATAATTTAGAGGTTTCATCACCTGGTATAAAACGTCCATTAAAAAAAAGGAAGGATTTTCAAAGGTTTATAAATGAAAAAATTTATGTTAAGCTTAAAGAGCCTATGAATAACCGAAAAAATTTTAAGGGAATACTTTCAAATGTATCTGATGATACAATTGATATAAATATTGATAAAAAAATATACAATATTCCATTAACTGCCATAAATATGGCAAGATTAGATTATTAATGGAGATAATTCATGTTCATTTCAGATATAAAACGTGTAATCGATCAAATAAGCCGAGATAAAGGCATAGATCGAAATGTACTAATAGCCACATTGGAGGAAGCATTAAAATCCGCGGCTAGAAAAAAACTCGGTAACCGAATAGATATTGAAGTTCAATACAATGAAGAAATAGGTGAAATTGAAGTTTTTCAATTTAAAGAAGTTGCAGCAGTAGTCAAAGACCCTGAACTCGAAATTAGCATCGAAGAAGGAAGAAAATTAGACCCTGAATGTGAAGTTGGTGACAGTCTTGGAACGAAAATGGATACAACTACATTCGGTCGAATTGCAGCTCAGTCAGCAAAACAAGTTATTATTCAAAAAATGAAAGATGCTGAAAGAAATGCAGTTTATAATAATTATATTGAGAGAAAAGGTGAAATTGTAAATGGAATTTTATTAAGAATAAATCGTGGAGATATTATTGTTAATCTTGGTCAAACTGAAGGAATATTACCTGTTTCAGAACAGGTATCTCGTGAAACCTTTCAAAGAGGCGATAGAATTCGTGCATATATATTAGATGTTTTGCAAGATACAAGAGGCCCTCAAGTCATTTTGTCTCGTACACATTGCGGCTTTTTGGTTCAGCTTTTTAAAACTGAAGTTCCTGAAATTAGTGAAGGTATTGTTGATATAATGGGCGCTGTTAGAGAAGCAGGAAGCCGTGCTAAAATTGCAGTTACGTCATCAGACTCTGACATAGACCCTGTTGGTGCGTGTGTTGGAATGAAAGGCAGCCGCGTTCAAAATGTTGTTCAAGAATTAAAAGGCGAAAAAATTGATATTATTCCATGGCACGTGGACGCTGCTAAATATGTTTGCAATGCACTCGCACCTGCACAAATTTCAAGAGTAATAATTGACGAAGAAAATAAATCTATGGAGGTCATTGTACCTGATGAATTTCTTTCTATTGCTATTGGAAAAAAAGGACAAAATGTAAGACTCGCTTCAAAATTAACTCATTGGCACCTTGATGTAAAAAGTGAATTCAGATATAGTCAGGCGATGAGAAATGGATATGATTCTCTTTTGAAATTACCTGATATCTCAGTTAGTGTTGCTGATTCATTGTATGAAAAAGGTTTTTATTCTTTAGAAGAAGTTGGCATGGCTTCTATTGATGATTTACTGAACATCAAGGGAATAGATGAAGAAATGGCTGTAAAACTTATTGACAGCGCAAAAAAAGCTGCCAGAGACAAAAAAGTTGGTATTAAATATATTAATGATATAAAAAAAATAAATAAAGGTGGACATTTTAAAGAATCAAATGAAAAAATGAAAAAAAATTTGAAAAATCGATCTATACAAAATGAAAAAAAAACAGATAAAATCTCGTTAAATAAAACCAATAACAAAAATTTTGATAAAGATATTGAAAAAAATATTGATGAGGATATTAAAAGAAAGAAAGATGACGATGATATTAATGAAGAAATAGATGATAATATTGAGGAAGAATCTATTGACGATATTGAAGAAAACAATGATGATGATATTGATGAAGAAGTAGATGATAATATTGAGGAAGAATCTATTGATGATATTGATGAAAACAATGATGATGATATTGATAAAGAAATAGATGATAATATTGAGGAAAAATCTATTGATGATATTGATGAAAACAATGATGATGATATTGATAAAGAAATAGATGATAATATTGAGGAAGAATCTATTGATGATATTGATGAAAACAATGATGATGATATTGATGAAGAAATAGATAATAATATTGAGGAAGAGTCTATTGATGTTATTGATGAAGAAATAGATGATAATATTGAGAAAGAATCTATTGATGATATTAATGAAGAAATAGATGATAATATTGAGGAAGAATCTATTGATGATATTGAAGAAAACAATGATGATGACATTGATGAACAAATAGAAGAAAATTTCGAGAAAAATAAAAATAATGATCTTACAAAAAAATAGTATTTAATTCTACTTTGGCAGACTGAAAATTATCTGCTTGAAATTACAACTAATATTGGAGCAACAAAGTTTTGTGTATTTTGTATTAAATCAATATGTTATCTTTTTGTTTGCCAAAGCAGAATTAATTGATATATAATAATTCAACGATGATGGTCTCGTAAAAAGTCAAAAAATGAGATTTTTATCTGTGTAATAAGTTGAAATTATTAATACCGATTTTTGAAAAATTGACTTTTTACGAGACCATCAACGATAAAAATGATGATTTTACAAAAAATAGTATTTATATATTGATATATAATAATTCAACTTTGTTTTTTTCAGTATAAGTCTGTGCTTGTACGAGTCAGTCCGAAAAAACAAAGTTGGAAGATAATAGATAAAAAATAATTATAATAACATGATGTTTGTTTTCATATTTATTATAGTTCATTTTTTTTTAATAGTTATTTATATGAACTTAAATTTGAAAAATATTTTTAGGGAAATAGCTTAATTAAAGTCATTTCCTGCCTGTACTTTAGTAAATTTTTTTCAATTACATATTTTTTAAAAGGCGATTTTTACCAGGGAGGATTGATGGCAAAAATTAGAGTTTATGAACTTGCCAGGGAGCTAAATATGTCAAATAAAGCGCTCCTTGATAAAATTGAGAAAATGAAAATTTCAGTCAGAAGTCATATGAGCGCTTTAGATGATAATATTGTAATAACAATTCGTGAAAAATTACGCGCAACTAATAAGCAAATTGCGGATATAGATGAAAAGCGTGTAAAATCAACAGTTATCAGGCGACGTAAAAAACATGTCAAAGGAACTTATCATCAGAAAGATAGAAATGATGAAAAAAAGCAAAGTTCACATAAGGATAAAGATGAAAAGATTTTAAAAGAAAAAAGCCCAGTTATTATTAAAAAAGATATAGAAAAAACTCAAAAATTAAATAAAGAAGAAAAGCAAGTTGTTGTAGAAAAAACAGACGTTAAAACATATTCAAAAACAGATACAAAAGATGGTTTTGTAAAAAAAGATGTTCAAGATAAACAAGATCATAAAAAAGTTGAAAAGAATAAAAATTTATCAGAAGAATCAACAGATTTTAGACAAAGATCAAGAAAGAAAAAGAAAAAAAGAAAAAAAAGAGACGAACCAGCAAAAATTCTAAAAATGCCAGAACCAAATGAAGTTGAAGAAGAGTTTAATGATACTGAAATTGAAATTGAAATAAAAAAAGATAAAGAAAGCAGCAAATTTAAAGAACCACTTGATAAAGAAAAAAGTGAAAAACATGAAAAAATAGTTGAAACCAAAAAGGAGCATGTTCCAAAAGATAAAAAAGATGAAACAGGAGAGCCTTCTAAATCATTTCAAAAGGACAGAAAAAAGAAAAAAAAGAAAAAAAAGTCAAAAAAAGATACTCCTGCTAAAATAATAAAACAAGCTGATATTCAAGAAGAAATACCTGAAAATGAAGATGTTAAAGTATTTGAAAAAGAAGTTGAAAAAGGAATAGACAAAGGAATAGACAAAGGAATAGACAAAGGAGATGATAAAGAAGGCTATAAGGATAAAAAGAAAAAGAAAAAAAGCAAAAAATGGCAGGATTCGAATGATGAAGATTATAAATTTTTCAATAAAAAAATCTCATTTCGTAAAAAATCAGTAATCGAGGGTTCTGCATTATACAGTGAAAAATATTCAAAAGCCAAATCTCGAAAGGGAATGAAAGGTCAAAAATCAAAAGCAAATATAAAAATTCAAAAAACTCAAATAACTACACCAAAAGCTATTAAGCGTAGAATAAAAGTTGATGAAGCAATTATTTTAGCTGAACTTGCCAAAAGAATGGGCGTTAAAGCCGCCGATCTAATTAAAAAATTAATGGATATGGGTGTTATGACTAATTTAAATCAGGCTCTTGATTATGAAACTGCATCACTAGTCGCCTCTGAATTTGGCTTTGAAATTTCTAAAGCTTCTTTTGAAGAAGAAACATTACTTGCTTCTAAAGAAGATGACCCTGAAAATTTAAAACAAAGACCTCCAGTTGTAACTATAATGGGACATGTTGATCATGGTAAAACTTCACTACTTGATGCAATTCGAGAAACAAGAGTTACTGAAAGAGAAGCAGGAGGTATAACTCAGCATATAGGTGCTTATAATGTTCAAACAGAAAGAGGACAAATTGTATTTTTAGATACACCAGGACACGAAGCATTTACTGCTATGAGATCAAGAGGTGCAAAAATAACTGATATTGTTGTCCTTGTTGTTGCTGCTGATGATGGTGTTATGCCGCAGACAGTTGAAGCTATTAATCATTCAAAAGCTGCTGAAGTTCCAATTATTGTCGCTGTTAATAAAATTGATAAGGATGGAGCTGATCCTGAAAGAGTAAAAAGAGAACTTTCTGAAAAAGGACTTGTTCCCGAAGAATGGGGCGGGGAACATATTTTTGTTAATGTCTCTGCTAAACAAAAAACCGGTATTGATAATTTATTAGAAATGATATCACTTCAGGCTGAGCTAATGGAATTAAAAGCCAATCCTGATAAAATGGCAAGGGGGCATGTTGTTGAAGCTAAAATAGATGCTGGAAGAGGGCCTGTTGCTACTGTTTTAGTACAGGAAGGAACATTAAGAAAAGGTGATCCTATTGTATGTGGTGTACATTTTGGAAAAGTTCGAGCTTTAATCAATGATTTAAATTTACAAATAGATACTGCCACTCCATCAATACCTGTAGAAATTGTTGGGCTTTCTGGTGTTCCTATGGCTGGTGATGAATTTATTATTACACCTGATGAAAAAACCGCTAAACAGGTCAGCACTCATCGTCTTCAAAAACAAAGAAACAAAGAACTGACTATCAGCAATAGAATAAGTCTTGAAAACTTTTTTGAAAAAATGAAAGAAGAAAAAGTTAAAAATCTTAACCTGATTATTAAAGCTGATGTTCATGGTTCAATTGAAGCTCTTGAAGAATCTTTAAATAAACTCTCTGGGAAAGAAGTTAAAATTGATATTATACATTCTGCAACTGGTACTATAACTGAATCAGATATCTCATTGGCAGCTGTATCTGACGCTATTATTATAGGCTTTAATGTCAGACCAAATTCAAAAATTGTTGAACTCGCTAATGAAGAAAGCGTTGATATTAAGTATTATGAAATTATTTATAATGTAATTAATGATATTAAAGATGCTGTTGTTGGATTAATGGCATCTACTTACGAAGAAGAAATTCTTGGCAGAGCTGAGATCAGAGAAATTTTTTCTATTCCTAAAATAGGCATTATTGCTGGAAGTTATATAACAGATGGAAAAGTCGAAAGGGGACAGCTTGCTCGTCTTATTCGAGATGGTGTTGTCTGTTATAATGGTAAAATCGGCTCACTTAGAAGATTTAAAGATGATGCAAAAGAAGTTGTCTCAGGTTACGAATGCGGTATTGGAATTGAAAATTATAATGATATTAAAGTAGGTGATATTATTGAATGTTATTATATGAAAGAAATAAAACCTGTTTTTGATAATGGTAAATAATAAAAAATATTTATTGTGATAGTCAAATGACTTGATACGAATAGTAGTTAATAATTAACTGATCTTCAAAATAATTAATATTTTTTGGTTAATTCATTTGGTTGATCTGTTATAAAAAAATTTTATTAAAAATATTAAAAATTATTATTATGATAATAGGTGCTGGAATAATAATTTTAAGATTGCCTGAAAATAATTCTTTAAAAGGTAAAAGAAAAGTTGTAAAGGCTGTTATTGGAAAAATAAGCAATAATTTTAATGCATCGGTTGCAGAGGTTGGTTCAAATGATGTATACAGACGTGCAGAAATTGGATTTTCTTTAATTGGAAATGATAGTAAGCTAATTAATTCAAAAATAGATAAGATTATTAATATGGTTGATGATATGGGGGTTGCTGAAATTCTTGACACAGATATGGAAATTATTAATCTTTAATTGATAAGATTATTAATATGGTTGATGATATGGGGGTTGCTGAAATTCTTGACACAGATATGGAAATTATTAATCTTTAATTTAATAATATTATTAGGAATGATCTGAAAATAAGTTCCCCATTTTGGCTATTTTGGCTTGAGCCCAGATATTTAGATTTGGGAGGCACGCTCTTTTACTCCCAAATCTAAAGATTTGAGACTCCAATTAATTGGGAAGTTATTTTTCGAACATTCCTTATCAATTGAATATGAAAAACAAAAGTTTTATGGATTAAAGTTTTATGAAAACATTTCCCAGAGCAAATAGAGTTAGCGCACATATCCAGGAGGAACTTGCAAAATTATTGCTTAAAGAAATTAAAGATCCCAGACTTAATATGGTTACTATTACAGATGTTAAAACAACTAATGATCTAAGAATGGCGCGAATTTATTATAGTTTGACTGATTCTGAAAAAAAAATAAATGATGCAAAAAATGGCTTTACAAGCGCAATGGGATTTTTAAAAAGAGAACTGGCTTCCAGATTAGGTTTGAAATATATGCCAGAATTAAAATTCATATATGACAAATCAATGGATCAAGGTGCCAGAATAGAAAATATTTTAAAAGAGTTAAACAAGAGCTGAAAACAATCTTTTCTGTTAATCAAAAAAAAAACAGGCTTGAAAAGATGTATAACAATCAGAGCAATAGCGGACTTTTTATTATAGATAAACCAGATAATATGACATCAGCTCAGGTTGTTGCATTTGTAAAAAAAAGGATAAAAGCAAAAAAGGTTGGTCATAGTGGTACTTTAGACTTTTTTGCTAAAGGGGTTCTTTTATGTTGCGTTAACAGAGCTACGAAACTTGCAAGTTTTTTATTAAAAGGCGATAAAAAATACAACGCAGTAATGCAGTTAGGATTGCAAACTGATACACAGGATTTTACAGGAAATATTGTTTCACAAAACACAGAAATAAAGATACTTGAGTCTGATATTTACGAGGTATTTAAAACTTTTGAAGGTTCATATGAGCAGCTGCCTCCTGTTTATTCTGCATTAAAATCAAATGGAGTTGCTCTTTATAAACTTGCAAGACAAGGTAAGGCTGTACAAAAACCTGCAAGAATGGTATCAATTTTTTCTATTAATATTATTAAAATTAATATACCTTTTATACATTTTAGTGTTCACTGCTCTTCAGGAACTTATATTAGAACACTTTGTTCAGATATAGGAAATAAACTATGTTGCGGTGCTGTTTTAAATGATTTAACAAGAACATATTCCAGCGGGTTTTCAATAAACGATGCTATTTCACTTAAAACATTTGAAAGCTATTGTAATAATGGAGAAATATACGATCACTTGATTAAAATGCCGGATATTCTTAAAAATAAACCCGAGTTAACAGCAGATAACGCTCTTTTTGATAAAATAAAATATGGTTTAAAAATAACAAAACAAGATTTACCTTTAGCATTTAATACAGGAATACTAAAAATTATTAGTAAAAATAATTCGCTTTTAGCAGTAATAAGCTGTGATAAAGCAGATTCGGAATTAGATATTTTACGTTTTCAAATATGATATTTTAGAAAAGAAAAAAGTATAATTTTGGGGAGGTTATATAAATGTCAATAACTTTAGAAGATAAAAGAATATTGATTAGCAAGTATAAATTACATGATTCAGATACAGGCTCGCCAGAGGTTCAGGTAGCTATTTTGACACATAGAATCAGTAATCTTACAGAGCATTTTAAAGTCCATAAAAAAGATCATCATTCAAGAAGAGGACTTTTAAAATTAGTAGGTCAAAGGCGTAGATTATTAAATTATGTAAAAAGAAAAAATGTAAATCGTTATCGTACTCTTATTAAAAGTCTTGGTCTAAGAAGATAATTAACAGTTAATAATTCAGTAATTAATAGATATAGAGCATAAAACTGAGGTTTAACAAATAACCATAATGTCAGCAGGCCAAAGACGTAAATTATTAATTATGTAAAAGAAAAATATAAATCGTTATCTTACTTTTATTATATATTTCTGGTAATAAATGAATAAGAGTAAATAACTTAGGAGAAATTAATGGAAATAGAGCTTAAAGCTGAGGTTGGAGGAAGAACCTTAAGTGTTAGAACAGGTAAAATGGCAAAACAAGCATCAGGCTCAGTTCTTGTGCAATATGGCGAGACTCAGGTATTAGTGACAGTTGTCGCATCAGAAGAATTGAGAGAAGGTGTTGATTTTGTTCCCTTATCAGTAGAATATCAAGAAAAGGTATATGCTGCTGGAAGAATACCTGGAAATTACTACAAGCGAGAAATTGGCAGGCCAAGTGAAAAAGAAATATTAACTTCAAGATTAATTGACAGGCCAATACGTCCACTTTTTCCAAAAAAATTTCGCTATGAAACACAAGTTATTGCAACAGTACTTTCAATGGATCAGGAAAACGATCCAGATACCCTTTCAATGATAGGTGCATCAGCTGCTCTTCAAATATCTGATATAATTTTTGAAGGACCTATTGCTTGTGTAAGAGTTGGCAGATTAAATAACAAATTTGTTATAAATCCTTCAATTGCTGAGCTTGAAAAATGTGATATCAATATTATGGTTGCTCGTTCAAAACAAGGTATTGTAATGGTTGAAGGAGGGGCTGCTATTGTCAGCGAATCCGATGTAATCGATGCAATCTTTTTTGCAAACGATGCTATGCAGCCTATAATTGATTTACAGGAAAAACTTACTGAAATTGCAGGTAAACCAAAAAGAAAATTTATTGAGGAAGAAAAAGACGAAAATCTAATACAAAAAATTAAAGAAAATATTTCACAGCCTTTATTAAAAGCTATGGATATTCATGAAAAGAAAAAAAGAAATAGTGCTATTAACGAAATAAAGGAAAAGGTATTTTTAGAGCTTGGAGATGAATTTATTGAACGTAAATCTGAAATATACGAAATATTTCACGATCTTGAAAGAGACATTGTAAGAGAAATGGTTTTTCAGGGCAGGCGTATAGGAAATAGAAAATATAATGAAATACGCCCTATAGCATCAGAAGTCGGTATTTTACCAAGACCTCATGGTTCTGCTATTTTTACAAGAGGTGAAACTCAAGCCCTTGTAATTCTGACATTAGGTTCAACTTCTGATGAACTTCGTATTGAAACTCTAAGTGGTGAAGAATCCAGACCATTTATGCTTCATTATAACTTTCCGCCTTTTTCTGTTGGTGAGGCAAAACGACTTGGGGCTCCTAGTAGAAGAGATATTGGTCATGGTGGTCTATCTACAAGAGCAATTGAAAAAGTACTTCCACCTAAAGAAAAATTTGATTATACTATAAGAATTGTTTCAGAAATTCTGGAATCTAATGGTTCATCATCAATGGCAACTGTTTGTGGTGCAAGTCTTTCTCTTATGGATGGTGGTGTCCCTATTTCAGAACCTGTATCAGGTATTGCAATGGGATTAATGAAAAAAGATGATAATATTATTATTTTATCTGATATCTTAGGTGATGAAGACCATATGGGGGACATGGATTTTAAGGTTGCTGGTACTAAATCAGGTATTACTGCTTTACAGATGGACATTAAAATTCATGGAATTTCAAAAGAAATCATGGAAAAAGCACTTGCTCAAGCAAAAGAAGGAAGATTATATATTCTTGATAAAATGCTTGAAACTATAAAGGATTCCAGATCAGAATTATCACAATATGCTCCTAGAGTTCTTAGCCTTCAGGTTAAACAAGATAAAATCAGAGAAATTATCGGACCTGGCGGTAAAACAATAAGAGCTATTCAAAGTGAATCTGCTTGTAAAGTCGATATTGATGACTCCGGCCTTGTTAAAGTTTCTGCAAATTCTATAGATGAGGCTCAAG
>Ga0272440_1003657_pt1 | contig 11371 bp, 12 predicted proteins | sample SSMMMBAug17_FD_192440 | JGI IMG/M metagenome (GOLD analysis project Ga0272440, IMG submission 192440) | Marine sediment archaeal communities from Little Sippewissett salt marsh, Falmouth, MA, United States - SSM-MMB-Aug17 | ecosystem: Environmental > Aquatic > Marine > Wetlands > Sediment ... | reverse complement strand
AAGGTTCGCCCCTACATTGGTTTCGGACATTGGCTGGATTTCGATTACTACGATCTACCCGAAAACTTATGATCGCTTACTTATTGTTTGTCCGATACACTTCGATCATTCAAAAAATGACTGACGATCCATTCAACCACCCCTGTTGTATCATGCGTTGGAAATTGGGGAATATGCCAATGGTAAGAATGGTCTGTAATAATCGCCTTGATGGTGTTATCAGTGAAACAAATCGGCTTATTTTTATCTGAATACTTGTATACCTCAATTTTGGGAAATTTTTCCCGCTTAAATCCCTCGGTTAACAATAAATCATTGTCAAAAAAATAATGTTTCGCAATTTGTTCAAGCTCAATATCTTTTTGCACTTTTGCAAAATACGCAAGGTGATGTTTGTTACAGACCATTGTTGGATGTGCACCTGATTCAAAAAGTCTTTGTGAGTCCTTACCCTTTCGATCAATTTTAATTGGCGACCCTGCATGTTTGATCGTTCCAACATGAATGCCTTTTTCAATCAATTGGGGAACGATTTGTGTGATCAAGCCTGTTTTTCCAGAATTTGAATGGCCAACAAATGAAAGAATCACCGGTTTTTGAAGATTATTCATCCAAAAATCCTACATTAAATTTCTTTTTTAATGTGTCGATCTGTGGTTTTTTATCTTTTAAAAAGGCATTGAATTCTGAAATCACTTCCGGATGTGAGATGGATGACATATAGTAAGAATCTTTAATATGAGGCAAATTGGCATTAAAGACAATGGCATCGGGTTTTTTTAAATTTTCTTTCAGATTGTAACGTGCTACTGAAATATTGGAATAAGCACCTTGTATGCGTTTGACCAACACCTGTTTCAATAAAGATATAAAATTATTATTTTCGTTTAGTTTTACTTTTTTCTGGGAAATGAGGTCTAAATAAGGATAAGGTGTAAATCCTCGAACAGTCCCCAACGTTTTGAGCGTTGACAGGTTCATTGATTTATTTTCGGCCAAGACCACAACACCATCAATATATTTTACAACTGAATCACTGTATACAACATTTTTGCCTTTTTTCATATCTGATTGCCACACAGGATTATCCGGATATTTGAAATCATATGCCTTCTTTTCAATGAATTCATGAAAAAGACGTTTTACTGGTCTAATTTTGTAAACAAATTGAAACCCTTTTTCTTTGGCAAACATGTCGAGTATTTCTCGGGCAAAACCAAAATACTCAATACCATTTTCATTGTCAAATTGGGGATAATACTTCTGAGCTTCTACCCCAATTGTATAAAAAGATTGTCCTGCATATCCGCCATTTGATAATAACCCAAAGCTGAGGATTATTCCTGTTAAAAAAGATACCATTTTTTTCATAATACCCTCCTAAACTTTATTATTTTTTTAATAAAAAAATGATCAAAAAACGCATATTTTTTTGATCATTCTTAAATATCAAACATTTTAATTAGATATCATATTTTATGTGACATATTCAATAAAAAATTCAAAAATGAAAAAAAATGTGTATAAAAAATACAAAAACCTGAATGGTTTAATACATTCAGTTGAATACAACCAGAATAATCATATATTTTTTTAAGCGAACCTGTGAATACGTCCTTATTTTGATTATATCTATAATCGGTTTGTTTTTTTTCATTTTTATGATATTAAATAATGTTATTTCATTCTTAATCAAAATTCATAGGAATACTTGAAAAATAAGCCCCGCCTTTTGAATGGCTCAATTTGAGTATTCCATATCGATTGGGTTAAAATCCAAATTGATTGAAAAAAATATTGATCTTCGGTCGAAGGCCAAACGATCCAAAACGTACTGTGCACATTGCACGTTATACGCATTGAAAAAATTTTGTAATAACTGTCTAAGGAGTCTTAATAAATATGGATAATTTTTTTGACCAATTCTTTCGAGATCATGGAATTAAAACTATTTTGGACGATCAAAGCATTGAAGCAAAAGAGCGCAATATGTTCGTCCCTCCGCTGTGTGATGTATTCCGAAAGTCATTAACACAATTGCATGATGGGGATCATCCTTTTTTCATTGATCCTGAAGCAAAAAAACAATTGCCTGACATGATTGATAATAAGGTTCAATATATTGGAGATGGAGATCCCACGAATACAGAAGCGATCCAAAAATTCAACAAAAAACGACGTATCGGTATTGCTTTTTCCGGAGGACCTTCTCCTGGTGGACATAATGTGATCGCCGGTTTATATGATGCTGCTAAAAAAGCAAATCCAGATTCGTTTATTATTGGCTTTTTGATGGGCCTTGATGGCGTGATGGAAAATGAATTCATAGAATTATCAAAAGAAGGCGTAGATTATTACAGAAATATTGGCGGTTTTACGCTCATTAAAACCGGTCGTGCTAAGATTGATTCCCCTAAAAAAATTGAAAAAGCGCGTCAAACATGTAAAGAACTTCATCTTGATGCCCTGGTCATTGTCGGTGGTGATGACTCAAACACAAATGCGGCCTTCCTTGCTCAGGAATTGTATAAGGATGGCGTTCAGGTCATTGGGGTGCCTAAAACAATTGATGGTGATGTTCAGGTTCGTGATGATAATGGTGAGGTACTTTGCGCAATCTCTTTTGGATTCCATTCGGCAGCACGTTTTTATGCACAACAAATCAGCCATCTTGGCTCAGATGGCAGTTCTGATGTTAAATACTGGCACGTATGCAAGGTTATGGGGCGGGTTGCCAGTCATATTGCGTTGGAAGCGGCGCTGCAAACCCATGCAAACATGACGCTCATTGGTGAGGACCTTATTGATTATGTGGATAAAAAGCGCCTGGAATCCAGTCAGAGCAAAAAAGAAATCGATTTTGATGCCTATGGTGTAAGCCTTCAAAAATTATGCGAAATTGTCAGCCGCGCAATTGTACGTCGCGCACGCTTTGGAAAAAATCATGGCATTTTAATCATTCCTGAAGGGATTCTCGAATTCATAAATGAAATACAAACATTTATTATAAAATTAAATATTGTCATCGCCCATTATAACATGAATCACGATTCAAGTTTCCATTCAGATCTGCCCACGCTTGATGAAAAACTGGCATATTTAAAGCAGATTTCACAAAAAGGCGGGCGCTATACCATTTGGCGGCCTCAGGACAATGCTTTATTTAATGAGATACCTGCCTTTTTTCGTGAAGACCTCTTGATGGAACGAGACAACCATGGCAATTTCCCTTTTTCACTGGTTGAAACAGAACGTGTTCTCATGGGACTCGTTGAAGAATACCTTGATGGTCTGTTTCTAAAAGGGGATTATAAAATGGGGATCAAGCGTGCATATTTTGAAAAAATTCTAAACAAATGGGGATTATCTCCACAAACATTTGGTCCGATTCTTTTTCAAAACTATGAGGAGATACAACACCCTTTATTGATGAAAAAAAATATTGTCTCCGAAGATTCCCTTCGAAAGGCATTAATTCAGGCAGGTCAATTGAAAGAAACAGAAAACATTTCACCGGCCCTCTTGAAAATTTTCAAGAAATCAATCCCAAACTTTAAAACAAGACTTCATTTCTATGGCTATGATGGACGTGGGAGCAACCCTACGCGTTTTGATTGTATGTATGCATATAATCTCGGATTTGCTGTTTTTAGTCTTATCGCAAACAGTGCCACCGGGCAAATGGCTGCGATAAAAAATTTAGAAAAAGGATTTAAGCATTGGGAACCACTTGGAATTCCATTGGCACCTTTAATGCATCTTGAAGAAAGAAAGGGCAAACTTAGCCTGGTCATGGAAAAAAGTGTCGTTGATACAGCATCACCCGCTTTTCAGGTTGTTAAACTTTTGAGAGAAAAATGGCTGGCAGCCAATGAATCTCCCGAATGCTATCGTAAACCAGCACCCATTCGGATCACTGGTGATACTGAAGAAGATCGTCCCATGACATTATTTCTGAATGGTTCTGATTATCTGAAATCCATTTTGAATCAACAAATACCAAAAAAATGAATTCAATTTATTTTTTTATTATATGTATATTTACAAGCTATTCAATCTGTGGTACATCATCTTAATACAATGTATTTGTTAATTATACGAACCAAATGATGCCGATTGAATGGAGGGTATCACATGCCTTTTAAACGAATTGGGCTTAAAGCAAAAATGATGATTGGGTCTTTTGCACCACTCATCCTGGTGATTATACTAGGAATCGCCTGTATGTGGAGTATCCGGTTGTTACTGGTTACAAGTGCAAATGTGGATTACAGTCATCGCGTAATGGGAAGTGCGCAAGAAATTGAAAAATTGATCGGTGATCTGGAAATTGGTGAACGCGGATTTCTTATTGCTGGAAAAGATGAATTTTTAACCCCATACAGTAAAGGTAAAAAAAAATTATCCCAACAGATCAAGCATACAAAAGAAATGGTTCAAGCAGACCCATCACAGGTTCAACGTTTATCAAAAATTGAAAACCTTGTGGGGCAATGGTATGAAAAAGCTGCGACCCCTGAAATTGTTGAAAGAAGAAAAGTTGAAGAAGGCCTGAAAAGTGAGGAATATTTAAAAGGTATTTTGGCCAAGGGGATTGGTAAAGAAAAATTGAAAGTGCTCAAAGCCACGTTGGAAGGCATGGAGATTGATTTTTTAAACTCTGAAAACATGGCTGCCAACAATCTCGTCCTTGCAATATCTAAAGACATTGGTGATATGAAAAGTGGTGTTCGTGGTTTTTTGATTACAGGAAAAGACGAATTTTTATACCCCTATACGAGCGGCCATGAGGCGCTCCAGCGCCATTTAAAATTCATAAGGCAAAATGTTGAAGCAACCTACAACAGAGATGATATGTCTGACAATGTCGGGAAGGTTGAAGAACTGGTTAACTCCTGGCAAGAAGAATTTGGTGAAGTGCTCATTCAACGTAGAGAGCAATATGATAATGAAGAACTTGAATTTCCCGATCTGATTGATTCATACATTGAAAATTCTGGTGCTGATGTTATTGAAGAATTAACAATGGCAATTGAAACAGTTATTGCTGATTTTGACAAAGAAATGAATGAACGCGCCATGCGGATTGTTACAAGTATCGCTAAAAATATGTCAGATATTCAAATGAGCATTCGCGGCTATCTGCTTTCCGGCGAAGAAGACGCATTGATTCCCTATCAAACAGCAAAAGAAAAACTCGGATTTCAATTAATGGATCTTTCAGATCTTGTCTTTAATGCTTTTGATGTCAATTTTATGAATGAAAATATCGATAAAGTCGAAAGCATTTCCGCGAAATGGATCAAAGAAGATGCCCAACCGCTCATTGATTATCGCGTTAAAATGAATAAAAACACTGCGACAATGGCAGATGTTACCGCATTGATTCAGGCAGGAACAGGCAAAAAATATATGGATGCTGTTCGTAAACAATTACTCGAATTTATTGAGCGGGAAAGAACAATTATGAAATCTCGTCAGGCACTTGCCCAAAAAACAGCCAATTCTACAAAGAACTTGATTATTGTTGGCACATTGATGACAATCCTGGTTGCGCTATTGATTTCATATTTTCTAACCAAATCCATTACACGCCCATTTAAAGAAATTTTTCAAGGTCTTGAATCATTCAGCCTTGTCGAATTACACGATGTGCAAACGCAATTTGGTGAAATTACAGAAAGCCTGATCCAGAGTGGTGATTTAGTTAATGTGGCCAGCCAGGAAATTGCCGATGGTGCCAATGTTCAGGCTGCCAGTCTTGAGCAAACAGCTTCCTCTATGGAAGAAATTTCCTCTATGACCCGCATGAACAATTCAAATGCCAATGAAGCAAATCAGCTGATGAAACACGCTGAACTTTTGGTTCAGAAAACCAATGAGGCCATGAGAGACCTTACTGAATCCATGAAAGCCATTTCTGATGCCAGCGATGAGACGGTTAAAATTGTAAAAAATATTGATGAAATTGCTTTTCAGACCAATTTATTATCGCTCAATGCCTCCATTGAAGCTGCCAATGCCGGTGAACATGGCGCTGGATTTGCGGTTGTTGCAGGAGAAGTTCGGAGCCTCGCCATGCGCTCTGCTGAAGCTGCAAATTCAACTTCAAAGCTGATTGAAGGCAATGTCAGTAAAATAAAAGATGGCAGTGATCTGGTTCGAAAAGCTGATGATGCCTTCTCCCAGGTGGCAGAGATTGCATCAATGGTTGCCAAACTGGTTTACGAAATTTCAGCCGCATCTGATGAACAAACTCAAGGTATCGAACAAATCAACAAAGCCCTCACTGAAATGGAAGATGTTACCCAGCAAAATGCCAGTTCAACTCAAAACCTTTCCGAACAGGCGGCGCGTTTGAATGCTCAGGTTCAAATCATGCTCACCATCCTTGAAGGAAGGGATGATGACGATGATGACGATGATACTGATGATGATACTGATGACATGCATGATGATGATATTGAACATGAATCTGATGATAATGTTTCTGAAAAAAAATATTCTTATGTTGATTCAGATAGTTATGGAGATTTTATTGATGAAGGAAAACTGGATTTCTAAGGGATGCTTGAAGAATTAATTCTTTCTGATTCACAATAATGAAAAAAACAGCTTCGATCTTGATATCCAGACAGGGGCGGCATCCATGCCGCACTACCCCCTGGATTGTTCAGCTTGAAAAAGCGATTCAATGGCTAAAAGTCAAACCTTATCGCTTGTATACATCATTGGGCCAACAAACCTGGGAAATGCAAATATATCTTGCCAGACAGGCAAAGCTTGATCAAACAATTGTCATTCCTGCCAAAAATGAGTCAGATTTTGGACATCTTAAACAAGATGTGATAACACAATTTCGTTTGGATTTAAACCAGGTTCAATTTGAAAAAATATATCCAAATGATTCAAAATCATTACTTTATTTAAGAGATGAAAGAATTATTGCAAACAGTGATGTTCTTATTCCCATTGCCATTCGCAACAATGGATTTATGAAAACATTGTTAAGCAAAGATTCTGTTTCAAATCGCCTATTAACAAATTTTCAAATTGAATATAAACCAGAAAAAGCGACCATCGCTTATAAGATTGATAAAAACAATCTGTCAAACGTATTGTTCGCATTATCCTCACGCTACCTCATTCATTGGACGCGAACCAGCAATGCGCCCTGGCCAACTGAAAAAAAAATTGATTATTACCAGGCAATAACAACCAGCGATTCGTATCCACGAAGTGCATTTGCGGGGCTTAAAAACATTTTAACACAGGGTCAAATTAAAGCCTCATCGTTACATATGCCTCAAAAAATTCCCACAGTTTCACTGTCAGGCTTGCCCCCTCAAGAAGCTGTATCTTTAATGTATTGGCGGGCCCGGTATTGTCAAATGTCCTTTGAACCTTATGGAATTGGGATAGAAAAGGACGTTGCGAAATCAATAGGGATTCAGCCTGTGCATTATTACGCGCCAAAATTGAAACCAAAGAATGTTGCTCCCTGGCTGTGTCAATCTATAGGCAAACGAGCAGATTGGCGATTGGAAGATGAGTATCGCTATCCGGGTGATCTTGACCTGGTTCATATTCCTGATAAAAAAATGAGATGTTTTTGCTATCGAAAAGATGAGGCCAGAGATATTCAGAATCGTTTTGGGGTTAATAGCATTGGAATGTTTGATGCTTGAAAACGAACAATATCAATAATGGGGAAGTTATTTTCAGAGCATTCCTAAATAATCTGTATGATCAATCCCCAGGCTTTGCAAAATACTTTGTCCTTTATAAATTGTTTCGTTATATTCCTTTTCAGGAATTGAATCGTAAACAATTCCGCCGCCAACACGAAATGTCATTTGATTGTTTTTAATTAACAACGTGCGAATAGCAATGTTGGAATCAAAATAGTGTCCAAAGCTATGAAAAAAAATAGATCCTGTATAAATGCCGCGTGTTTCTTGTTCAATTTCAGAAATGATCTCCATCGAGCGAATTTTTGGACATCCAGTAATAGATCCTCCAGGATAGACCGCTTTGATAACATCTATCGGCGTAATTGATGATTCCATCAATGCGTCTACAATGGCAATGAGATGATATACATTATTATAAGGTTCCATCCGCTTGAATTCACGCACATGAACCGAACCCGGGCAAGAAATTTTGCCCAGGTCATTACGAAGCAAATCTACAATCATTGCCAGTTCTGCGGCATCTTTTGTAGAGTTTTTCAAAATATTCCGATTGATGCGGTCTTCATCAGGGGTTTGACCGCGTGAAATAGTTCCTTTAATAGGCCGGGTTTCAACATGATTGCCATTGCATACAATAAATCTTTCAGGTGATGACGATATGATTTCAATTCCAACTACATTGAGATAGGCAAAAAATGGCGCAGGGTTAATTGCAAACAATCGTTTGAACAGATTAAATCCATTAAAGGCTCCTTGTATTGTAAATTTTTGAGAAATATTGGCCTGATAAATATCACCTTCTCGAATATATTCAATCACACGATGCAGGTTTTGAATAAATTCCTTACGATGAACATGTTGATGAATGGATGAAATGAGTGTTTTCTGTTTTTTCATTGAAACATTGGTTATAAATGGCTGTACATGAGTTTCAAAATCGTAACGTGTTAATAATTTATTGGATATTTGATAATTAAAGAATGTTGAATAAAAACACACAACGATATCATCAATGTCTTCATTATCAATACATTCTGGCAGGGTTTCAATGTAATGTCCGCATTCATAAGAAAAATAACCAATTGCGCCGGCATGATTCAAATCAAGATGTTGATAGGCACGAAACAATTCTTTTAAGAATTGAAACACGTTCATTTCTACTTGTGTAACACCTTCTGATGTTTTTAGTGATATACGCTTTTTTTTTATCTGAACAATCAAAAAGGGGTTTATCCCCCAATAAACGTTATTGGCACAATCCAATCGCGTACCACTTAACAGGCAGGCAAAAGAATGACATGATGCGTACTCATTTAATAGCGTCATCATGGCATTCCAGTTTAGATTTTGATAGGTTTTACGAACTGTCTTAATTTTAGGAAATATCATAAGAATTTAAGTCACAATTATACGATCGGATCAATCGTTTTCATAGACAATTTCAATTTTTGAAAAATAGTCATCCAATTCATGGATCATTGATATTGCATTATCAACATTACCGGCTTTAATGGCTGCGTTGATTTGTGCTGACAAATTTCCAAGATCGCTGAATCCAAAGGGTCTGCCATAACCTTTGATACTATGGGAAACACGTTCCATTTCAGAGACATTCTTATCAAGCGCGGCCTGTTTCAACAGATTGATATCTTTTTGAGCGTTATCCATAAATTGGGGGATATATTTTTTTAGTTTATTTTTGACAGTTACTTCATGTTTCATTGATATTTTCCTCAAGTTTGCGATTGGCATGAGCCAGATCCGCTTCAGTGTTCACATTGTAAAAAGAAAGCAAATTGGGATCTTTTTTACGTAATGTGGACGTATTAATTTTTTGCGTTTTTAAGCCTTTGATACTTCTGGTTATCCTATATTTGCCCAATTGTAAATGATTTTTAAAGCAATTCAAGCAACGTTTTGAATAAATTGCGAACAGGGGTTCATTTCCTTGTTCAGTTTGTGGATAATATGCATCAAAGGTACTTTTGTAAGAATCACACATATAGGCCATCAAATCTTTTGATATAAATGGCGTGTCACAGGCAATAACAAAGGCTTGAGGTTGATTCGCATACAATAATCCAGAGTAAATGCCATTAAGGGAACAATGTGCTTGAAAAACATCTGGGACGATCATGATATCCCAACCCAAAAATTCGGTGGGCGCACGCGTTACAACGATTAAATCATCAAAAAAAGTATTCATGACCGAATAAATACGTTCAAAAATTGTTTGTGTTCCCACTTTGAAAAAAGCTTTATTGGAACCATTGACCCGAGAATTTTTTCCTCCAGCCAGAATGATACCGGAGATTGGATATTTTTTGTGCATATCTAAGTTACCTTGCAATTTATTTCTGTTTATGATTATAATACATTTTTTTGAGTTTTAAAAGATCTGAAAAACAGAATTTGATTATCAGTAAACCTGCCATTTTGTAAAATAGACATTTCAGAACAAAAAAATATAGGAACAATAAGGATATAAACGTTATCAATAAACAGATTCATTTATCTTTTTTAGAAACAATTATAAATTTATTGACATATTGCATAATATTGACAATAATTGTATTTCATTCTTGAACAAAGTTAAAAGGTTCTATGCAACTGCAAATTTTTGTTTTAATATTATTAAGAATTGTTTTGGAGAGTTATTGAGATTTACTCTAAGAAATAAAAAATGGTACGCATGTGAATTTATAGGAGATGAATTCGATCAAGATAAATGTTCATATTCGCCAATTAGAATAATTGACATTAAACCGCATGGAAATGGTAATCGGATAATTACACTGAAATTTTTTCATGCAAATTATCCACAAGGAGTTCAAAATGAAATTGATACAGATTGGTTAAAAAGACATTTCCCTCATAAGGAACTTGATAGATTAGATTGTAAAGCATGGTTAGATCGTTATGCAAATTAACAGCTTAAAATCTTATTGTATTTCATTCTCGACCAATGCTAATGGAACACTCGTAAACAACAAAAAATTAAAATAATATGATTTGTATATTTTCAGTATTTTACTTTGATCTTATAATCATGATCTGATATATTTTGACAATGATTAAATCATTTAAGTGTAAAGAAACTCAAAAAATATATTATAGAAAATTTTCTAAAAAATTTCCTTCTAATATTCAACACAAATCAAGGCTAAAATTGCTAATGTTAGATGCATCTACAAAATTGAACTCATTGAAAGTCCCACCAGGAAATAGGTTAGAAGCGTTGAAAGATGACAGAATAGGGCAACACAGTATACGAATTAATAATCAATGGCGAATTTGTTTTGAATGGGATAATGGAAACGCATTTAATGTTGAAATTGTTGATTACCATTAGGAGTTTAATATGAAAGAAAAAAAGCTGCCACCAATACATCCTGGTGAAATTTTATTAGATGAATTCCTAAGACCTATGGCTATTGATCAACGTCAATTAGCACAAAATACAAAAATACCATCTAAGGTAATCAATCAAATTATTCGCGGAAATAGTCCTATTAATGCTAACATAGCCTTAAGATTAAGTAAGTTTTTTGGTATAGAGCCAGAGTTTTGGCTAAATCTTCAAAACAGGTATGATCTTGATGTTGCTGAAGATCAATTTGCATATAGTATTGAAAATGAAGTTAAAACATTTCAATTGGTACCTTGCTTGGCATAAT
>Ga0272440_1003656_pt1 | contig 11372 bp, 30 predicted proteins | sample SSMMMBAug17_FD_192440 | JGI IMG/M metagenome (GOLD analysis project Ga0272440, IMG submission 192440) | Marine sediment archaeal communities from Little Sippewissett salt marsh, Falmouth, MA, United States - SSM-MMB-Aug17 | ecosystem: Environmental > Aquatic > Marine > Wetlands > Sediment ... | reverse complement strand
AAATACGAAAATATTTGCAAACGCAATGCTGAAAACGGTTTAAAGGGTGGAAGACCAAAGAACCCAAAAGAACCCAAAAAACCCACTGGGTTATTTGGAAACCCAAAAAAGCGACTTGAACCCAAAAAAGCCCAATATGATACTGATACTGATACTGATATTATAGAAAGCGATTTTGAAAAATCGCTACAACCTCAAATAAAAACACCATCTCAAATAACAAAAGATTTTTTCGAAAACAAAGAATAGCAAAAAAAGTTAATCGATAGCCTTTGTGAAAAACAAATTCCTTTTCAAATTGCCGTAGAAGAAATTAGTAAATTTATTTCGTATTGGACTGAGCCAACAAAAAGCGGTAAAAAACAACGCTGGGAATTACAAAAAACTTTCGAAATTTCTCGGAGAATTTCAACTTGGTTTAGAAATAAAATCGATTGGGCAAAAGAAAAGAAAGAGTTAAACAAAGAACGCCCGTCAATTATGTAATTTTTAATTTTTTTTAAAACAATGAATAATTTATCAACAGAATTAAAAACTCATCGAGTTTTTATAAAAAACGAAGAGCCAGTTTTAATTTCAAGCAGTGAATTTGAAAGGATAATTGATGCAATAAATAAAAAATCTGAGTATGTAAAAATTGGAGATAATAAAATAATTAAACGATATTTTGTAGATAAAATTGAGCCAATTTCAAAAGAAGAATTTAAAACAAAAGTAAAATACGATTAGGAGGCGGAAAAAAGAAAATGGAATTTAGAATGGAAAAAACAATTTGATTTAGATTGTTTTAAATTTTTAGAGATGAGCAAAGAAGAAAGAGAGAAATACAAAATAAATAATAAATACAAAGCATTTCAATTTGAATTTTATGAAAAAAATCCAAACTCTACTTTGAAAGAACAAAATGAGGCTTTAATAAAATTTATAAAAGAAAGTAAAAGTAGAATTACGCCAAGTTTTTTAAAAAAATGAATTACAAAAAAGTTTATCAAGAATTTTTCGGCTATTGCGATGATGATGTAGTTTTATGCGAAATTTGCGGAGCCGCGGCAGTAGATATCCACCATATTTTTTACAAATAGCAAGGTGGGAAAAATAATATTGAAAACTTAATCGGACTTTGTCGTTCTTGCCACGACCGCGCACACTTCAAAAAAACACCTTTTATTTATCCGCTCGAACTCGAAAAAAGGCACGCCGAAGTTATGGAAATTAGAAAACAAAATTTATTTTAAAAAAATGATTAAATTATTAAACGGAGATTGTTTGGAGAAGTTAAAAAAATTAGATGATAATTCTATTGACTTAACTGTTACCTCTCCGCCATACGATAATTTAAGAACATATAATAATAAATTAGATTGGGGAGATCATATTTGGGAGCCTTGTATTGAGAATCTTTATAGAATAACAAAGAAAGGCGGTGTTGTTGTTTGGGTAGTTGGAGATGCAACAATTAATGGTAGCGAAACAGGAACAAGCTTTAAACAAGCATTGTATTTTAAGAAGGTTGGATTTAATTTGCACGATACTATGATATGGGAAAAACAAACATTTACTGCAACGGGTGCATTAAAAACAAGATATGCTCAGGTTTTTGAATATATGTTTATTTTTTCAAAAGGAAAAATAAAAACATTTAATCCAATAAAAGATAGAAAAAATAAAAGCTATGGAAAAAAGAAGCACGGCACAGTAAGACAAAAGGATGGGACAGTGAAGGAGATTAGCTCAAAAGGTAAGCTAATAAAAGAGTTTGGTCAAAGATTCAATGTTTGGGATATGAATACAGAAGTTTCAAACAACAAAAGACTCCATCCTGCACAATTTCCAGAACAATTAGCAAACGATCACATAATAAGCTGGAGCAATGAAGGTGATATAGTATTAGATCCTTTTATGGGAAGCGGAACAACTGGAATGGCTTGTAAAAAACTTGGAAGAAATTTTATCGGGATTGAACTCGACGAAGAGTATTTTAAAATTGCTGAAAAAAGAATTGATAAAATTTAGCAAAATAAACAACAAAATTTATTTTAAAATGAATTACTTTCCAATTATTTTGGCAATTTTAGATTTATTAGCAGGTTTTTTTTATCTAAAAAATAAAGATTTACCAAGGGCTATTTATTGGTTTTGTGCAGGAGGATTAACGATTTCAACGCTTTATTTTAAATAAATATAATTCGGTATGTTTTTAGCAGAAGTTATGGAAATGAGAAAAGTTTTTTGATAAAATAAAAATACATTTTAGTATCGGTTCAAGGTTCTTCGTGGTAATAATTCCTTGCGTCGAGAAAAAATCCGAAACTCTGACTTTTAACAAGTGGGAGTTTTTTTGATAAAATAAAAAAGCCGGTATCTTTGAGGTGTCAGCAAAAAGACCTGTTTTTTTAAGCAGGTTTTTTTGTATTTATTTTTTTAAAAAAAAACTTGACAACAGGTTTTTTTTGAGATAGAATTGTTTAAGAACAATGATTTACGAGGAAAAATAAAAAGTCCAATTCGTTTAAATCAATTCTAAAAAATTCGTTCTTTTAAACCTCGGGAGTAGTGTAGGACAGTGAGCCTATAAGCAAGGGGAATGAATTCGGCATATTCTCCCCGCAAGTGAAATGTGTAATCGCCGATAAACACCTGCAAGTCAAACCTTGCCTACTGCTGAGATTTAAAAGAACGAAAAAAACTTTTTAAAATTTTTTCTAAAAAATATGGGATACTTTTCAGAATTAAATATCGACGAAGAGATAAGAAGCCGCACTGACGATGCTTTTGGATACAACGACTACGAAAGAACACCAAAATTGAACCACTCTCGAAACGATGTTGATGAAATGATGGATAAAATTGTTAATTTTTAAAGAAAAAATGAAAGATAAAGAAATATTATTTTTGGCAGGAATGAATTTAGTTTTAGTTTGTATTTGTTTCGGAATGTTTATGTTTTTATACTTTGGATAATACCGACTTGGGGCAGGTCGTAAAACTGCCCCCGAGTGGATTTTAATTTTTTAAAATGAAAACAATAATTAATTAGATTTCGGCATTTGTAATTTTCCCGCTAATGATATTTTGCTACTGGAAACTTGCTACTGTTTTATATTTTTTTTTAACAAATTAAATGAAAAAATTAATAAAACATATGTTAATTAAATTGTTTTAATTTTTTTTTAATAAAATGAGTTTTTATTTGGACGACCAATGTTTTTGCCGAAAAGATGGCAAAGAATACAACTGCAACCAATACGATGATATTGGAACAGGAAGAATGCAGATTGTAGGCAATGATTTTGATAGCATGAAAGAAATCGCTGGAACAATAGATGATTGCATATTAGGATTGAGGTCATCAATAAAATGTGGTGCTACTGAATATTTAGATAAATTTAGTCCGTTCCCTTTGGATGTTAAAACCAAAAAGGAAATCGAAGAACAAGAGCAAAATAAATGGATCAAAGATTTACAAGATCAACATAATAACGAAATGAGGCAAAGATTTGAAGATGCCGGTTTGCCAACTGACCAAATTATTTTTACCGCTTAATTAAATATGAATGGGCGAGAGAAAATTTGAGAAATGAGATTTTAATTTTTTTAAAGAAATATGACTACAAGAGAAAAATTTAAAAGGCGTGTGATTGAGCTGATACATGGATTGCCGTATGAGGAGGCTGTTGAAAGAGAGTTGCAAGAAAATTGTTTAGTTATTGGAAGACTTGATGAAGTTTATAAAATTTGCGATACAGGAAAAGGAAAAGGCAATAAAGGAAAATATTATGCTTATTACGATCAAAATTTTTACTTAATAGATACTTTTGAAAAAATTCTAGGTCTCCCAATCACAATAGGAAGAGTTATGCAGGCGTTTAATAAAGTAAAACCTACAAATGTTAACCCTCTTTGGCAACTTGGGGTAGAAATGAATGACAAAAAAATAAATTGGAAACTAACTAAAGAAAACGGAGAAAATTGCACAGATGACGATCAAACAGATGAAACAATTGAAAAACTTTATAATTTAATTTAATAACTATGAGGGATAGTATAATAGATGCAAATTTAGATAATTATCGTTGGCAAAAACATTGCGATATTGGACCAAAATCAACTCACTTCAAACACTATACCGATGAAATGATTGATCAAGCCATTAAAGAATTAAAAGAAGCAAATGAAAGAATTAAAATCTTAATGCAACAAAACGCTAAAAAGAAAGCAAAAATATTAGGTTTATGAAAAGATATTTAATTTATCACATCCGTTGGCAAGTATCAGCATGGACAATGCTACCGTTAATGATGTTTTTAGAAACATTTTTGCCACTTTGGGCAAATTTAATGATTGGTCAGTTTTTCGGGGCTTTGGTTTTTTGGTTTGTCGATAAATGGATTTTTAAAACTTGACAAGAAATTTTAATCGTGATATTGTTTTTAAAAAATTTTTAATTAAATAATGAAACCTAAAATCGTAAAAGGAAATAAATAGTTAGCGCACCAACGTTGCAAAATATTTTACGAAATAATGTTAGAGCAAGAAGAAAAAGAAAATGCTCGAAAAGCATTACAAAAACAACTAAATGATTTAAGTGGCAATAACAGCATTATTCGTAAATTTGCAGAGAAAACAAATCTCTCCGTAGAAAGAGGACGACAAATTTTTCGACAATATTTTTACAAATGGTGTGAAGAAAATGATCTGAGGATTCCAAAAGTTGCTTATTTAAGATGATCCCAACCGAATACGAAGAGCAATGCGCTTTCGTTGAATGGCTCGAAATGAAAGGTTTAAAATTCACGGCAATACCAAATAGCACTTGGACTAAAAGTTGGGCGCAAAAACGAAAAAATTGGGCAACTGGACTTAGGAAAGGTTTGCCCGATTTAATAGTTATCGTTCCCCGAAAAATTGGTATAAAAAACATCGTCTTTGTGGAAATGAAAAGACAAAAAGGCGGAGTGGTTTCACCTGAACAAAAAGAATGGTTAAAAGAATTGCAAGAATGCAAAGAAGTTGAAGCAAGAGTATGTAAAGGGGCAAAAGAAGCAATAAAATTTATCGAAGAAATAATTGAATTAGATTGACTATTTCGCCCACGCCGCCAAAATTGTTTAGTTTTTTTTAAATAAAAAAAACTTGACAAGAGATTTTTTTTAAGATACAATTATCACGATGATTAGGAACGGCGCGAGAAATTAATAAACTCATAGCGTGAACAGTTCCAAAACATCAAAACAACTTTTTTAAATTTTTTCTAAAAAAATGAAAACAGTTAGAATTTACGGAATGTGTCCGGCGTATGTTGAAGTCGAAATTGACGACAAACTTGACGATGTGAAAGCAGTAGAAAAATTTGAAGAAAATCCTCGGGAATTTGTAATTAAAACAAACGAGACAGGCGATGCGGCAGTTTGCGACCCGCAAGATTTTATGATTGTTAATATTTAATTTTTTAAAGAAAAATGTTTTTTAAATTATTTCGACCTAAAAAACGACCATCTCAAACTAAAATGATTTTACATCTACTTCGCAAGAAAAACTGGGTTTGCTCGAAAGTGTTTTACAAAAATTACATCCCGCATTTTACAGTTCGACTTAATACATTAAGAAAAAAAGGCTGGGTAATTGAGTCAAAAAAAGTAAAAGGCTCACAATACAAATTTTATAAATTGATTGGAAAGAAATTTTAATTAAAAAAATGAAAAAAATAATTAACAAATTAGTGTTGGTTTTTATTATCAGCATTTGCACAGTACCTTTTATGGTCTTTGCAATTTCAAACTTCGTTGAAGATAGAATCATCAAAAATAATTACGAAAATCTAAAAAATTTCAAAAACTACTGGGATATTGAACTCGAAATTCAAAAAGAACTAAGAAACGAATTTGAGACAAGAACAAACGAAAGTATGAAAAGACAAAGAATGCTCCACGAATCAGCAGAAAATTAGAGATCAATGTTGCGAGAACTTTGCGTCGGAAACGATAGTAAAGAATGTAAAGATATTGGTATGGAATTTGTGGCGGAAATATTTTTTACTTCTTATAACGCTCACAAATCTCAAACTGATGATTCGCCTTGTATTGGAGCGAGTGGTTATGACCAATGCAAATTTGTTAAAAAACACCGAATAATTGCGCTTTCTCGTGATTTAGTTTCGTATGGTGGGGACACTCCTTTTAAATATATGGACAGAGTATTTTTAAAATCAGATTTAGATGATGAAAGGTGTAATGGCGAGTTTGTAGTTATGGATACAATGAATGCGCGATACAAAAAACGAGGCGACATCTTTTTTATGAATAAAAAAGATAACACTTCATGCAATGCAAAAATTTTTAAAATTTTATGAAATTCGAATTAAAAAATGACCGGCTTTATAAAGAACTTTTTAATAAAATACCAAGAGATTAGGGTTTAATTGTAAGATAGTATGAAGAATTAGAAAGAGGCACGACAATTGTCGCAAAAGAAGGAGTTGGAGCTTTTGTAACTGAAAAAAATAGTATAAGCGGAGTATTTAATATTTCTGGAATTAAAAACGCAGCAAAAGAAGCAATTAAAATTGCAATTGAATTAGGAGCAAATGAATTACGAGCATTTTAGTGTTTTGAAGATTATTATAAAAAACTCGGATTTGAAACAGTTGATCGTTGGGAATTTGGAGAAAAAGAATATCCATATTACAAAAAAGAGTAGAATGAATTATTAAAAGGAAGAACTGTTATTAGTATGAAATTAAAAAATTTTTTAAATTAAAATGAAAATATTTAATTTTATTTCGGCGTGCGTGATATTTCCACTTTTGACTTATCTTTACGCACAATTTGCAGGCGTTTTATATTTATTTTTTACACAATGAAAAAAGATTATAAAAAAATTGCAGAAATGCAATCAGAAAGCATTAAAAAGTTGCTCAAAGAAAATCAAGAGCAAAAACTTAAAATCGCAACTTTAAAAATAGATTTGGAAATGCAAGAAAAGTATTTCAAAAATAGAGAATTTTTAAAAAAAGCAAATGAATGATACTTGGAATTTAGACGGATATTCTCCTCACTTCCCAAGAAAGAACTTGGTTCGAAGTGATGATTTCTTCCCACCGGAATATCAAAATCTAAGTGAAAAAGAGAAAGAAATTTGGAGAAAAAAAAGAAAAGAAAAACTTGACAAGATAAAAAAAATTTGATAGACTTTGAAAGATTTTAATTTTTTAAAAAAAAGATGGAAACAGTAATTAAACTTATTATTAAATTATTTTATTATGTTATATTGATGATTTTTTATTCACTTGTTATAGCATTTAATATTTATACATTTAAATTTACAAATTAGTTTTCTGATGCATTTAGAATATCATCTGTTTTATTAAATACATCATTTTTGCTAAATTTTTTCAATCAAATTGTATCTGAATTAGCAGAAAATGATACTAAAAATTTTTAAATTTTTTAAAAAACTATGAATGAAAATATTTTTGAAACGCTCTCCAAAATCAATGTCAATGAAAAAACGCATAAAAAAAACGGATTGACTTATTTATCTTGGGCGTGGGCTTGGGGCGAAGTTAAAAAAAGATACCCAACCGCAAATTATGAAGTTATAAATTACGACGGAAAACCTTTTTTATTTGACGAAAACCTTGGATATTTAGTTTAGACAAAAGTTTCAATTAACGACGAAACAATTCCAATGAATTTACCAGTTTTAGACGGAGCGAATAAAGCGCAAAAAAATGTTGATTACACTTACAAAACTAAATTCTCTGAGAAAATAGTTAATGCCGCAACTATGTTCGATATAAATACAGCAATTATGCGATGTTTAACTAAAAATTTGGCGATGTTTGGACTCGGACATTACATTTATGCTGGTGAAGATTTTCCAGAAAATGAGGTTGGCACAAAAACAACTCAAACAATTAAAACTAACACAACAATTCCAGCAGAGCCAACAGAAGAACTAGGTCGTTGTAAAAAATGCGGTGCGGAAAATGTTTTTAATCCAAAAACAGGAAAAATATTTTGCAAAGATAAATGTTGGACAAAATAAAAAAAACTACTATCGGCAGGGACGAAAAAGGTTTTTATCACAAAGACGATAAAAAATACCAATCAATTACAACTTTTCTACAAAAATTCCCGTCCGACCCAAAATACTTAATAAAATGGGCATTAGACAACTTTAATTAGTTTGGCGAGTATTTGGATACATTAGACAATTTAGCGGCGTAGGGAACTCAATTTCACGACCATATTGAGAAAACTCTAAAAGGAGGGAGCGGTTCAACTGCTGTAATGAATTTCTTAATTAAATATTCTCCAAAAGTAATTTCGCTCGAAGAAACTGTTTTTGACGAAGAGTTAATGCTCGCTGGACGATACGACGCTCTTTTAGAAATTAAAGGTAAAAAAGTTTTAGTCGATTGGAAAACTTCAAAACAAGTGCAAGACAAACACAAATGCCAAGTTGCTTTTTACGCTAAAAATTCCGGTGCAGATGAAGCGTGGGTCGTTTGTTTTGGAGGAAATACTAAGCAAGGTTTTAGCGTTAGCAAAGTTGAAATTCAAAGTTGGTATAACAAGCTTGAAGATTTAAATAATTTTTTTAAATAAAAATGAATGAAAATAATGAATTCAATGTGGTTAAATTCAAAAATGGTTTTTATAAACCTAAAAATGAGTCTTCATATATTTACATAAAAGATAAAGGTGATCTATGTATTAAATTAGTAGATAATAAAAAACATGTAATTTTTAAAAATCTTTCAGGTATTATTCCATTCCCAATGAATATAGAAAAAATATTATCAAAAAGAACAACTGCAAAAAAAATTTATGAAATCTTTTAAAATAAAATGAAAGAAAATTTAAAAGGAATGACGGCGTAGGAGATGATTGAGCACAATGAGAACTGGGAAAATACAGAAATTTTTACAAAAAGAGAAATTGCGGCAGAACATCCAGCGGCGTATGAAATGATTTAGCACAATAAAAATTCTCGAAATGTTGAACTTTTTACCAAAGAGGAAATTGAGACAAAAAATCCGACGGCGTGGGATATGATTGAACACAATGAAAACAAACGAAGTAAAACATTTTTTACAAAGACAAAAATTTCAAAAAAAAATCCGAGTGCGTGGGAAATGGTTTTGCACAATAGAAACAAGCGAAGTAAAACACTTTTCAAAAAAGATGAAATTGAAGCAAAAAATCCGAGTGCGTAGGAAATGATTGAAAGCAACTCACGAAATTTGAAACTTTTTACAAAAAAAGAAATTAAAGCAAAAAATCCGCGTTTATGGAGTATGCTTGAATACAATAAAAACCAACGAAATACCGAACTTTTCACAAAGGAAGAATTTTTAGAAAAAAATCCTGATGCGTTTGAAATGGCTTGTTACAATGAAAATCCACGAAACGAACTTTTTACAACAGCGGAATTTTTAGCAAAAAATCCTAATAATTTTGACAAGATTAGGTGGAATAAAAATCACCGAAACAAAAAATTTTAAAATCTTTTAAAAAAAAATGAAAAAACTTAATAAGAAAATAATTATTTCAAAAAGAAGCAAATACTTTAAATTCAAAATTCTGCATGTTGCAGTTGGAATTTTATTATTGATAATGAATTAGTTTGTGTTTACACCAGATGATTTTTATATTGTATTGTTTTTAGTAAATATTTGGGTTTATTCTGGTTTTATTATTGTTTTATTATTGAACTATTTGAAAGTAGACAAAAAGGAAAATGAATTAAGAGATTATATTTCTGATTTAAGGAATGAAAATGAAAAATTAAAAAAACTTTTAAATAAAAATGAATAAAATTGTTGATATTAAAGGCAAAAAAAAATGCGAACATTGTGGAGAATTCTTAGAAGAAAATGATACAAAAAACCCTTCATTTTTTAAAGTAAAAACTGTTTATGAAGAATTTTGTTTTGATACTATGTTGAAAAAATTTATAAAAACAAATGAACACACAATAAAAAAAATTATTTGTGGAAAATGTAGAAATGAAATTCAAAATTTAAAAATATTTTATTGTTAAAAAATGAACTTAAAAAACGCAATTATCGATAAAGTTTCCACGATGAAAGACGGAAGCCTAAAAATCACTCTCGTAACAAGAGAATTACACCCGCAAGAAATTGCAGAATTATTTTTTAATTTAAATAGCGAAGTTGTGAGCGTTGATATTCCAGAAGAAACAGGAGACAATAAAACGCCATCTCAAAGGTTTAGAAATGTTTTATTTCGCCTTTGGGAACAATCACAACAAGAGAAATTTAAAACTTTTACTTTGTATTACAATCATATTATGGAACAATTGATAGGGGCTTATAAAGATAAATTAAATTAAAATTTTTTTTAAACTATGAAAAATAAAATAATTTTACACCACTCCGCCGTTTCTCGTGATAAAAACTCAAAACAATTTGCGGCGATCGACCGCTACCACAAAGGGAAAGGTTGGGGGAAAATCGGCTATCATTTTTTAATTGAACCCGACGGCGAAATTTGCGTTGGAAGATTTTTAAATGAATTTGGGGCTCATTGCGTCGGGAAAAATGATTGTATTGGCATTTGTCTAACAGGAAATTTTGACGCGGAAAATCCGACGGAAAAACAAATTTTTAGTTTAAAAAAACTCGTCAATGATTTGAAAATTAAAAAAGAAGATTTTCATTTTCACCGCGAATTTGCAAAAAAGACTTGCCCTGGAAGTAAAATTGACAAAACAAATTTACTAAAAATTTTATTTGAAAATGAAAAACCGGATTGGATTAAAAAAATTATCAATAAAATGAAAAAAAATGATATTAAAACCGATCCAAATGTAAAAGTTGGAGATTTACCACTTTATCAATTATTAGGAGTAGTTGAAAAGTTTATGAAATAATGTAATATTTTTAAGAAATATTTTCTTTTATGAACAAAGAATTTTTTGATATTAAATTTTTTTTAAAACAATGGAAATTATCGTTTTTTTTATCGTTTTATCAATGCCAATTATAAATTGGGTAATTGCTGGGCGTAAAAATAGAAATCGTCTAATTTGGGCAATTTTGGGGCTTTTTGGCATAATCCCTACAATACTTTTATTGTTTATGAAAGATTTAAGCAAACAAACTGAAAACGAGGAAATTCAAAAATAGTCAAAAGCCAATAATCTAATGTAAAAATATTATAATCTGCCGTTTTTTTGTAAATCATTTTTCTTTTAAATTCTCAATTTCCAACTTCTCCGCTTTCGTTGCATAAAGCCAATCAAACTCCTCATCCATTTGTTTTTCCATCGCATCCGCCCGCGTTTGCAAAACCTCCAATTTCAAATCCGCAATTTCCCGCGAATGCGCCCGCGAAATCTCCGAA
>Ga0272440_1003655_pt1 | contig 11376 bp, 9 predicted proteins | sample SSMMMBAug17_FD_192440 | JGI IMG/M metagenome (GOLD analysis project Ga0272440, IMG submission 192440) | Marine sediment archaeal communities from Little Sippewissett salt marsh, Falmouth, MA, United States - SSM-MMB-Aug17 | ecosystem: Environmental > Aquatic > Marine > Wetlands > Sediment ... | reverse complement strand
ATGAGGGCGCTTTAGCGTCCTTTCTCAATTCAGCGTTGGGCTTTAGCCCTACGCTGTTCTTGGGGTTGCCGAAATCGAGCATTCCTTGTATGATATCCACTTCCCCTAAACTGTACATACGCCCGCTGAAGAAGATGAATAAGATGAATTAAAAGTGTTTGATTTCATCTTATTCATCTTCTTCAGTGTAATCCTTGTTCAAAAACAAAATGAACAATTAATAAATGAGGAACTTATTTTCAGAGATTTCCTAAGGAGAATGTGAATTACCAATTGCCAGTGTAGGGGCGAACATAAGGTTCGCCCCTACACGAACTCTTGAAGCAATTACATTTGCGTTAGCCTGACGGCTATGCCCCTATCGGGGCTAAGATACTGACTTGGTCAATGACCTGGGGCTAACGCCCCAGTCTACAAAGATTCCGCCCCTATCGGGGCTAAGAAAAGAGTGTGAACTTATTTTTCAGGTACTTCTTATGGGGCCCAGATACATTCCCACGCAAAACGTGGGAATGAGAGGGCAATAAACATGCCCATCAAAAAGTAATATTTTAATATTGGATATTCAAGGAGGCTTACCGAAGGGACACAATAGATCGTTATTTTTTAGGAATGCTCTGAAAATTACATGCGCATTTTTCTTGATCGTACAAAAAATAAGGTCGTGTAGAGATGTAGACTGGTACTTCTCTACATTACAATTACCTCAAAATGAACAATATCATTAAATGGGGAAGTTATTTTCAGATCCTTCCTAATTATATTGACATCAATGAAAACATCACATATTAATAAAAGCAATTTCACTATAAAAAGCGCAGCCAGTTATATAGATTTATCTAAAAGCAAAGGCGTGTCAACCAATGGATCAAGAAACCTTAAAACGTCAATTATTAGACACATTCAAATTAGAGCTTGAGGAGCATGTACTCTCCCTTAACAAGGGCCTGCTTCGCCTGGAGCAGGGCGCATCCGGTGAAAAGTTTGATGCACTGCTGGCTGAATTGTTTCGTGCCGCTCACAGCTTGAAAGGCGCATCACGCACTGTTGATATCCTGGATATCAACCTGATTGCGCACCGATTGGAAGACGTTTTAGGCCTCATTCAACATCACAAGATAAGTTTGTCAAGCCAGTTATTCGACACAATGTTTCAGGCGGTCGATCTTATCAAAGCCTGCATGCGGGCCAAACTCGATAATAATGAATTTCCTTTTGAAAAACTTAACGCAATCGTTCAGAACCTTGAAGCCGCCTCTATTCTTCCAGATTTGACAAATACCAATGAAAATCAAGATGTTAATGGAAAAAATCTAAATATTCAAGACAACTATATCAAACAAGATAATAACAAAATACAATACGACCATGATGCAAATCAAACAAACACTAAGAAACAAGATGATAACAAAATACAAGATCGGCCCACTGGCCAGTTAAAAAAACAAAAACAGAATAAAACAAACAAATCTGCACCGAAAAAACATGAAAAAAGAATGCATATGGAATCTCTGGCTGATGAACAAATTACCGGCAGTGACGATACCATTCGGGTAAAGACGAACAAGCTGGATTTACTCATGGCCAGCATGGGCGAATTGATGGGGTCCCGCATGCGGACCATGCAGCGCATTATTGATCTTCAAACCATGCAAAAACGTATCAACAGATGGCACAAAACATGGCGTCATCTTCGTGGCAATATGAAATCACTGGAACGAAAATATCATGACAACGATGACTTAAACCAATTCTTTTTATTTGTGCATCGCAATGCAGACAATTTAAAACATATTCATACTGATATCAATTTATTGGTGCGCCAGTTCATGAATGATTGTGATCAACTGGTTTTTGTTTCTGATGATCTTCAAGACAAGATTCGTAATGTGCGTATGCAGCCCATTTCGTCATTGTTTGATCAATTTCCCAGGATGATTCGTGATTTATCCAGAAATCAAGAAAAAAATATTCGTTTGGAAATCAAGGGAGAAAAAACTGAGGTTGATCGTCATGTGCTTGATGCTTTAAAAGATCCATTGACACATATTTTGCGCAATTCAGTAGATCATGGTATTGAGTTGCCCTCACACAGAAGGAATCAAGGAAAATCAGAACAGGGTTTGATTGTTCTCAGTGCATCTCAAAAAGGGAGTACAATTGTTATCGAAGTTATTGATGATGGTCGCGGCATTGATATGGAATCTGTCAGAGAGCAGGCAGTTTTGAAAAATATTGTACCAGAACAGAAAGCAAAAGCCCTTTCCAAAAGAGAATTGACAGAGTTAATTTTTTGTTCGGGCCTGTCTACACAGACGACAGTTACAGACATTTCCGGTCGTGGGGTGGGATTGGATGTGGTTCGTCGAAATTTGGAAAAGCTTCAAGGGCAAATACTGGTTGAAAGCGAACCCAATAAAGGCACAACAATTGCTTTGACTGTATCTTTATCTCTGGCAACCAGTCAGGTGCTGATGGTCAAGGTTGATGGTGAATTATTGGCTATTCCCTGCACCACAGTCGAGCGAATTTTGAAGGTTCATCCCAGAGAAATTGGTCAAATTGATGGCAAGCCTGCGATTGTTGTGGATAATGAAGCTTTGCCATTGTTTTCTCTGGCACCTTTACTGGATTTTTCCGACACTATCTCAAAGTCAAATGACGATGAAAAAATATCTGTTGTGGTATTAAGCGTTGCCGAAAAACGTCTGACCTTTCGAGTGGATGAATTACTTGAAACGCGGGAAATAGTCATCAAGAATCTGGGGCAACAACTGCGGCGTGTCCGCAATCTGTCTGGTGCGACGATTTTGGGCGATGGTCAAATTGTTATGGTTTTAAATGTAGCTGATCTGATAAAATCGGCACAGCATGGTTCCGCCTATCTTCGTCCAGTAGATATCGCACCAGTGCCACAGGAACGAAAACGCATTCTGGTAGTCGATGATTCCATTACAACACGAACACTGGAAAAAAATATTCTAGAAAATGCGGGGTATCAGGTTTTGGTTTGTGCTGATGGTCAGGAAGCCTGGGAATGCATTCAAAGTGAATCATTTGATGCGGTTGTCAGTGATGTCGATATGCCTCGCATGAATGGTTTTCAACTGGCAGAACATGTTCGGGGTGATGATCGCTACAAAACACTGCCTTTTATTCTGGTGACATCGCTGGAATCCAGAGCAGATAAAATTCGTGGTATGGAAGTGGGTGCTGATGCCTATATTGTCAAAGGCACCTTTGATCAAAAAGAACTTTTGGATACCATTGAACGATTGATTGGTTAAATTATGATTCGAGTTGTTATTGTAGATGATTCGCCAACATTTCGATTGTTGGCGAAAAGCATTTTAGAAAGTGACCCAGATATCAAGGTCTTGGGAGAAGCCATTAATGGCCATGAAGCCTTGAGAATCTGCAAGCAGTATCAACCAGATATTGTTACAATGGATATCCACATGCCCTGCATGGATGGATATGCCACCATTCAATCAATCATGTCTGATATGCCCTGTCCTATTATTGCGCTGACAGGATCAGTCAGTTCTAGAAATGAAGATACGCATAAAAAAGCGATTCAATCCGGCGCATTGATCGCATTACCCAAGCCCAAAGACATTCCAGGGATTGATCCAGCTGCTGATCGTCTGATTGAAAAAATAAAAAGTATGTCACAAATTAAAGTGATTCGACGAAGAAATTTTCAACGCCCACCCCGAATGATTGATCGACAAATGCAAACAAATGCCATCAGACTTATCGGTATTGGCGCATCTACTGGCGGTCCGCCAGCTATCCAAACCATATTATCTGGATTGTCCAAAAATTTGCCCTGTCCTGTTGTCATTGTGCAGCACATCAGTCAGGGCTTTGTCCATAATTTGGCGAAATGGTTGGTTTCTTCAACGCATTTGAATGTTAGCCTTGCGGAAAATGGGGTACGAATGATACCTGGCAATGTGTATATTGCTCAGGATAATCACCATCTGGCAGTCACACGAGAAGGCCGATTGAAATTGTTTCAAAAAGGGCCAGTGGATGGCCATCAGCCATCAGCCACAGTATTATTTGAAAGCATTGCTCAGGAATTTGGCCCTTCAGGCATGGGGATTCTCCTGACTGGTATGGGTTGTGATGGTGCGGCTGGATTGAAAAAACTCGCAGATAAAGGTGCGTTAACAATTGCTCAGAACGAAGCATCGTCTGTGGTATTTGGAATGCCTAAAAAGGCAATTGATATTGGAGCGGCTAAAAAAATACTTTCAATTGGTGAAATTGCATCGTTTGTGAATCAAATGTTGGAATAAGGCATATTATCAATTATTAACTTCCAATCGGGTTATTTTTTCATAAACTTCTTTTAATTCAAATGGTTTGCAAATAATATCATGGGCTCCAATTTTTTGTGCGATGGATAGGTAGTCATTGGGCGCTCGGTAAAATGCCCCGCCAGACATGGCCACAATTTTTGTGTTTGGGAACTTATCGCGAATTAGTCGGATTGTTTCAAGCCCTTCTTGCTCAGGCATAAAAATGTCGGTTAAAATAATATCAGCCGGTTCTTTGTTTTGCAAATATACTGCCTCACGTCCATTTGACGCAACAGTCACTTTGAATTTTTTGTTTTCAAAAAAGAGTCTCAACATTTTTTGAATGGATGTGTCATCATCAACAATTAAAATGTGTGCCATAATCAATATTTCCTTAAATAAATAAATAAAATAGATATATTTATTTTGCCATTATTATCTTTTCTTTATCATGAATTATATTCAAATACAACAAGTTTACATGATCTTATTGTTGACTTCTCAATGACACAAACAATTCCTTAAAAGCCTTATGATCTTTATTCTCGATGATTGGAATCATCTCATTGAGAACATCACGATACAGGCGGATATAGTTTAAAGATTCAGGATTATCAATTAACAGTGAGCCAAAAAGTTCAGCCGGTTGATCCAGGAGTTTGTATATGCGATCCAGGCGACGTTTAAACGTAATTGTGCTACACTTTTCAATATCCTCAATAGAAAAACCAGAGGATCTTATGCAATGGGCCAAACCCAATGTTGAAAAATGATTGACTCCTTGAATCAATCCCATCATACGATCATGTTCTTTGGGATCCATTTCAAGAACTTTCAGTTTACCTGTTTCAAAGATTTGTTTTGTCCATTTTAGTCCGGCCTGGCCGCGCCCCTGACATATTGCAACACGTTGGCCGGCTGCATTTTCTATGGGACCAAATAATGGATGAACACCAACCACCTCAGCATCAGAATGCGCTAACATGGCTTCAAGGGGTTTTTGTTTGATTGATGTCAAATCCATGAGAAGTCGTCTTTCGCCAACATATGGCCCGATTGTCTGAATCATAGGTATTGTGACTTGAATCGGTACTGCAATGACAATGACATCGCAAAGACGTGCCATCATGGTAGGTGTCAGTTCTGTGGATCGCCCCACAGGATAAACGTCATATCCCTGTTTTTCAAGAAAATCACCAAACCATTCGCCCATTCCTCCGGTTCCACCCACAATGCCAATTTTAGAAAAGCTTAATCCCATACCATACCTCCCTCAGGATACGAGCCCAAACGTTTTAGAATGGCGCAATGTTTTTCCATTTCTTGAACCGCAGATTGAACATTCGGTTCTGTTATATGGCCCTCTAAATCTGCAAAAAAGAGGTATTCCCAATTTCTCACTTTCATAGGGCGAGATTCAATGCGTGTCATATTGATTTCATATTTTGAGAGTGGATTCAAGGCGGAATACAAGGCGCCTGGACGATGGTTCAGAAAAAAGAGTAGCGATGTTTTATCCTTTCCAGTCGGTTCGGCATGTTGACGCGACACAATCAAGAAACGCGTAACATTATCGGGTTGATCTTCGATATTTTCTGCCAACATATTCAATTTATAAGTCATTGATGACAATCGACTGCCAATGGCCGCAACCTTTGGATCATTCTGGGCGATAATGGATGCTGCGGATGTGCTTTCCACTTTTTGTGTGGGGACATGCGGATAATTGGAGCGAAGCCAGGATCGACATTGTGCCAATGGCATGGGATGAGAGTAAATTTTTTCAACATTTTCCATGCTTGATGCCTTGCTGAGCAAATGATTACGTATGCGTAAAAATATTTCTGCACATATTTGAAGATCATATTTGTAAAAAAGATCCATTGTTACGTTGACAGAGCCTTCATATGAATTTTCAATCGGTACAATGCCCTGTTGACATACACCTTTTTCCACAAGGCTGAAAACATCCTCAATGGTTTCAGCAGCACGAAAGGTTGTGGAGTGACCATACAAATATATGGCTGCCTGATGACTGAATGTGGCCTCAGGTCCAAGATACGCAACATTGATAGGTTGTTGAACTGATCGTGCGGCAGAAATAATTTCAGAAAAAATGTGATGGATTATTTCCGGGGTTAAATGGCCCGCACTTTTGGATTTAAGATTTCTAAACACCTGTTCTTCACGTGCCATATTGAAAACATCCATGCCTTGTTCCTTTTTTATCTGTCCCACTTTATATGCGAGATCCTGCCGCTGAATCAACAATGACAACAATTGATTGTCAATGGCATCAATTTTTTCCCTGAAAGGAACCAATGATAGTCTGTCTGGTTTTGTATCTGCGTTCACAATATCCTCCATGAAATTATCAGGCAGTAAGGAATTACTGCCTGATAAGGATGAAATATGTTATTGAATTATTGCAAGTGCTTCTTCAACAGAAGCATTGTGATGAACAATTTTGGCAATCGCCTGCACAATTTTGGTCGGATTTTGGTGTTGAAAAATATTTCGACCAATAGATGTCCCAGCAGCACCGGCATCAATGGCATCTCTGACCATTTCAAGAATGGCCCGGGTAGATTCCATTTTGGGGCCGCCAGCAATAATAACCGGTTTATGACAGCCTTCAACAACCTCTTTAAATGATTCCGGATCGCCGGTATAAGAGACCTTGACAACATCAGCGCCCAGTTCAGCGCCCAATCGAGCAGCATGTTTTATATGCCTGGGGTCAAATTCATTTTCAATTTTTGGGCCGCGCGGGTAAATCATCGCAAGCAATGGGATTCCCCATTCAGAGGCATTGTATGCGACTTTTCCCATATCTTCAAGCATTTGTTTTTCATTGCTGTCCCCAATATTTATATGAATGGAAACTGCATCAGCGCCAAGCTTAATTGCTTCCTCAACAGAACAAACCAGAATTTTGGAATTGGGTTCAACCGCAACAGATGTACTGGCTGACAAATGAATTATCAATCCCATATCCGGCCCTGATTGTCGATGTCCCGAACCGACTATTCCTTTATGAACAACGACCGCATTCGCTCCGCCATTAGCAACCTGTGCCATTGCTGTTTTCATATTGGTGATTCCGAAAATGGGGCCTGCAGATACGCCATGATCCATTGGGACAATGACACATTTACCTGTACCCCGATTGATAATTCTTTCCAAACGAATGGCCTTACCAATCATAATCAATCTCCTTATTGATAAAAAAAAGGCCGTGACGAAACTCGTTCACGGCCCTTTAAATGCAAAAGCCGTGAACATGTTGGCTGTTCACGGCTTGAAGTAATATTCAACAATATATATCCATGAACAAACCAATCCTGCTAAAGTAATAAAAGTAAAAATTTCTTGGTTGATTGGTTGTTAATGGATTCATTGTTGATTCCTATATTGATTTTTTTCCTTTGCAAAGGTTATTTGCTTGTAAATGATGGTATTATGTTTGTCAAGAAAAAAATTTCATGGGTGATAATTTTTTGTTTTTGAAATAAAATGAGTGGAAATGGTTATCCATTCAGCAAATAGCGCGCAAAAATGATCTTGCATTTTATTTTTGTTTTATATATTTGTTGGAAAAAAAAGAAATTTTGCAAGAATATAACAAGGTAAAAGGAGACAAAACAATGTTAAACATTGGAAAATCCATTCGTATGGAAAGGTTAATGGATCGGAATACCGGACGAACAGTCATTGTACCGATGGATCATGGTGTCACAGTTGGCCCCATAAAAGGCTTGATTGATATTTCAACATCAGTTGATCAGGTCGCAGAGGGAGGCGCCAATGCAGTTATTGGGCATGTTGGATTACCCCGATATGGTCATCGTAAAAGCGGCAAAGATATTGGATTAATTCTGCATCTATCCGCATCAAGTATTCTATCTCCCCGACCCAATAAAAAAGTGCTGGTCAATACAGTGGAAAATGCGCTTCGGATGGGAGCGGATGGCGTTTCGATTCACATCAATATTGGCGACAATGAAGATCCAGAAATGCTTCAGGATTTTGGCCGCATTGCGGTAGAATGTTCCTATTGGGGAATGCCTTTGATTGCCATGATGTATCCGAGAGGGGAAAAAATTGAGAACGAAAAAGACCTTGAAGTTGTCAAAATTGCGGCAAGAATTGGTGCTGAATTGGGGGCTGATTTTGTAAAAACCAATTATACCGGCGACCCGGATTCCTTTGCCAAAGTGGTTGAGGGATGTCCTGCGCCAATTTTGATTGCAGGTGGAAGTAAACAATCTGAGGCTGAAATGTTCAAAACAATTGAGGATGCAATCAAGGTCGGTGCTAAAGGTTTGTCTATTGGTCGAAATGTATTCCAACATCACAATCCCACACGCTTTGTTCAGGCTGCCTGCATGATTGTTCATGATGGTAAAACTGCAGAGGAAGCTTTGGCTTTTTTAACAGAATAAGACAGTGTTAACTAACTGCTGATTCTTAAATAAAACCGCCTGGCGTCTTCGAGCAGAGAAAGGGCAAACATTTGTTTGTTATTTATTTCAAAGGATATACCTTTCTTCGCTCGGAGACGCTCTGCCGTGCGTCTCTTCGTAGAGAAACACAATCACAGTTTTGGAAAAGTGTTAATTCCTTTTCAACAAATATGAAGGATCCCTGGATTTATTATTGTGAGTCAATCAGTCCATCTGCGCACTGACATATCGTTTTTAAAATACTGCGGTAATAAGATAGTGGCATACCATAGGGATCTTTTATTTCTATACCTGGTGTATCTGCATGAAAATTTCCTAAAAGAAATAGTTTTTTAGAAGGTGCATCAAAATATTTTTTCATTTCGCGTATATGATATTTTTCCATTGCCATTATTAAATCTGATGCCTGAATTATTCGTTTGGAAATTGGGGTTGACCTGAGGGATGATATATCAACCCCGATTTCAGAACAAGCCTGTATTGCTTCTGACGTTGGTTTGTGATTATCCCAGCCGGATGTGCCAGCAGAATGAACATGAATATGAGATAATCCCGCTTGATTGAGTCTGTATCGTAAAACACCTTCACCCATTGGGCTTCGACAGATGTTACCTGTACAAACAACTAGTATCTTTTTAATATTTTCCAATGGCTTTATATTGGTCATAAGCAAGAATATTCCTATATGCGGGCCATTTTATGGCAGGTTTTAGTCCAATAAATCCATTATTTATTATAGTACAGATTTACCTGGATCTTCAAGTATGATACAAGGGCGCATTCCCAAAAAGTAGGTCATTTTTTTCTTAGCCCCTGGGAAGGTATGTTGCCGCCCTTGCAAGGCTAAGAAAAAAAAGTTGTCCTTTTTGGGAATGCGCCCTTACAATAAAATAATTGATTGAGGTATGTTTTAAAAATAACATACTCGCATTTTTGCTTGATCGTTCAAAAAAATAAGGCAGTGTAGCGACGTAATATGTTACAACATGAAAAAAAAAATAAATCAATCTTTTTGAAAATTATTTTCATCCTTTGTCTTTTCATGATAGCTGTTTATTGGGCATGGTGGTTTTGTTCTTCCAAACCAGTAATAACATCAAAAGCTGGAAACCTTTCTCAAGGAACGTTATCTTATATTTATTTTGTCTTATATTCTGATAAAACCCAGAATCAAATGTTTCAGGATTTAAAAGAGAATATGGCAATTGGATACCTTGCAGATGGTCTGGGGTTATGTGATGATCCATACTATTCAAAGTTTTTTGCGATATCTCAGAGGTCTCGCAGACAAAGAGCGGCTATAGAGTGGTTAAGATACAAAAACAAATCAATAGATATTGATCTTAACATCGTGTTCAACCAATATGGGATTGAATCAGATCCGCAACAGGCAACAAAATTAATTCAATCGTGTATTCAGCGTGAAAAACATGGTTTTCGTCTAAAATGCCAGGATGTCATTATCGGCCAAATTAACAATAAGCCTTTAAGCCTTAGCATGATAAAGTTTTTAATGACACCTGAAGAATGGTATCAATTTCTTTCATTTTTACCGACGCCCATGGAAAATGCGTATAAAAGCTATTTGACTCGTTTTTTATATCATGTTGTGCATAAGGAACTAATTGAATATTTTGCTCCTGTTTTAAAAGAACTTCAGCAAATGGATCATGATCAGGTGGCCAGTCGATATATATCAGTTAAATATGGAATGGCCCAAGAAGGCATTTATCCTTCAAAGCGACTGACCCTTGATTTTCCAGACACTGTTTTATTCAATCATTTTTTTGCAATAAAAGATCGTTTCTTGCCAGTGCAAGCTGTTCAGGTACAATACAGTGTTTTCGAATCGATGGATATTGCAGAAATGGTATACAACAAACTGAACAATGGAGAAAACCTGATCGCTTTAGCCAAGCAGTATGCGATAAATGATCATTTTGTTCAAACATCCTATCCACACAGATTATATGGTTATGGTGTCCAGGGCATGTCATCAAATCCTGAGCAACGCGCAATTATAGATAACTATTTGTTGGATGCTGCAAGAAAAAATATCTTACTGCCCAAACCCCATAAATTGGATCAGGGCGTTCTTGTGGCACAGTTGTCTCATTTGGAAAGACAGCAACGAGAACTAAAATATAGGGAGTATCAATTTGCAGTCAGACGTGATTTGACATTAAAGACCTTGAAAGAAAAATTTCGCATTGATGTTGAGGATGCCGCTAATGCAATACAATGGAAACAAATCAATAATGATATTGATTTGGTAAGGCCTTAGACGCATTTCTACATGACCTTATTTTGTAGGTTTAATAAAAATGAGGATGTTATGGCATCCTTTCATATTTGTTGAAATGTAGTTAAGGAATTCTCGGAAAATAAGTTCCCCATTTAATATATTGAATTCCTCTTTTTGAACCTGGATTACGCTGAAGAAGATGAATAAAATGAATTAAAAGTGTTTTATTTCATCTTATTCATCTTCTTCAGCGTAATCCAGGTTCAAAATGAATAGAATTGACTCTTTCAGAAATGAGGAACTTATTTTCAGAGCATTCCTAAGGAATGCTGAAAATAACCTCTCTACAGTACAA
>Ga0272440_1003654_pt1 | contig 11378 bp, 14 predicted proteins | sample SSMMMBAug17_FD_192440 | JGI IMG/M metagenome (GOLD analysis project Ga0272440, IMG submission 192440) | Marine sediment archaeal communities from Little Sippewissett salt marsh, Falmouth, MA, United States - SSM-MMB-Aug17 | ecosystem: Environmental > Aquatic > Marine > Wetlands > Sediment ... | reverse complement strand
CTCTTTTGAGAATTTTGTAAGCTCTTTTGTCTCATTTTTATACTCACGATCTTTGAGGTCTGCTACTGCTTCAAAACTGTCACTATCTGGATTTTGCTGGTAGATGACAACATCCTCTTTTGCAAAAACATAGCCTAAGAAAAAACCGTATGCCGGTCTTGAGTAGTAGACGATGTGAAACTCCACTTTGTTTGGAATGTTCTGTTTTATTTTTGTGATTTGATAGTGGATAATTTGCATAAAACTTATAACAGCGGCTTTGTCGTAGAGACTTCCTTTAAACTCAAAGATGAGGTCATCTTCTACTATATTTCTATATTTTTTGAGATTTTTTTTGAGATTTTTGAGTTTTCCTTTTGTCTCTAATGTATCAAAGAGTTTTTCTAAAGCATACTTTGGTGAGACGTTTGGTTCTACTGCTATGACAATGGGAACTGTCAGTACTTCACGTTTGTAGAGTTTACGTTTTGAGTAGGTCTCACCAAATGCAAAAAGCAGCAAGATGAGTGCTGCGATAGATGCCATGTAGAAGTAGATAGTCTCACTCAGACCATCAAGTACAAAAGGTAAAAAAAGTATGGCTAGCGAGAGGTACTTTACATACTTGCTCTCTAAAGTCTCTTCAAATATATTCAAAATAACTCCTTGAGTTGTGTAAGTATTTGTGTCACTATAGACGCATCTTCTCTCCAAAGTAGTATGGAGAGTAAAAGTGTATAAAAAGCGATTTTATGATTACTCGCCATATTTTGTAAAAAATTATAGATGCTAAAAAAGAGCTCTAAAAGGTTTGCAAAAAGCTCTCCTAAGCGAATGATAAGTCCAAGACCAATAATGGTGAAGATTATATAGACTATAGGATTCCCACCAGCAAGAATTTTATCTTTAAATAAGAACAAAGGGATGGCAAATGCAACTATATAGGGAGTGGCATTAATGAGTTTAAGCAAAGTAGATTCTAAACTTAGACCACCTTTTTTGTTCTTACGTAAGTATTTTATAGCATCTCCAATCGTGTACTTAAACTTTAAAAAGTTCTCTATGAGATAACCACTCTGATGCATTAACTGGTTACGCTCATGAGCTACCCAGCGCAGCGGATTGTAACGCCCACCTAGAAGTTCTCGCTTATATGCTCTGTACTCATAATCTTCATAAAAATCATCTATATCTTTGCGCTCGTAACTTTTTACTAGATCACTGAGACTATTGCCTCTTGCCCCATCTTTTTTGAGTGCTTCTTCAAGCTCCTTTGTGAGTTTTAAGGCTTGCATAGTCTCTTTTAACTCATCTCTAAAAAACATAACTTACTACCTCCTGTAGTAGTGAAAAGTCACCTCTTTTGTAGTACATAAACCCTATGAGGGTAGCAATTGCACCTATGATGAAGAGTGTGTAGTTTTTTACACCAAGCTTTATCAGTATAATTTTGTTAGCATAAAAAATTAGGAGTGAAAAGAGTAAACTCTGACCCAGGGTATAACGATCTAAAAAGTAAAGAGCACCTAAGAGAGTTATAAGCAGTACTATAAGATAGGAAATGTAGTAAAAGAGTTTGTAGCTTGTTGAAGAGAGGGAACGCAAAATTTTGAGTATCTCTTTTGCATTTTTTATATGTTGGTGTGCATTCTCTATTGCCGGATTACCGTGCATGGCTCTGTTTCTAGCATCTGCGATGACAAACACCTCTTTGAGCATCTCTTGGGGCAGATACTCTTTAAGGCTTTTTGCTTTTTCATACACTCCTTTTCCTGATGCACCATAAGACTCTAACTCAGCTTCTATTTTCTTTGTTATGAGTAGTAGCTTGGTGAGCTCTTTGTAAGCATAGAGCTTTTTGTTTTGAAAGAGTAGTAGAGTTTGCACCAAAGCAATGCTAAGCAGGGTAAAAAAGCCAAAGAGGAGTAGCCCTAAGTAGTCATAACGCAACTTTTCATGTAAGAAAAGATATAAAAGAGCAAATGGTGTTAGGTTAAGTGCAAACTGTGCATAGGAGTTGTGAAGAAAAAACTTAAAAAAATCCAATAATATGAGCCTTACGTAATAAAAAAATAAATCCTATTTTAGCAAATTTGAATTGTTGTTAGTTTGAAATATGTATAATCCTTACGTAATAGAGTTAAGGAGTTGAGTGTGCAGTACAGATACATTGGAAAAACAGGTTTGAGAGTGAGTCCTATATGTATGGGGACAATGACATTTGGAACACAGACACCAGATGAGAAAGAGGCATTTGCCATCATGGATAAAGCCTATGAAGCAGGAGTAAACTTTTTTGATACTGCTGAGCTTTACCCTGTACCACCTTCAGGAAAACTTGCAGGTTTAACTGAGGAGATAGTTGGTCGCTGGATGAAAACAAAACCTCGTGAGAGTATCATTATGGCCAGTAAGGTTGCTGGAGCGGCAAATGGTTGGTTCGTACCACCTGTGCGTAATGGACTTACCGCTATTGATAGTTTTCATATAGAGCGAGCAGTAGAGGGAAGCCTTAAACGTCTGCAAACAGACTATATTGATCTCTATCAGATGCACTGGCCAGATACAGTAGTACCCATTGAGGAGAGCCTTAAAGCTTTTGACAGACTTGTGCAAAGTGGGAAGGTACGCTACATAGGAACTTCAAACGATACTGCGTATGGGACGACAAAAGCAACAATGACGAGTCAGTTTAAAGGCTATGCTCGTTTTGAGTCTATTCAAAACAACTTCTCTCTGCTAAATCGCCGTTTTTTGGATGAACTTGCAGATGTTTGTAAAAAAGAGCAGATTTCTCTTTTACCATACTCGCCCTTGGCTGGAGGTGTTCTTAGTGGAAAGTACAATCAAGCTGGAAATACAGAGGGACGTTTTGCAACCTACTTAAACTCTACAAATCAGCGTCAACGTCTTATGGCACAGCGTTTTGCAAATGAGAAAACACTTGCTTCAACACAAAAGTATTTAAAAATTGCAAATGATTTTGGACTCAATCCTGTCACGATGGCAACTGCATGGTCAAAACAGTTTGATTTTGTAGCTTCAACTATCATAGGTGCAACAAAGCCAGAACAACTCGATGCTACCTTAGCGGCTATGGATATAGAACTCAGTGATGAGGTACTACGTGCATGTGATGCGGTGCATCAAGAGATTCTCTACCCTATGGGGTAAAGAGAATAAGTACCTAGTGGCTAACTTCTTCGTCATAAATTGTAAATATCTTCGCATAGCCCCACTTGATTAAGCGCTCATCCATCTCTTTAGCATCAAAACCAAAACGTCTACATATACGTACTAGTTTGCTCACATGTTCCATAGCTACACCGTTTATCTCTAATTCTTCTTTTATCTCTTCTAAAGTCATTAAACTGCTCCTATTTTTTAAAGAGATTATAAAGAATTACAAAGTTTATTTGTGTGGTTATTTTGTCGGTTTATAAATTTCTTACGTAACTATTTCTCTTTGTTTAGTTTGTAAAGAAACGAAAATATCTCCGCTACAGCTTTGTACATTTGTGGTGGAACCTCTGCATCAAGTTCTACTTTAGAGAGTAACTCTACTAAGTTCTCATCTTTTTTCAAAGGGACATCATGCTCTTTTGCAAGCTTTATTATGTTTTGTGCACTCTTTCCCTCTCCTTTGGCAACGACTTGTGGTGCGCTGTTTTTAGTTGCTTCATACTTGAGCGCAACAGCTTTTTCTTTCATGCTTTTACCTCAAATCCCATATTGAAATCTTCGCTTACGTAAGCATACTCAACAGAGCTTTTTTGTATGGGTGTAAATCGTATCTCCTGAGGAGTTATACCAGCAGCTACTAGTTGTTTTTTAAGAGTTGAGATATTATCTTTGATAAGTTTTTCTAACTCTTTACTTTGTGTTTGAATGTTAATGCTTAGTGATTTCTCATAAAAGAGACCAAGGCGAAGCCAAAGTGCTCCATACTCCTTAAGAGTAAGCTCTATGTCACAGAAGTAGGCGTCCTCTTTTGCAGTGTAGAGAGTGAGGCTCCCATCTTCTAAAGCATCCCAGCTGTATGGCAGGTAGAGTGAACTGCCACTACTGAGGTGAGAGAGGAGTTGGTAGTACTCTATTTGCAAGCTAAGTTTATCAAGCGCTTTAAGCAGTTCAGCTCGGTTTTGTGTTGTAGGAGCAGTTGTAAGTTCCTCTTGTAGTTTGAGTATAAGTGCTTTAACATCGTTTTCAAAAACTGCTTTTATTTCATTTGCTGTAGATGCTTTTGCTATTTTAGACTCTAAAAAAACCCCTGAGTTTATAATCTTGTTTTTGAGCTTTTTTGGGTCTATATCTTGAAGTGAGCTATCTAGGGTGGTGAGTAATTTTTGTAGCTGATCTTGCTGTTTGCTCTCTTTTGAAAGGGTGTTTTGGAGTGTACTAATGGTCGATGAAATGTTTGCAAGCTCTTTAAGCGTAGGGTTGTTTTTGAGCATTATTAAGAGGCTCTCGTTCATAGATGCTGATTGGGTACTTTTTTGAAAGATGCTTGTTAAAAGAGTACCTAAGTCTTTTGCTTTTGAAAGTGCTGCAAGCTCTTTGTCTGGGATAGACTTTAGCACCTCTTGCAGGGCTCTGTTTTGGTTTGGCAGAAGTATATTGAGCTGCTGTTTGGATGAAAAATTTATCATTTTAGAGTATATCATACCCTTGCTAAATCAGATTTGTGTATAATTTTACACTACATAAATGGAGGGTGTTATGTTTAGTATATACAACAGTAGTGAAAGACGCCTTTCGCATAATGACAGTACACTACAGAGCTCACTTCCAGTTCCTTTTAATATCCCAAATGTCCTACATAATCTTCTTTTTGAGGATATGGGCATAGAGTTTACTCTTATGCAAAAAGATATGCTTGAGACACTTCGTTTCTCATATAGTGCGCTTTTAAAAATGCAAAAAGCTTACTCATCCCAAGATGCACAATTTCGCCATCAGCTCATTCAAAATCCAGATGATCAAACGCTAAAAGATGCTCATGAAGAGTTACAGCTCGATATGCTTCAAGCACAAGCACAGTTTAAAGACATAGTTGTAGCAATGTCTGAACTTATGCAACGTGAGCAGTACCAAAAACTTTTAGAGTTTAGTAATATCCCAAGTTAATGCACTCATACCTCATAACAACCCCAAACTTTTATGGCTCTACTGCAGAGATTTTTACTACAAAGCTAAGAGAGCAGCTCAAAAAACACAAACCAGACTTTATGCTCCTTCGTGATAAAGAGAGTGGTAACTACGACTCTCTGGCAAAAGCTTTTTTAGAACTTGCAAAAGAGTTCCCAAAAACAAAAGCTTTCTTGCATAGGGAGATAAACTTAGCTAAAGAACTCGGAGCCAAAGGTGTACATCTGAGTTCAGATATGCTCGATAAGGTGGCTGAGGCAAAAGCAGCTGGACTTGAAGTTGTTGTAAGTACGCACACGCTTGAAGATGTACTCTTTGCGCAAGAACAGGGTGCCTCTTACGTAACATACAGCCCGATTTTTTCTTCGCCTGGTAAGGGAGGGCCCATAGGTGTAAAAGCCTTAGAAGAGCTTATAAAAGAGGTGGAGATAAAAGTATTTGCACTTGGAGGGATAGTGAAAGAGGAGCAAATAGAGGCTGTTGAAGCTGTAGGAGCCTTTGGTTTTGCCTCTATTCGATATTTTTATTAGAGATGAAAATTCTCTAAAATTTTGACTTAAAGATTGTGCTCTTTTTTGTACTGCATTAAAATTGCATACGCTTCATCTTTGAGTAGAAGTTTCTCTTTTTTGAGTTTTTCAAGCTCTATATCACTTAAAACTATTTCAAATTTTTCTGCTTTTGTAATCTGATCATCAAGTTCATTGTGTTTGTTAAATATTCTTAAAAAGTGAGCATTTGCAGCTTCATTTTCTTTCATGTGTGTGATGATGTCACGGTATTCGTGTAGCATAGATTTATCCTTTAGTTAGTTTTGAAAATAGTAACATAGTTGGGATTAGGTCTCTCTAAAAAAAGAGGTTTTTAGAGTAATTTTCCAGCCAGATAGCCGCTTGCAAAGCTCCACTGAAGATTGTACCCTCCACAAGGGCCATCAAGGTTCATCACCTCGCCACAAAAGTACAGACCATTGACAAGCCGGCTCTGCATGGTCTTTGGGTCTATCTCTTTAAGAGTGATGCCTCCTCGCGTAATCATCGCCAGACGAAAGCCATCATGTCCTACTACATGCAGTGGTGTCCATGCTAGAAGCGAGATAAGTTTGGCACGCTTAACGCCCTCTACTTTTCCCAGTTTTGCATTTGAGTCTATCTCTGCTAGTTTGCAAAGTTCATTTGAGAGGGCTTCTGGTAGAAGAGTGTTAACAAGTCCTCCAACACTTTTACTTGGGTCTTTGATTTGCTCTTTTTTGAAGTGCTGGGTAATTTCTTCTTCATTCATCCCTTTTGTAAGGTTTAAAAGTAGTGGCACTTCCCTGTATTTTTTAAGTAAAGGAGTTACTTCTCGTGCAAAGTCAAGTACCACAGGTCCTCGAATGCCATTATTTGTAAATATCAAATCTCCTTTGGCGCGGAGTTTTTTGTACTTTTTAATGTCTACACGAAGCTCCACTTTTGCAATGGTGTCAGCTCGACAGTTTTTCACCCACTCCTCTTTTGTTTTGAGTGGCATCATAGCAGGGGAGAGCTCTGTAATCTTATGTCCAAGCGCACTTGCAAGTTCATAGCCATCACCCTCTGCACCAAGTACAGGATAACCTAAGCCACCGGTTGCGACTATGAGTTTCTCACATAAATAAGTCGCATTTTGTGTACGCGCTCCTGTTATGCATCCATTTTCAAAAAGGAGCTCCTCCACACGCTCATTACAAAGAACCTCGATACCAACTCTTTGCATCTCTTTTTCAAAAGCCTCAATGATGGTGGTAGAGGAGTGTGTTGTAGGAAAGATGCGAAAGCCATCGGGCGCATGTGTTGCAACGCCAATTTCTTCCATAAACTCTGTGAGTTTTGTATGGTCAAACAAAGCTAGGGCATCTTGCATAAAGCGTCCATCACGTCCAAATCGTGCCATAAACTCTTCATTGCTTAGAGTATTTGTGAGGTTACAGCGTCCGCCACCTGTCGCTTTGAGTTTGGAGGCAATTTTGGAGAGTTTTTCTAAAAGAAGTACTTTTTTTCCAGCTCTTGCAGCGACGATGGCACTTATCATTCCTGCTGCACCACTGCCAATAACTATAAGCTCATACTTCTTCGTTGTCATGGCGCAATTTTAGTATAATTTGCTTTATGAAAACATATTATGGCGATAGAGAGAAGTGTTACGAGTGTTACAGACCTAAAAGCTCGTGTATGTGTGAGCACATTATACCAATAGAGACAAAAACAAAGTTTGTTATTTTAATGCATCCAAAAGAGTTTAAAAAGGTAAAAAACAACACCGGACATTTTACGCATAAAAGCTTACGTAACTCAGAGCTTTTTGTTGGCATAGATTTCTCCGAGCACAGGCGCATCAATGAGATTATCTCTTCACATGAGAGTTACATTCTTTTTCCATCCAAAGACTCTCTCATTCTTAATGAGAAAAAACCATCAAAGAGTGCTAAGCCACTTGCCATTTTTCTTATAGACTCGACTTGGGGATGTACAAAGAAGATGTTTACTGTGAGTAAAAACTTGCAGACTCTTAAACACATGAGTTTTCATACCTTACGTAAGTCTATTTATGAGATAAAAGTGCAGCCACAAGAGGAGTATCTCTCCACCATTGAGTCAACACAGATAGTCCTAGAACTGCTCAAACAACAAAAAGTAGAGACAATAACAAAAGATGCACTTGAGCATTTTTTAGACCCTTTTGTTGCGATGATTGCGTATCAAAAAGAACTCATCGCAAATCCTAAAAGCCATGCTGTTCGCTTTAGACGTGGGAGAAAAAGCAGTATATAATTTTTTTATGTTACACTAATGTTCATGAAAAAACATCTCTTTTATTCGCTAAGCATCATATTCATTACGATACTCTTTTTAGGTTGTCAAACACCAGAGCCAACCCCTATACAAACTGATGCACTCTCTTACGTAAGCCAAGAGAGCAAAGAGCCAGCTTTAGAGAAAAAAGAGGTGCAAGAGGCTGATTTTATCGCTGAAAATATGACACAAGAAGATGAGTACAATAGAGTTTTTTTAGAGTGTTTTGAGACGGGAAAGATAGATCCTAGTAAAAAGTGTAAAAAACAGATAGATAGTTTTTTGGCTCAAACACCCTTACGTAACAAACGGGCGATATTTATAGATGTGCATACAGATCAAGGTGGAAGTAGCGATTCAAATATGCGCATCTCGCAAAAAAGAGCCCAGCGTCTTGCTGCTTCTTTGTACTTTAAAGAGTACATACACTCCAAGGTTTACTTTAAAGGTTTTGGAGAGGAAAAGCTAATCTACACGAACCGCTCAGACGAAGCTGATTTAAAAAATAGACGTGTAGTTTTGCATCTCAGAAAAAAAGATTCAACTTTTGGACATAAAGAGTATACCCCTTACGTAAGAGCAGCAAAAAAAGCAGCAACAAGAAAATCAAAGATTGACAAGAAAAATACACAACAGGTGCAAAAACAAAAAGCTATAGACTTGAAGGCTTATACTGGAGAAGCAGACACTGGCTGGATCTATTTTGGAAAGAGTTCCAATAAAAAGAAGTTTTCCATAAGCTGTGCACAAGACAGTTACGTAAGCACAAAAATGCGTAGCGTAGAGGGAGTTGATAGCAATAGGTTCATCTCTGGAATTCATAATAAAACTGTTTTTGCTAAAGATGGTAAAACTACATTTCTTTTTGCACCAGTTTCTATTTTTGATGATGGTTACTTGGCTCAAAAAACACCAAATATTGTCATAACGCAAAAACATAACAAAAAAACAGTCCTTACAACACAGGTAAATAGCTATAATGGGCGAAAAGGGATTCTTTACAGACTCTTTGTAAACAAAAAAAATAGCCCTAAGTCATCGCTTGAGTGTGTTGATTTGGTCTTTGATTATGCTAAGGGAGATGTGAAGTTTGGTGTTGCCTACTTTAGAGTAGGCAATAGTGTTGTAAGTAGAGAGCTGAGTGGTTTTTAGACCTTAACGGTTAAACATAATAGAGCCGAGTCTTACCATGTTTGAGCCACACTCTATAGCAAGTTCAAAATCACTACTCATACCCATTGAGCAGATGCTTGCATTTGGGAGTTTTTTGTAAATAGAGTGTGTAAGTTCAAAACTCTTTTTGATAGTCTCTTTATCTTCTGAATGTGCACCAATACTCATGACTCCTTTGAGTCGAATGTTAGGACACTCTTTCATTATGGTAGCATAAGCATTTTCTGCTTCTTCAGGCATAAACCCGTGTTTTGACTCTTCATATGCAGAGTTTATCTGCATCAAGCAATCAAGTTGCATATCTTTTGCTACTAGCTTTTTTTGGAGTTCATAGGCTAGTTCTAGTGAGTCAAGGGCTTGAAAAAGGGTAGGGTTAATGTCAAGAAGATTGTTGATTTTATTTTTTTGTAGGTTTCCTATGAAGTGCCACTCAAGTGGAAGATCTTCAAGCGTTTGTGATTTTTCACGCAGGTCTTGTACCTTGTTTTCACCAAAAGCACGCTGTCCTATGCCATAGAGTTTTGCTATTGCATCACTTGTAGAGTATTTACTTATAGCAACAATTTTGACTATATGGTGTCCACTTACTCTAAGTCTTGCAGTTTCAACACGACGAATAACATCGTCAATATATATTTTGTATTCTATTTCAGTCATAAAAATCCCTTTTGGTTTGTGAAATTATAGCTAAAGTAAGATCTTAGCTCCCTAAATCGTGCTGGCTTGTCATACGTTTATACGACTCAAAAAGAAGCTGTTTTTCAAGTTTGTACTGGAGGATTTTTTTCTCAGACTCCATAGTACGTATCTCTCTTTGATTAAGTATAAAGAGTGTACTTGCACCAAGAGTGTACTTTTTTCTCTCAGCATCTTCTAGAGCACTTAAGAGATCTCTCTCCTCAAGGGCATTTGTAAGTGTTTTGTCTAAAATATCAAGTGAGTAGATGATTTTTTGTAAATCAGCTTTAAGCTCACGCAGTAAAATCTCTTTCTCACTCTCTATAATACTTTTTTTCTGGGCAATCTCTAGCTCTTTTCCCCTATATTCACTTCGAGCAACAGGAAAATTAAAGTTAAGAGAGAGTTTGAAACCAGAATCCTCATTCACATCTTTGACACCATAAATGCCTACATCAAGGTTTGGAAACTCCTTGCGTTGATTGTTTTTTCGCTCAAGCATGAGTTTTTCTATCTCTGTGTCATAAATTTTAAAATCACTTCTGTTACGTAAGGCCTCTTGGAGTGTTTCATTGTACTCAATAACTAGGTTTTGCAAGTCTGGAAGCTTTGGAAGTCTGTATTTTGCATTAAAAGCCTCTTTGGAGAGATTGAGGTATTTTAAAAATGCAACAAATCCATTTTCAAATGCTCTTGAAGCATTTATGAGCTCCTGATTAGCATGAATACGTTGTTGCTGTACCTCTAAAAGAGCAATCTTAGGAAGAGATCCCTCTTTGATGGAGCGCTCTATATACTCCTCTCGTTTTGTAATCTTTTCATATAGCCTTTGTGTTACCTCGACAAGTGACTTATTGTACAGCAGGAGGTAGTATTCACTCATCATCGTAAAGTAGAGTGAGCGCATCGCTTCTTTGTACCTAAACTCTGCATTTTTTATATCCATCTGCGTCAAACTTACTCGCAGTCTTCTCTCGTCCATCTGGTTTAAAAGAGTAATAATAGGCAGTTTTGCACCAACTAAAAACTCTCCATTTTTTCCAGTTTTTATGTTGTTGTACTCCTGTGTACCATCTGCATACCTGTAAATACCACTCAGCTCTATTCCAGACTCAGTAAATTTTTTTACACCTGCAGCGTAGTATGTTCCCTCAGTGTATGGATACTCTTTTTCATCATACTGTGCTGTGATAGTAGTGTCGTAAACTCCTCGAGCACTTATGAGTCTTTTTTCGTTGAGAGACTTTTTAGCCAAAGAGGAGTACACATAAGGGTTTTCCTCACTTAGATAGCTTTTCATCTCTTCAATGCTAAACTCCTCCTTAGAGAAGAGCAGCGATGTGAGCAGTAGAGGAAAAAGGATGAGTTTTTGGTTTACAAGTAGCATATTATATTTTCTCTTTATCCACTACTTTTTCTCAGCCTTATCAGAAGGATAGAGCATTTTAATCGGCAGTGCATTATGAAGCCTCCATATCTCATACCAGATTTGAACTGTTGAGAGACGAATCCATGCTGACGCAGTTGTACCAACCTTAAGCACTTCATTATCCGGCCAAGGCTCCTCTTGTGTCTCGGTTACGTAAG
>Ga0272440_1003653_pt1 | contig 11379 bp, 11 predicted proteins | sample SSMMMBAug17_FD_192440 | JGI IMG/M metagenome (GOLD analysis project Ga0272440, IMG submission 192440) | Marine sediment archaeal communities from Little Sippewissett salt marsh, Falmouth, MA, United States - SSM-MMB-Aug17 | ecosystem: Environmental > Aquatic > Marine > Wetlands > Sediment ... | reverse complement strand
AGTCCAATGTAGGGGCGAACCTTATGTTCGCCCATCGTACATAGGAACGAATGCGTTATTCGTTCGAGGGCGAACATAAGGTTCGCCCCTACATCGGGCTGGCACATAAGTAAATGGGGAACTTATTAAATGAATATGAAACGATTGCCTCGGACATAGGTTCACAAACGATTGTTGTTCGGAGGGCGAACATAAGGTTCGCCCCTACATTGGTTTCGGACATTGGTTGGATTTCGATTACTACGATCTACCCGAAAATTTATGATCGCTTCCTTATTATGATTGGCAGAAATGATAATTAGTGTTTGGGCATTATTATAATAACTATAATTTTTTTTAATATTTATACAAAATTAAACATTGACTTTTGAATCGTATTGATTCATAAAATTAAGTATTTTTTAAATTAATTATTAACACATAAATTATCATTAAGGAGACGTTTATGAAACGAATTGTATTTTGTTTGTTTTTTGTATTGCTGACCTCTCAGGTTTGTGCAAAGGAGTATGTCGTTGGTGTAAAACCAACGCCCCCATTTGTCAATGTTTCTGCAAACAATGAGGTAACTGGCTTTTCAATTGATTTGCTGGATCAACTCATGTTAATCATGGAGCCGACGACTAAAATTAGATATCATATTGATCCGGATATGAAATCACATCTTCAAAGCGTAGTCCAGAAAAAGGTTGATTTTGGAATTGCAGCAACAACAATCACTGCTGAACGTGAAAAAATTTTGGATTTTACACAGCCTTTTTACAAGGCAGACCTTGCAATTCTTGTTCCTAGAAGTGATACGCAGCGATGGGCATTTGTGGACATTTTCATGTCAAAAGAATTATTAATCACACTCTTCGGGATTTTTATTTACGTACTATTTATTTCGCATCTCGTATGGCTGGTTGAGCGGCCTGGAAAAGAAAGTCATTTTTCTCCGCTTTATTCAGAAGGAATTGTTCAGGCTTTGTGGTGGACAGTGGTAACAATATCCACAGTGGGATATGGCGACTTTCATCTAAAAAGGCCCATTGGTCGATTCCTTGGTGTGTTTGTTATATTCAGTGGAATTATGTTGTTTGGTGTCGCGATTGCCTCATTAACCTCTGCTTTGACAGTGCAACAACTCAAGCCAACAATTACCGGTCCAAAAGATTTACCGGGTCATACCATTGCTGTTATTGAAAATACCTTTACTGCAAAAGCCACTGCCAATATGGGTGTATATCAAAAAACAATCAGAACCTTATATGAGGGTCTTGTGGCCTTGGACAGTCGAAAAGTTGATGCTGTGGTTCATGATCGCCCTCTTTTGCAATATTTAATCAAGGATTTTACCGACCAGAGATTTTTGATTGTTGACAAAGGATTTGCGCCTTCAACTTATGGCATTACATTGCCACAAGAAAGCAAATTAACTGAAAAGTTAAATATTGCTCTGTTAAAATTGTTGGAAGGCGGAAAAGATTCGCTCTATAATGATATTCACAAAAAATGGTTTGGCACAGAATGATCAAACGTATCTCATCTGTTTAGTTGCTTAAAATGAATATCAACACTGTTATTTTCATATTGAATAAGCGCATATCCACCAGATCCAAAGATTCCCGGATTAACAGCTTTTGTCTTTCCAATATAATCTTTACCTTTGGACTCGTGGATATGCCCGCATAACAGGATATCAGGTTGATACTTTTTTATAAATGAAGCCACTGATCGACTTCCTACATGCCTGCCCGATGTTTTGTCTAAATGCGTGTTATAAGGCGGATCATGTGTTACAACAATGGTATGTGGGTAATGATTGATTGTTTTCCATGTTTCTTCCAGCCATCGCCCAATTTGTTCATCTGAAAATTCACCTGGTGTATTAAAGGGGGTAGGTGTAGACATGCCAACCCCCATAATGCCAATACCCGGGCTCAGCTCATATCCCTTTCGGTGAAGCAGCGTTGTTGTGCTATCTAGATAATCTAATATACCAGCGCCATCCATATTACCTGGCTGCGCATAAACAGGTATCTTTTTTGATAAGACTTGAGAGATCATTGACTTTGCCTGCGCAAGAACACCACCATTTGTAATATCACCATGAATAATGATGCCATCCACTTTTTCAATATCAGGGATATGTTCCAACATAGAGATATTGTTGTGAATATCCCCCAAACCGATCCATTGTTTCATTTTTTTACCTCCTTATTTGGGAATATATGTACAAGTTAAGGTGCGTACATTGGTTTCGGACATTGGTTGGATTGCGATTACTACGATTTACCCTAAAATTTATGACCAGCTTACTAAGGAATGCTCGGAAAATAAATTCCTCATTTACTTATGTGCCAAGAACGTGTAGGGGCGAACCTTATGTTCGCCCTCGAACGAATAACGCATTCGTTCCTATGTACGATGGGCGAACACAAGGTTCGCCCCTACACGTTCTTGGCACATAAGTAAATGAGGAATTTATTTTTCGAGCATTCCTTAGGAATTCTCTGAAAATAAGTTCCTCATTTTCTTATTTGCCAGCCCGATGTAGGGGCGAACCTTATGTTCGCCCTCGAACGAATAACGCATTCGTTCCTATGTACGATGGGCGAACACAAGGTTCGCCCCTACATTGGACTTGTAAATAAGAAAATGAGGAACTTATTATTCAATCATTCCTTAGGAATAAATCAAGTATTTCTTGATAAGAGAATCCTTTTGCATAACAATCAATTCACTGTCATTTTTTCCTGACGTCGATCATAATGAGAAAAATGCATGGAAAATGTACCGCGCCCCTGTGTTGTAGACCTGATTGATGTCGAATAACCAAACATTTGAGATAATGGCACAATTGTTTTTATAACTTGAATTCCTTTTCGAGATTCAATATCCTGGATTTTACCATTTCTTGCATTGATATCGCCAATCGTGTCTCCCATAAAGTCTTCAGGAACAATCATTTCAACTTTCATAATGGGTTCAAGCAAAAAAGGTTGGGCTTTTTGAAGGCCTTCTTTACATGCCATAGATGCAGAAACTTTGAAAGCCAATTCAGTGCTTTGGGATTCTTTAATGACTGCATCAATTAATTCTACGCCCACGTCAAGCACCGGATATCCCAGGACAACGCCGCTTTCCAGGGATTCTGTTACCCCCAGTTCAATAGCATTGATAAATGCTTCTGGAAATTTGTCATCTGCCAGACAGGATTTAAAATGATTTCCAGAACCTCGTTTAAGTGGTGCTAATTTTAAACGTGTTTTTGCATAGTGGAATTGTCCCCCCATATCTTTTTCAAAAATCGCATCCACTTCAATTTCAGATTCAATGCTTTCTCTGTACATTACCTGGGGCTTTCCGACACGAACTTGCGTATTGAATTCACGTTCCATCCGACTGACCATCACTTCAAGATGCAGCTCTCCCATTCCAGAAATAATCGTTTGACCGGTTTCTTCATCTTCAAAGGTCTTGAATGTCGGATCTTCTATGCACAATTTTTCAAGAACATCTGTTAATTTATCTTCATCAGTGTGGTATTTTGGTTCGATGGCAGCGGAAATAACAGGTTCATAACTATCTATATTTTCGAGCAAAATAGGTTTTTTGGGATCACTGAGGGTTTCACCAGTTCCAGAGATTTTTAATCCAACGACGCCAACAATTTTTCCAGGTCCAGCCTCTTGAATACGTTTACGTTTATTGGCATGCATTTCAAGTATGCGTGAAAGTTTTTCTTTTTTCTGATGTACAGGGTTAAAAACATCCTGGGCGGTTTTCATCTTACCACTATAAATTCTAACAAATGAAAGCTTTCGGCCTTCGATCATGGATACTTTAAAGATTAAAGCTGACAATGATGCGGATTCCTCAGGCGGACAGGGAATTTTTTCATTTGTTTCGGGTGAAAAACCATGAAGTGGGGGGACATCATATGGTGAAGGTAAATAATTGACGATGCCATCTAGCAAAGGTTGAACGCCCTTATTCCTCAAAGCAGAACCACACATGACAGGTACACATTTTAATTCAATCGTTGCTTTTCGAATGGCAGCAATTAGTGCGGGTTCAGAAATGACATCTTCGGCAAGATATGCTTCCATAATTGTATCATCGACATCAGCAAGGCATTCAATCATTTTTTCGCGGTATTCATTTGCAATATCAATCATGTCATCCTGAATCTGATCACTTGTAAAAGTGCACCCCAGTTGATCGTTGTCCCAGGTAATTTGCTGCATATGAACCAAATCAATGATTCCCAAGAAATGATCTTCAGCACCAATTGGGAGTTGAATAATAAGCGGGTTGGCTTGAAGACGTTTTTTCATCATTTCGACAACATTAAAAAAATTCGCGCCAATGCGGTCCATTTTATTGATAAAAGCCATTTTAGGAATATGATATTTATCCGCCTGATGCCACACTGTTTCTGACTGAGGTTCAACGCCGCCTACTGCACAAAATACACCAATTGCGCCATCAAGCACTCTTAATGAACGCTCAACTTCTATTGTAAAATCAACATGGCCTGGGGTATCAATAATTTGAATCTCTTTTTTATTCCATTGGCAAGTTGTCACTGCTGATGTAATAGTAATGCCGCGCTCCTGTTCATCGGTCATCCAATCCATGACAGCTTCGCCATCATGCACTTCACCCAGCTTGTGGGAACGACCAGTATAAAACAGGATTCGTTCGGTTACAGTTGTTTTACCCGCATCAATATGCGCTATGATGCCGATATTTCTCAAACATTCAATATGTTTCTTTTTTTTCATCGTACTATCAACATGTTGGTTGTATATGGATAACGAATATCCAGATGGCCATTCAGCGTGTTTGCCTCCTGTCCACCGATGACAATCTTAACTTGTTTGACTTCAGGTATATTTAGTGTGAGCGTATTTACTATGGCATATATGGTTAATAATTCTTGCGTAACACCGCCAGGAAAATGGGAAGCAATCATTTGTTTGAGGTCAACATAGGCTGTTTGACTATCGTTTTCTATATATACTGCTCTAAGAAAGTTTCCTTTTGGCATCACAGGGTTCAAATTTTTATTTGATCCTTGAAAGAGTGCCTTTAGTAAAATTTGAGCAAACTGACATGGCCGATCCGGGTGTTCAACAACCCGATCCTCAACTTTTAAATGTTGATCGGTTTCATCTGCAAAATATAAGTGAACAATTTTTTTGGACTGCTTCTGTCTGGTCAATTTATTATGTTGGTCATTTTTATTGAAACCATTGATGTCATCGGAAATATGCCATGTTTGAATAAGCGTTGTGATGACTTTTTCAGTGGTTGCAACAATTTCAACCATTCCAATATCATAATAATATGTTGCAGATAATATAATAATAATGGGTGCTAAAAAGCCAGATAGAGCGATCCCGCCATAGCGGAAAATTTTTTTCATTCGCTTCTGTTTTTCTGAATTTCTATGTAATGTGCTGCATCTAATGCTGCAATACACCCTTCAGCAGCAGCAATAACGATTTGCTTGGCATAATTATTTCGCAAATCACCAATGGCATATAGCCCGTTCAGATTTGTCCGGCATCGGTCATCAGTAATGATGTAACCTTCATCAGTGCGTTTAATTTCTTGTGGTACAATGGCGTTATTTGGAATGTAACCAATAAAAATAAAGACACCATCAAGTTCAAGATTTTTTGTTTCTTCAGTTACCTTATTTTTAAGAATCAGTCCATTGACAGACTGTCCATTATCTAATATTTCAACAGGAATGCTATTCCATAATATTTCAACTTTGGGATCAGACAAGATTCTTTTTTGAAGAATCGCACCGGCGCGAAGGGCATCTCTTCTGTGTAATAAATAAACTTTTTTTGTCAATTTTGAAAGATAAAGGGCTTCCTCAACTGCTGTATCTCCGCCGCCAATAACAGCAACAGTTTTATTCCGGTAAAAGAAACCATCACATGTAGCACAGTATGAGACGCCGAGGCCATATAATTCGGTTTCGCCCGGGATTCCCAAATTACGACTGCGCCCACCACAAGCCAGAATAACAGCGCAACTCCTGAAGACTGTTCCATTGGTCAGGGTCACTTCAAAGCCTGACGAATCGAGCGCTTTGACAGACATCACTTCTTCTTGTTTTGTTTCAAGGTCAAATTTTTTGGCATGATCAAAAAACTTTTGGGACAAATCAAAGCCATTAATGCTGTCAAATCCAGGATAGTTTTCAACCATGTCAGTCATGGTCATTTGACCGCCAAAAGCACCTTTTTCTATGAGCAAGGTTTTCAATGTTGCCCGCATTGCATATATTCCGGCTGTTAAGCCGCCCGGGCCGCCACCAATGATAATTAAATCGTAATCCATTGTTTCAAACCTTATTTTTTGTGTAACGTTCTTACTGGCGTCTGCCAAATCGACGTTCGCGATTTTTATAATGCGCCAAAATTGATAAATATTCTTCCTCGGTAAAATCAGGCCACAATGTTGGCGTAATAAATAATTCAGAATAAGCGATTTGCCAGAGTAAAAAATTGCTGACACGCATTTCTCCACTTGTTCTGATCAATAAGTCAGGATCTGGCATGCCATTTGTTGATAAATACGATTGAAAAAGATCTTCAGTGATTTCATCAGAGCGAATGTTGCCCAATTGGACAGCTTCAGCACATTGCCTTGCCGCATTGACAATATCATCACGTCCGCCATAACTTAAAGCCAGGTTGAGAATCATCCCTGTATTTTTTGAGGTTGCATTTCGGGTTTCTTCAAGGACTGTCCGAACATCTGTGGGAAGTCTATGGGTTTGGCCAATTGTGGTTAACTTGATATTGTTATCCAGCATTTCTTTTTTTTCAGATTTGAGAAATTGCTTTAGAAGGTGCATTAATGCAGAAACTTCAGTTTTTGATCGATGCCAATTTTCTGTCGAAAAAGCATAAAGTGTCAAAAATGGAATGCTTAATTTCCGGGTGACTCGTGTGACTGTTCGAACAGTATCTGCACCTTTTTCATGACCTTGAGTTCTATTGCGCATACGTTTTTTAGCCCATCGACCATTGCCATCCATGATAATTGCAACATGCTCTGGGAGTTCTTTGTTTTGGGTCATTATGAAACTCGTTTTTTCAATGAGAACATATTAAAATTCAAGTATTTCTTCATCTTTCTTTTTACAAAGCGCATCTATTTTTTCAATGTATTCGTCGGTAATTTTCTGTACCTCATCCTGACCTTTGTACATTTCATCTTCGGAAATATCGCCATCTTTTTTCATTGATTTAAGCATTTCATTGGAATCGCGTCGAATATTACGAATTGAAATTTTTCGCTCTTCACCCATTTTATTTACTTTTTTAACCAATTGTTTACGACGTTCTTCAGTGAGAGGGGGAATAGAAAGCCTGATAATTTTGCCATCATTGGAAGGTGTCACGCCAATATCAGATTTTAAGAGCGCTTTTTCAATATCGCCAATAACCGATGCATCCCAGGGTTGAATTGTAATCAAGCGGCTTTCAGGAACCGATAAGGTTGCCATTTGATTAAGCGGGGTTCGTGTACCATAATAGTCAACTCGAATTCCATCCAAAAGCGAAAGCGAGGCACGTCCGGTACGTACTTTCTGAAGTTCTTTTATAAATCCTTCTTTTGATTGGGACATCTTTTCTTTTGTTTCATCATAAACCATATCTAACATATACTTTTCCTCCTGATTATGCGGTTAATCGCATGGTTGATTAAACGTGTGTGTATTTTAGTTATCAATATATACACACACGTTTATTGCCAATAAATTGCGATGTTAATGTTTTTGGAGTATATCCTTGCAATATTTTAAATGAATGCTATCGATCAATGTATGTACCAACAGGCTGTCCACAGACAAAATGATCAATATTACCTTTATCTTTCAAACTTAACACTTCAAGGGGTAATTTATTGTCCATCGCAAGAGATATTGCAGTCAGGTCCATTACTCTGAGTTGTCGTTCAATGACTTCGCGATACGTAATTTTTTCAATTCTTTTTGCATTTTGATTTTTTTCAGGATCACAATCAAATATGCCATTTACCTTGGTTGCTTTAATTAATACCTCGGCTTGAATTTCTTTGGCACGAAGTACAGCAGCGGTATCAGTAGTAAAATAGGGATTTCCAGTACCCGCAGCAAATATGACAACTCTGCCCTTTTCCAGATGCCGGATGGCTTTGGTCAAAATATAAGGTTCTGCAATTTCATGCATATGGATCGCAGTTTGAACACGTGTTTCAACACCTTTCCCTTGAAGAATATCCTGTAAAGCCAGGCTGTTCATGACTGTGGCAAGCATCCCCATATGATCTGCAGAGGTTCTATCCATACCAAAAGCGCCAGCTTTAACACCGCGAAAAATATTTCCTCCTCCCACAACCAGAGCAATTTGAACATCACGTAGAAATACAGTTTTTATTTCCTCGGCAACATAATCAAGCATTTCAGGGCTTATTCCAAAGGATAAATCGCCCATAAGTGCTTCACCACTCAGTTTAACGACAACACGATGATAATGAGGCGTCACGTGCTAACCTCCTATTTGATATCTTGCGAAACGACGAATCGTTATTTTTTCACCTGTTTTCGCAATAACTTCATTTAAATAGTCGTTGATTGTAAGGTTTGTATCTTTAACATATGGTTGATTCATCAAGCAACTTTCTTCGTAGAATTTCTTAACTTTGCCTTCAACAATTTTTTCAACAACTTTTTCTGGCTTTCCAGTTTCCAGAGCCTGTGCACGATAAATCTCTTTTTCTTTTTCAACAACTTCATCCGGAATATCTTCAGACTTTACGCCAAGTGGATTTGCGGCAGCGATATGCATGGCAATATTTTTTGCAAATTCAGAAAAATCGTCAGTTTTTGCCACAAAATCGGTTTCGCAATTAATTTCAACAAGGACCCCCAGTTTTCCGCCCATATGAATGTATGGACAAATCAGTCCTTCCTTTGTTTCGCGATCAGCGCGTTTTTTCGCAGTTGCGAGGCCCTTTTTTCTTAAGAATTCAACAGCTTTTGTCATATCGCCATCACATTCTTTCAATGCAGACTTACAATCCATAATGCCTGCACTTGTGGTTTCTCTAAGCTGTTTGACCATATCTGCTGTAATGGTTCCCATTTTTCTCTCCTATCAATGTCATTCAAAACTGGAAAAAACCAGTTTTGAATGGGGTTATATCGATTTTATAGAGGCTGCATGCAGCCGCAATTTATTTTTCCGGGTTATCAGATGTTTCAGAATTAGTTGATGGTTCTGGATGATCAGGCTTTCTTTTAATAACTTCAACAATAGAACCATCAGGACCTTCAATTGTATTTTCTGGTACAGGTTTATCAGATTTAGATCTGTCCTTATCCTTATCTTTATCCTTTTCCTTTTCCTTTTGTTTTTTAGCACCTTTCATATTTTTATTTTTTGGGGAAGCTGTTTTTTCTTTATCTGATTCTGCCTGTTGTTTTTCTTCATATTTACTATGTCCCTCAATGCAGGCATCCGCAATTTTTGATGTAATAAGTCGAATGGCGCGAATCGCATCATCATTTCCAGGAATCGGATAATTGATTGGATCGGGATCACAATTGGTATCAACAATACTAACAACAGGTATATTCAGTTTGATGGCTTCACGCACTGCAATGGCTTCATTTTTGGGATCAACAACAAAAACTGCGCCAGGTATTTTTTTCATGCCCCGAATACCGCCCAGATTGTTATCCAGTTTGATACGTTCCTTTTCCATTTTCAAACGTTCTTTTTTGGGGAACATACTAATGGAACCATCGTTTTTAATGTCATTAAGATAATTCAGTCGATCAATGCCTTTTTTGATCGTCGTATAATTGGTCAACATCCCGCCCAGCCATCGATTATGAACATAATACATTTCACAACGATTGGCCTCTTCGTAAATGGCATCTCGGGATTGTTTTTTTGTTCCCACAAATAAGACACTTCGACCTTGCGCTGTTGTATTGGCAATAAAGTCGTAAGCAGTCCGAAACATGCGCACTGTTTTTTGAAGATCAATGATATAAATACCATTGCGTGCCCCAAAAATATATGGCTTCATTTTTGGGTTCCATCGTTTGGTTTGATGTCCAAAATGGACGCCTGATTCCAACAATTCTTTCATTGTTACATAGGCCATAAGTAAATAAACTCCTTTTTTGGTTTTTCCGCCGTTCCATGCCGCAAAATCCATTGCATGCAGCAATCAAACTTTAATAAAATTCAAAAGCACCTGATCGCTACCCATGTCACGTGTGTATTTTGATTGTCTTGAAAACTTAAACTTTTATATTTATCATATGTAAAAAAGATATGCAAGCAGATAATCTAAAATTGCCCATAAACTTTACCGAATTATTGATCAAAATAATTTTTCAACAACTTTTGAAATTCAGAATCTCGTCGAATATCAGCAATGGTATCCCAAATTTTTTCTGCCAAATCTTTATTTTCTTTGTAAAACTGATGAGACAACATAAAGAAATAGGGTTTTTCAACGATTAGAGGTGATACTTTTTCAATTTTTTCGTTAAGATCCTGATTGATCATCAGATAATAATCACCTGTCATTTCTAAAGCAGCCACTGCCGCGATTCGCCCTTTCAGCATTTTTTTGAAATCATTGAGGGTGTTCGGGCTTTCATCAACAACAAGGCCCTTTTTTTTGAGGTCATCCACAATGGAATATCCCAAAGGTGCGCCCACTTTTCCTTTTACAGAAAAATTTTTGCCATCAAATTGGACATCAGAACCTTTTAGACGATACAGTGCATATGATGATGATGTAAACCGCCTTGATATATCAACTTTCCCATTAATTTCTGGATAACGACCAAATTTTTTCCTTTTTTCTTTATAACTGGCAGTGAAGACACCATCAACATGACCTTTTTGCATTTCAGCCAGACATCGTTTCCAGGGTAATCGTTTTATCTTAATTTTAATGTTCAGTTTTTTTTCAAGCCGGTAAACAGCCTCAATTCCCATGCCTGGTTTTGTTTTCAAAACTTGTGAGCTATTACCCATGACTGTTGGAAAATCCTGTTTATTTTCACAAACAACTGTTAAATCTCTTGCAATCGCTGTAAGGCTTAAGCAGATTAAGAACATCCATGTGAATAAAGACACACTAAAAGTTTTCATTTAATCCTCCTTTTTGATTATATCAGGATTAAACAGAAGAAGATGAATAAGATGATTATAAAGACAGTGTTTATATTTCATCTTTTTCATCATATTTATCTTTTTCAGCGTAATCCTGGTTCAAAAAATGGTGAGTGATAATTTAGGAATGCTCGAAAAATAAATTCCTCATTTACTTATGTGCCAGCCCGATGTAGGGGCG
>Ga0272440_1003652_pt1 | contig 11383 bp, 12 predicted proteins | sample SSMMMBAug17_FD_192440 | JGI IMG/M metagenome (GOLD analysis project Ga0272440, IMG submission 192440) | Marine sediment archaeal communities from Little Sippewissett salt marsh, Falmouth, MA, United States - SSM-MMB-Aug17 | ecosystem: Environmental > Aquatic > Marine > Wetlands > Sediment ... | reverse complement strand
CCTCTATATTTTCTTTTCATTGACATTTCCAGGATATAGCGCTATAAGTAAAAATTTTTTACATTCATTTGCAACGAAAACTGAATTTAGAATTAGGGAAAATAAAGGATTATTAAGGTTTTAATCATGAATTGAGGGTGTCATATCAATTTTGGTTAGATTCAAATCTTGGTAATCCTTTAATCTTTTTAATCCTGGTTCAAGGGGTTAAAAAAATATTTAACATACTGATGTTAAAAATCTATAACACGAATTAAAAGATATGGAAAACATGAAATGATTAAATTATATGATTATGCGGATAAACCAGGGCAATGGGCAGTTTCTATTGCGCGGCCAGGTTATCCTTATATTGTTATTTCTGCATTTATTACATTTGTATTTGCGTTGCTGGGATTAACCATTCTGGCATTAACAGGCATTTTTATCACATTATTTATTTTATATTTTTTTAGAGATCCAGACCGAGTCACCCCATCGGATCCAAAAGCAATTATTTCACCAGCAGATGGAAAAGTTATTCTTGCAGAAGACATTGATGATAATCCTTATCTTGAAGGGCCATGTAAAAGAATTAGTGTTTTCATGAATGTGTTTAATGTTCATGTTAATCGAAATCCATGTGATGGCAAGATTGTGGAAACATTTTATCAACCTGGAAAATTCTTTTCGGCAAACTTAGATAAAGCTGCAATGTCTAATGAACATAATGCAATAGTAATTGATTCACTCAAAGGAAAACGACTTTGTGTTGTTCAAATTGCTGGCCTTATTGCTAGACGAATTATTTGTAACCTTCAGCCAGGCGATGACGTTAAAAAAGGCGCACGATTTGGCATGATTTGTTTTGGCTCCCGACTTGATATCTATCTGCCAGATTCATGTTTGTTAAATGTTCAAGTTGGAGAAAAAGTGTTAGCTGGGACTTCTATTTTGGCGTTTTTTCAAAAATAATCTATAAATAAAATTTTCTATTTATTTTAAAATACGTTTTAACTGTAGGCGTTCATACCCACAATAGCCTCACAATGCCCAATATCCCATATGCTAAATATATAAGGATGCCTCAAACGACTGGTTAATCATAATGAAACATCTTATCATGAGGTCTATTACTATTAATTTTTACTCTAACGAGTTGGGGTAATGATATGAATGAGTATTTTTGTCAGTTTAATCAGAAAATGATCCATAATAGATTTATTCCAATCTTTTATCCATATGTGGATAATAATGATGTGTTGTTAAATGTTTCATTTTATAATCGTCTTCAATCAGAACCTAATGGATTAAAAAATGAGATAGAATCTCATGACGCCAACCAATTATGCTGTTGGTGTAAATCCTTAAAAGATGAGTTGGCACCATTTAAAGAGGAAGTCTTTGAATTATAACAATATAGACTTTAAGATAATGATTTTGGCAAGGCGGCGTTATGAGATAGTACTAAAGTACATCGACGACGCGCCAACACAGTCCAAAATCTTTATCTTAAAGTATAGAGACTTAAAAATATAAATTTTGGACTGTGTTGGCGCGTCATGGATGGACATTAGGATGATCTCCGAAAGTCATCTGGCCAAAATCTTTATTGTAAAGTCAATCGTTGTCATAAAATTATAATCGATTTAATATATTATAACCAAATTTTAAAACAAAGAGAGAATAAAAATGGCAAAAGTATATAATATTGCGGTGATGCCCGGCGATGGCACCGGCCCTGAGGTTGTAGCAGAAGGCATGAAAGTTCTTCGCGCCATTGCTGAAAAAAAGAATATCCAATTTGCATTTGAATCCTACCCTCATGGTGGTGAGCATTATAAACAAACGGGTGAAATCATATCTAAACAAACCATTGATTCATTAAAACAAGCTCATGCAATTTATCTTGGGGCAATTGGTCATCCTGATGTACCACCAGGTATTCTTGAAAAAGGGATTCTTTTAAACATTCGTTTTTCTTTGGATCAATATGTTAATTTACGTCCTGTTAAACTATATGATGGTGTTGAAACCCCACTGAAAGATAAAACATCAAAAGAAATAGACTTTGTTGTGATTCGTGAAAATACAGAAGGCTTGTATACAGGTGCAGGTGGTGTTTTAAAATTAGGAACACCAGATGAAGTTGCTGTTCAAGAATCAATCAATACAAGAAAAGGTGTAGAACGATGCATTCGATTTGCATTTGAGTATTGCCAAAAACGAAACAAACATAAGAAATTAACTTTATGCGGCAAAACAAACGTTTTAACCTATGCGTTTAATTTATGGGAAAGAACGTTCAATGAAGTGGCCAAAGATTATCCAGATATCAAAACTGACTATGCTCATGTGGATGCTATATGTATGTGGATGGTTAAAAATCCAGAATGGTTTGATGTGATTGTAACAGACAACATGTTTGGTGATATTATTACAGACCTTGGCGCCATGATTCAAGGTGGTATGGGAATCGCTGCGGGTGGTAATATTAATCCAGACGCATGCTCAATGTTTGAACCTATTGGTGGATCAGCCCCTAAATATACAGGTAAGCAAGTGATTAATCCCATTGCAGCTATTTTATCCGCACAATTAATGTTGGACACTTTGGGCGAACCTGAGGCTGCCTCGTTAATTGAACGCGCTGTAATGAAAGTGCTTAAAAACGATATTAAGGATGTTGGAGCAGGAAAAATGGGACATTCAACATCAGAGGTAGGGGATTTAATTGTTGATTATATTATGAAAAATGATTAATTTGCTGTTTTTCGCTGTTAGTATGGGTGAATCCGAATACTAAACAGCCAATAATAAATTATTTAAACAATCCAGTTTTATTTTAGAGGAGTATTAACATGTCTGAAAAACTATTCAATGTCGCAGTCGCAGGAGCAACAGGCGCTGTGGGAAATCAAATGATTAAATGTATTGAAGAAAGACAATTTCCATTAAAATCATTAAAACTATTAGCATCCAGTCGATCAATAGGAAAAAAAATGACATTCAGGGGAGAATTGATTGAAGTTGAAGAATTAAAAGAAGACTCTTTTAAAGGCGTTGATATTGCTATTTTTTCAGCGGGTGGTGGCCCAAGTTTAAAATATGCACCATGCGCTGCAAAAGATGGATGTGTTGTTGTTGATAATTCCAGTGCTTGGCGAATGGATCCCGAAATTCCTTTAGTCGTACCAGAAGCAAATCCTCATGCCATTGCGCAATATAAAAATAAAGGCATTATTGCGAATCCAAATTGTTCAACCATTCAAATGATAGTTCCAATCGCACCTATTCATCGTCAGTTTGGTATTAAACGCATTGTTGTATCTACTTATCAAGCTGTATCTGGCACGGGTAAAAAAGCGATTGATGAACTTCATGATCAAACACGAGCCATTTTAAATTTTTTACCCTATCCTCCAAAAGTATACCCCCATCAGATTGCGTTTAATTGTTTGCCTCACATTGATGTATTTTTGGATAATGGCTATACTAAAGAAGAAATGAAAATGGTAAATGAAACCCGAAAAATTCTTGAGGACAATACCATTGGTGTAACTGCAACAACAGTCCGCATACCTGTTTTTTATAGTCATTCAGAATCTGTAAACGTTGAAACCAAACAACCTGTTTCAGCCAAAGAAATTCGTAAAATTCTTGAAACAACACCTGGTGTTAAAGTAATGGATGATCCTTCTTCAAACGTATACCCCCTTGCATTAGATGCTGCAGCACAGGATCTTGTTTTAGTGGGTAGAATTAGAGATGATGAATCAATCCCAAATGCATTTAACATGTGGGTTGTTGCTGATAATATTAGAAAAGGCGCTGCAACCAATGCCGTTCAAATCGCTGAAATTTTAGCGGCTGATTATTTATAAATTCAACAAGCTTCGCTCAAAGTGAGGAATGCAGGAAAGGAGTGAAACTTTGGAACAATTACCCATTACCAAAAGGGGCTTTGAAGCACTTCAAAAAGAACTTGAACAATTAAGAACTATCGAACGTCCTAAAGTAATTAGTGCCATTGAGGAAGCACGTGCGCATGGTGATCTGTCTGAAAATGCTGAATATGACGCAGCTAAAGATCGACAGGGGTTTATTGAAGGCCGAATCTCTGAATTACAGTACAAAATTAATTGTGCAAACATTATTGATACTGATAAACTTGAAGTAAAAGGAAAAGCAATTTTTGGCTGTACAGTTGTTTTAGAAAATATCGATACAGGTGAGGAAGTCACCTATCAAATTGTGGGATCAGACGAATCAAATATTAATGAAGGGAAAATATCTTATACGTCACCCCTTGGAAAATCTTTAATTGGAAAACCAGTAGGTGCAGATGTTACAATTATAGTCCCTGGCGGAAAACGACAATATGAAATTATTGAAATTAAATAACCGACTGTATTTCTTTGATAAATTTGTTCTGTAACGCTTTTAATCGTGTGAATTAAATTGAGTTATGAGCGTTATAAACATATAAAAAATTGATCGGCCAAAGCCGATTACAGTCTGAAAACATTCATATAGTGAATCGATTAAAACCTTTGATTCATATATGAATAACAATGTAGGAGGGTATATTGGCACGAATAACTATTGAAGATTGCATGAAAAGAGTCCCAAGTAGATTTGCCATTGTGCAACTGGCAGCAAAACGAGTTCGCCAGATTAGAGATGGTGAAGGTGAATTTATATTTAAAAATTCAAAAAATGAAGAAGGGATTAGAGCTCTTAGAGAAATAGCCGCGGATAAACTCTTCGCATCAGAGCCTATTAGAGGGCTTCAATATTACGATCATTTTTAAACGCAATGAATGCCAGAGATTTCCAAAAAATAAGATGGCATGCGATAAAACCGATAAATCGTACATTCGGAAAAGCCATACATCGTTATGGTCTTATTTCTGAGGGCGATCGTATTGCGGTTGGAATCTCCGGTGGTATAGATAGTTTAATGCTGATGTTTATGCTGAATGAGAGACAACATCGCATACCTATATCTTATTCTATTTCTGGCATTCATATTAATCCAGGATTTGATCGCCAAACCAGCGATCAATTAATGACATATTGCGCTCAGCAAGGATATAACCTAACTGTCGATTATACCGAACATGGCTTAATTGCTCATAGTGATCAGAATCGAGAAAATCCTTGTTTTTTATGTGCACGACTCAGAAGAAAACGTTTGTTTGAAATTGCAGATCAACTGAATTGTAATAAGTTAGCGTTAGGTCATAATAAAGATGATCTTATTGAGACATTGTTTATTAATATGTGCTATGGCGGTGAAATGAGTACTATGTTGCCTAAGCAATCCATGTTTAAAAATAAATTTCATATTATTAGACCACTTGCGTTAACTGATGCAGATATTATTCGAAGGGTATCCAAAAAACTCAATTTTCCAATAATTGATCAATTCTGCCCTTCGGCTGGCAAAACCAAAAGACATGAAATAAGGCAAATGTTAATGGATCTCTATCAAAAGAACCATAAAATTAAAGGTAACCTCTTTAGAGCATTGAGTAATGTTCGATCTGACTATTTGTTATCATCGTTTTCTGATTCAAATCGACAAAGCGAAATGCCCAATCCAACTGGCTTAAGAATCCATGAAAGACGTACAAAACGAAATTGATAATCGAAATCTGCCAATTAATAAAGTGGGGATTAAGAATCTTCGCTACCCTATAATTGTCAAAGATAGAACCAAAAGAATTCAACATACTGTTGCAACCATTAATATGTATGTTGATCTTCCCCATATGTACAAAGGGACTCATATGAGTCGATTTGTTGAATTGCTCCATCTTTTACAACCAGAACTGTCAGTTAAGAAATTTTCAAATATTCTAAATGAAATGAAACAAACCCTTCAAGCAGAATCTGCTCATATTGAAATATCATTTCCATTTTTTGTTGAAAAAAGTGCCCCAGTCAGTAAAAGCCCAGGCTTAATGGATTACCAATGTCGATTTATAGGGTCTTCTGACTCAAGTGGGATAACAGATACAGTGACTGAAATAAAAGTACCCATCACATCGGTATGTCCTTGTTCTAAAGAAATCAGTGAGTATGGTGCACACAATCAAAGAGGTGAAGTCACATTATCCACTCGATTTATCAAATTTATCTGGATTGAGGACATGATCGAATTGGTTGAAGCTTGTGCATCTTGTGAAGTTTTCTCTGTTTTAAAACGTGTCGATGAAAAATTTGTTACTGAAAAAGCATTTGATCAACCCAAGTTTGTTGAAGATATTGTCAGAGACATTGCCATGCAATTAAATGCAGATCCAAATATTACGTGGTTCTCTGTAAGTGCAGAGAATTTTGAGTCTATTCATCATCATAGCGCCTATGCTTATATTACAAGTAATGGCACACCTTTATTTATGGGAGAAAACCAATCCCATTAATATGAATACCCTTTAACTTAAAAATTGCAATCGGCATCTTTAAAATTAGGATATCTATCACCATGTCATAAATTTATGAATTCATGTTTTGCATGAATTCATAAATTTAGACATATTGATAGATAGCAATGTGTTATCCTAATTTTAAAGCTACCGATTGCAATTTTTGGGTTTAACTTAAGAATTGTTCATGGACTTGCTATTATTCTGAATGGTTAAAGTAGTGATTATGCCATAAATCAATTAACTCCTTAACTGCAGCCGAGGGTGGAAGATTTCCAGAAAGTACTAATGCCTCAATTTTTGGGAATTGGTTTTCAATGGTTGGGTGACTATAAAATAGACTTTTTAAATGGTCATCAATCATTTCTCGCATCCAATTCAGTGTTTGAGCTTGTCTTCGTTCTATAATATAGCCTGAATCTAACCCTTTTTGCCAATAGGATTCAATGACTGACCAAATGTCAGAAATGCCAGAGTTCTCCATTGCCGAACAAGTAAAAACACCAGGTGTCCAGTGATCAGAAATGGGTTTAATATAATGAAGTGAGCGTTCATATTCATTTCTTGCAAACTCAGCTTTGACTTTATTGTCACCATCTGCTTTATTAATCAGAATCGCATCGGCTAATTCCATAATGCCGCGTTTAATGCCTTGAAGTTCATCCCCTGCGCCTGCTAACATCAATAATAAAAAAAAGTCCACCATTGATCGAACAGTAAATTCACTTTGTCCAACACCGACAGTTTCAACAATAATGACATCAAATCCAGCAGCTTCACACACAAGCATGGATTCTCTTGTTTTTCGTGCAACGCCCCCTAATGTGCCGCCAGAAGGCGATGGTCTAATAAAACATTTATCGTTCCGACTCAGTTTTTCCATTCGAGTTTTATCTCCAAGAATACTACCCCCTGATATACAACTACTTGGATCAATAGCTAAAACAGCCAATCGTTTTCCCTGTTCAATAAGATAAGACCCAAAGGTTTCAATAAAAGTACTTTTACCAACCCCAGGAACACCAGTCACACCAATTCGAATTGCCTTTCCGGTATGTGGCATAATATGTCTCAAAAGTGTTTGAGCGGTTTCCATATGTGAATGAGCATTGCTCTCAATTAACGTGATTGCTCTTCCAATAATAGCGCGTTTACAAGATAAAATGCCTTCAACATAGTCATCTATGGATAATAGTTGTCTTCGTATCGGTTTGGATATCTTTTGGGCAGTTGCTTTATGGGATACGAGTGAGCCATCGTGCATACCTTGTGCCATGACCACCTGAGATGCAAATCCCTCTGAATAAGAGTCAGGTACCCATTCTGGTTTTCTTGTGATTGGTTCCATGCTTATTGAATCCTTTTATATTTACTACACCATAAAATCTAAAATATTTCAGTCTGATAACCATTAATTAAAACTTTGTCATTAACATTTGTTGATGAATAATGACAAAATATTGCCCCATTTTATATTTAAAATCAATATTAAATGAATACATTTAATTCATAATGCAATATATAGCCATTCTGGTTCTAACGTTTTTTGTGGTGACTTTATAATTTCCTTGAACTGGTGTGATGAGCAATAGGCAGATAGGTTTTAAAATTTTTCAAAACTTATCTGCCTATCCCATTACCACACAAAACTTTAAATAAAACTATAAATGTCCGACTTTTTGGGAATGCGCCCTTATATAGCCTTTTCTTAGTGAATTCTTTGAGGGAAGTGCCCATCCATGCGAGGAAGAGAAGCCTATCATCCCAGATTAAATGATTATTATTTTATCACAGAAAAATAATATAGCGCTTTTCAGAAAAAAAACTTGTTAAAAAAAAAATATATGTGTAATTACATTACGAATAAGTTTTTAATGGTACATTGTGAAAATTGAATCCTTTTTGATAATTATTGCGATATTGTGGTTCATTATGAATAAAAATAATAATTTAACGATCCTAATAGTTGATGATACACCAGTCATGCTTACTGTACTACAGAAATTTCTTGAATTAGAGGGATACTCTGTGATTGCAGTTGATAATGGATCAGAAGCTAGAAAAATCGCACAGGAAAAACAGCCTCATTTGATTTTATTAGATATTATGATGCCTGGTGAAAGCGGCCTGGAAACTTGTACATTATTAAAACAAAATCCAGCGACTGTCGACATTCCTGTGATTTTTATTTCTGCTATCACTGATGTTAGTAGTAAGGTTGAAGGGTTTAACATTGGCGCTGTTGATTATATTACAAAACCTTTTGAGAAAATGGAGGTTTTGGCCAGAGTTAGACTTCATCTGAAATTACAAATGGCATACAAAACAGTTATAGAGGCACAATCAGAAAAATTAAAACAAGTCAAAGAAGCCCAAGAATCAATTTTAATTAAACCTAGTGATTATCCTCAAGCAAAATTTGGTGTATCTTATCGACCCATTCAAGAAGCTGGCGGTGATTTTTATGATGTGATTGCTGTCAGTGAAAACATTTCAGGATACTTCGTCGCTGATGTCAGTGGGCATGATTTAAAAAGCTCTTATTTAACCTCCGCATTAAAAGCTTTAATTGCCCAAAATGCCAATCTAATGTATAAACCTGAAGAAACAATGAAAATGATGAATCAAGTCTTGACTACCATTGCGCCTCCAGGCAAATATTTAACAGCTGTCTATTTATATCTTAATCGACTTCAACTTCAACTGACGTGTGTCAATGCGGGGCATCCGCCTGTTATTGTCGTCGATACCCATGGGAATAGTCAATTAATTGAATCTGATGGGGATGTGTTAGGTGCTTTTGAGATGGTTTGCTTTACGCCTTTGACACGAAAAGTAGCAAGAGGTGATCGTTTTTATTTATATACAGATGGTTTTATTGAAGGTTTTGGTGATAATAAAAAAACAAGAACTGAAGGTCTTGTTGATTTATGCAAATTATGTTCGGAGACCAAATCGCTTGCGATTCAAGAGGCCGTCGATCATATTAATTCAACTTTGTTTCCACCAGATAAAGCGCAGGAAGATGATCTCCTGTTAATGGGAGTGGAGGTTTAATATGTTTGAAATGACTAAAACAGCAACAAAATTATCCATAATTTTTTCATCGGACCTTAAACATATTGATAAAACAGCCGAAGAAACCAAACTGTTTCTGGCAGGCCTTGGAAAAAAAGACCATACCTTTACAATTCTGTTGATTATTAGAGAAGCTTTGATTAATGCAACAATACATGGTAATCGGTGCGATGCTCAAAAAAAAGTCACGTTTGAAATTGAATACCAAAATAATAAATTTGTCATCCAGGTCATTGATAATGGTCCTGGGTTTGACTATGAAAAAATTTTTAAAAAACAACAAGATACTTCATTAGAGTCCGGCCGAGGCTTGTTTATTATGAAAACGTATGCATCAAAAGTTAACTACAATCAAAAAGGAAATCATCTGACAATTGAAATGTTGATTGATAAACAAACAACTTAAACTTAAAAATTGCAATCAACATCTTCAAATTTCCGATAATACCTTGTTATCGGAAATTTGAAGATGTTGATTGCAATTTTTGGGTTTAAAAAAAATCGGATTGTGGTGGATTCCTCTGATGATCCACTATTAGAGGATGAATTACCAAATTAGATTTCATTTTTCAAAATTCTCGTTATGTCATCATTGTCAAAATTTATGAACATAACGCATCAAATTTTAACGTTTGAATGATATTCGAGAAAATTAAATGTAATAAGGAGTGATTATGGGAAAAAAAATTATTAAACCGGGAAAAGATATTGTGGCTTCTATGGTTCCAGAGTTTAAAAAACAACTCCAGGAAATTATTATGGATGATGATGTGACAGAATTGGAAATTGATTTAAAAGGAATTGAAATGGTAGACTCAGTAGGGCTTGGCGCGTTTATTGCCACACACAACTCATTAAGCAAAAAAGATGGTACTCTAACTGTCATTAACGCTTCAAAGGATATATTTGGTTTATTCAAAACTATGAGGTTAGATCAACACTTCACTGTTAAAAGCGTTTAAGGATGATGCTTTATGATTATAGATGATACCCTTCAAATCTATAAAGAAGAAGCGGAAGCGCATCTTGCTGATATTGAAAAAGGTCTCTTGATTATCGAACATCAAGGACTTGATGAATCTGTTGTTCAAAAAATATTTAGAGCAACGCATTCCATTAAAGGCGGGGCTAGTTTTATTGGTCTTGAAAAAATTAAACAACTGGCGCATAAATTAGAAAATGTTCTGGGGTTGATTCGCGACCAAAAATTAGTCCCAAATCCTGAAATTGTCAATTGCCTATTGATGGGTTTTGATAAACTTCAAGAATTAATGACTCATATTACAGCATGCAATGATATTGACATTGATGAATTGATTGTCCTGTTAACCGGGCTAACAACTGCTGTCTTACCTGAAGAAGAAAAAAAGACTATTCTTTGGAAAAGAGACTTCCGATTACCCAATGGCAATCTTATTTTTACAATTTGTCAATTCGATGTGGATCAGGCCAAAAAAAGTGGCAAATATTTTTATATTTTAGAATATGACCTGATTTTTGATGTTCAAGATAAAAATTTATCCCCCCTTGATATCTTTAATTATCTTAAAAATTCAGGTATCATTATTGATACAAAAGTTGATGTCCAAAGTGTGGGAACACTGGACGATGATTTTAGTAATAGTATTCCAGTTTATGTGCTTTATGTCACTGACGTGACACCTCAAACAATTGAATCTCATCTCAACTTACGTTCAAACCATATTTATATTGTGCCTGAAGACCCAAAAAAATTGCCAGTCGCTGTTGATAAATATAACAATGAGCAAGATATTCAAGAAGACTCTTATCAATCCCTATATGACAAATTCGTTGGTGAATCAAATGAATGTTCTTCATCTCTTTATTGGCGAATCGAAACGCGACAATTAGAAAAATTGACAACATTAATC
>Ga0272440_1003651_pt1 | contig 11383 bp, 9 predicted proteins | sample SSMMMBAug17_FD_192440 | JGI IMG/M metagenome (GOLD analysis project Ga0272440, IMG submission 192440) | Marine sediment archaeal communities from Little Sippewissett salt marsh, Falmouth, MA, United States - SSM-MMB-Aug17 | ecosystem: Environmental > Aquatic > Marine > Wetlands > Sediment ... | reverse complement strand
TGACCTTTATAAACGTCCAGATATAGAAGAATTATATAAAGATGAAGTTTATAAATCTTTTGTAAAAGTTGATTATCAGATTCAATGTGCAAAAACTGAATTAGAAAGAAAGGAAAAAGAACAGGCTCTTATAATTGCAGAACAAGAAAGAAAAGAAAAAAAACAAGAAAGAAAGGAAAAAGAACAGGCTCTTATAATTGCAGAACAAGAAAGAAAAGAAAAAGAACAAGAAAGAAAGGAAAAAGAACAGGCTCTTATAATTGCAGAACAAGAAAGAAAAGAAAAAGAACAGGCATTTAAAAAAATTGAAAATTTAAAGAAAATGTACAAAATAAAATGATCTAACCTTTTAGTGTTTCAATAAACTATATATTTTTACCCACAGGGAGTCGGCTAAATGCTGTCGTCATTTCGGGAGTTAATATTGATGATCTCGTAAAAAGTCAATTTTATAAAAATCGGTATTAATAATTTCAAATTGTTACACAGATAAAAATCTCATTTTTTGACTTTTTACGATACCATCAATATTAACAAAATAAAATAATAAAGCTATTTCTTTATTATTTGATAAATTTTAAAATATTTATATCAATTTGGAAAGTTAACATTGTAAATAAAAAACTGTTAATACTACCGAATTGTCTTAATTAAAATCTTGACTTTTTAAAAACATTAAGTAATACTTATCTAAAGGAAACAACAAAGTTGGAGTTGTTTACATGGAAAAAGAGTTTTTTAATGAAAAACAAATTGTAAATGTATTCAATGCTGTAAATCTTGCTGAAGAACTTGTGAGTAATGACTATAAAATGTCTAATAGTCAGTGGTTAAAAAATAGATATGATATTAAAACATTATCTGATTTATCCCCTAATGAAATTGTCGATATTCCTTTTGCACATATTATAAGGTACAGAGGTCAAAAAAAAGAAACCAGCCTTGGTTCAAATGCTTATGATTTTTATAAAATATGTATTCAAGATCATAATGTCTTATCTGCAATAAAGAACATATCATATATAAAATTCTTTCCATTTATATTATATATTGTTACTCATGAATTAATACACATAGTAAGATTTAGTAAATTCCTTCAAAGCTTTGATGCTTCTATAAAAGAAAAATTAGAAGAAGAAAAAAGAGTTCATAACAAAACCAGACAAATTCTTGCTAAAACGAATATTCAAGGATTAGATTCAGTTGTAAATTTTAAAGGATTTGAAATTTGCTCTTCAAATTCTTTATATTGACATTAATAAAGTTTTTTCCATTCTTTTATAAATTCATCTTTCTAACAGACTGAAAAATATTAAAAAAAATTTTTCATTACAAAGGAATTTTTCATGAAAAATCCATATGCAATCAGCAATTTTGAATCTATCAGATTAGAAGGTTTCGAATACATTGACCGAACCACTCGAATCCCATTAACAGAAAATGTCGGAAAATATATTCTTTTTCTTAGACCACGAAGATTTGGAAAATCGCTTTGGCTTTCTACATTAAAGAATTATTATAATATTGCAAAATCTGATAGTTTTGACAAATTGTTTTCTGATACATGGATTTATGAAAATCCAACAAAGCTTCACAATCAATATTTTGTTTTAAAATGGGATTTTTCCTGCGTTGACTGCTCTGGAAATAATGTTGAAAAATCCTTGTATCAACATATTAACGATTGCATCCGCAGATTTGCATCAGATTATGAAGAAATACTGCCTTCAGAAATTCATATTGATACAAATCAAGCAATGACTAGCTTTTTTAATTTGCTATCTGTCATTAGTAAGACAAAACACCAATTATATTTATTTATTGATGAATATGATAATTTTGCTAATGAAATGATCGCAAATAATCAGGAAGAAGAATATTTTAGTATGACTGGTTTAGGCGGCTTTATGAAGACACTTTTTAAACAATTAAAATCAGCTACTGAAGGTCTTGGGCTGGATCGTATGTATCTGACAGGTGTAACACCTATTCTTCTTTCTGATGTTACCAGTGGTGATAATATTCGCACTGATATTCATATGCTGCCAGATTTTTCAGATTTATGCGGCTTTACTGATTCTGAAATAAAATACTTAATTTGCAAATTTGCAGATTCAATGGAAACAAATCCCAGGTATAAGCAAATAAACCTCACATTGATTTGGCCAAAAGGTAAACAAGCATGGATTAATGATATTTATCGTTTAATGAAAAATCATTATGATGGCTATATTTTTTCTCAATATACTGATAAACGAATATATAATCCAACACTTGTAATGTATTTACTAAAACACATAGAGCAATTATATGGTCAACTGCCAAATTCTTTAATGGATCATAATCTTGTAACAGATGAAGGACGTTTGGAATATATTGCAGATTTGCCAGGTGGAAAAGAAATGATTATGGAATTGAATCAAAATAAATATGTTGATATGCCGGAAGTTACATCAAGGTTTGGTCTAAACGCAATGATGACTATCAGTTCAAAGACCAAAACATTTATGGGGTCTTATTTATATTTTATGGGAATGTTGACATTATCAAAGCATTCAATATCTGGTAAACCTTGTTTAACAATTCCAAATCCAGTCACCCAAAACCTTTACATTGATGGTATCTCTCGTTGGCTTGTACCTGATCCCCAAAAAAGAGATATTGGTATTGAAGTCGCTGAAAAATTGTTAAGTAATGGACAGATAGCACCCATTCGTCAATACATAGAAAAACACATATTTCCAGCTTTTCACTGGCGTGACAATCGTTGGGTCAACGAATTGACCATTAAAACAATATTCATGTGCTTACTTATGGACAACAATTATATCATGCTCAGCGAACGACAAAGCCGGTCAGGCTATGCCGATCTTGCCATGATAGTTCGTTCGGATTGCCGAAAATTTCAACTTATTGATACTTTAATTGAATTTAAATTTATCAAACCAAAATATCTTAAACAAAATAATATTAAAAAATTATCAGATACCGCACTTTTTAAATTAAAAGCAGTTCAAGCAAAATTAAATGATGCTGCTAAACAGGCAAATACATACTCAAAAGAGCTTAAAAGTGAATTTGGAGATTTAGTAAAATTGCAAACCTATGCGGTAATTTCTATAGGATTTGATCGTTTGTTGTATAAAAAATTGTAAGTTTTACAGAATTATCAACATTTTGAATAACATGTACTTTTTGATATTAAAATTATTCTTTCTTTTTATTTAACAGTTTACATTTATTCACCACTGAAGACCATATCAAACATATAACTCATTTTTACTTACTGCCTTAGTTAATTTTCAAAATGCATATTTTTATGAAACTATCAATTTTAATCAGCAGGAATAAGAATTATTTCAATTCGTCTATTTTGACTTCTACCTTCTGGTGTATCATTTGAATCAACTGGTTTATAATAACTGTAACCAGTTGCTGATAATCTCAAAGGATCTAAACCTCCAAAATCCTGTAAATGTCTCAAAACAGCAGTAGCTCTTGCAGTTGACAGTTCCCAATTTGTAGGAAATAATGACTTTAATTTACTGCTTATAGGAACATCATCAGTATGCCCTTCAATTTTTATATTATGAAATTTATTTTCTTTTAAAGATTTAGAGACCTCAATTAATAGCTCTTTTCCTCTTTTATTTATCTCAGCACTTCCAGAATCAAATAATATTTTATCTACAAAAGTAACTTTTAATCTGCCTTTCATTTCATCAATTTTAATTTCCTGGGTTGCAATTTGTTCCTTCAAACTTGTTTCTATATGCTTTTTAGTGTCATTAACTTGTTTTATCACGTTATCCTGTAATTGAACTATTGATCTTTGCTTTTTTAATTCAAGTTTAATATCTTCCAATTTCAGTTTAATATCATCATATTTATCAGAAAATTCTATTTTTTCTTTTTCAGTCTTTTTATTTAAAATACTTAATTCTGCCGACTCTTTAAGGCATTTATTTTTATTTTCAACGCATTCAAATAATTTTGATTCTAATTCTTTTATCCTGCTATCTTTTGCATTAATTTGTTCAGTATAAGTATCTTTTAATTCATTAAATTGTTTGCTTGAAACACATGAAAAAAATAATAAAATTATAACAGGTAATGCAAATTTCAATTTTTTTATATTCATGCCTTTTCCTCCTTAACTCATTTGTAATATATGATTTGTCTTATCATTGCCATGTTGCTTAAATATTTGAAGCAGTTAAATATTGCAACAATTATCTGCATTAAATAATATTCTACAAATTTAGTTCATAAACATTTTGGCAGGGCGGGTGATCAAAATAATCCGGAGGCGTAATTCAATACGTTAAAGAATGATTTTGATCATGGAACTTAGGTGATTTCCGGAAAAGAATTTACCAAGGTCAAATTCCCCCCTTGAGGGGGGTTAGGGGGGGGTTTGGAATTACTGGCATGAACATAAACACCCCCCTACCCCCCAATGTCATTCGAAGAAACGATATCAGCAGAATGCACAACAAAAACAATATCGATATTTGCTGTAATTTCAATATGTTATAAAACAACATACAATAATAATTCACATTTAGCATAATTTAGATGCATAGGGTTGTCAAGTCAAAAATCGAACTTTTTTATTTCAACTATTTCAAGTACTTATATAACAGCCCCAAATGTCTTCGAATGCCATTGCCCTACCCCCTCAAGGGGGGAATTTGACCTTGGTAAATAAACTAATACTTGGTAAATTCTTTTTCGGAAATCACCTTAATCCAAAATCTTTATGATAAAATCTTTAGAATAACTAAAGAATAAAATCTATAATCTGTAAAGTCAACAGGATGCGATATTTTTTTACATAAATATTTAAATTTACAACAAAAAATTATATTTGTTACAAAAGATTTGAAATATCCAATTAATATTTCTTATCATATGATGCGATTAGCCTTAACATTTACTATTTGTCCTTTTGAATAATATCGTCCAACTTTGGTCTTTCGTATTCTGTGTGGACTGACACGTACAAGCACAGACTTACACTTAAAATAATTGGAAAAAACAAAGTTGATGGTCTCGTAAAAAGTCAATTTTTCAAAAATCGGTATTAATAATTTCAAATTGTTACACAGATAAAAATCTCATTTTTTGACTTTTTACAAAACCATAAAAGTTGGGCGAAAATATAAAAGAATAAAGTTAGATGTTAATGATAATAAATTGTTTTATTTTGAATATTTATATAAAAATTGACAATTTTGATAAATTATTTGTAAATCATGAACCATGTATTATCTGGAAAAAAATTTGATTTTATACTTAAAAGAAATTCTTCTAATGTCATTTCTGATTCAGACATATTAAAATCAGGTGATATAAAGATTAAACCAATTATCATCAAATACAAAATAATATAATGATATGGTTTATTAAAACTAATAATTTTAAATGCACTACCAAATGACCACTTTAATCGTTTTTTTGAAAATTCAATGCTGTATATTTCATCTAATATTAAATGAACAAGATAACCAACAAGTAAAAAAATACCGCTAAACCATGATTCAAATGTATTCATTTGAAAGAAATAATTACAGATTATACTTACTAAAATACAAAAAAATAAAGCACAAGGGATTGAATGAAAAATCCCCCTATGAACAGTAAGTCTTTTAAATAATTTAAAAATTATATATCTTATTAAATAAAAACAAACGGACCATAATATTAACAACTCAATAATTGAATAATATTTAACTGTTTTGAATATAATAAGAAAAGCTGTAAATATTGCAAGAATACTAAAAATATTTTTTAAAGAATTAGAATTGTCAGAATCAATATCTGGTAATATTCCACCTAAAATTCCCATGCAGAAAAAAAGAATAATATTTACTGAATTTATAAGCTTTGATTTTGATAATAAGATTGAAAAAAATATACTTATACCAGCAGCATAATGTAAATGTGTTTTATAACTGGCCATATTTTTATAGTTAATATTATTATGAAATAATCAAAAAAATAAATATATAATTTTATTATTATAATACAACTTAGGATTTTCAAATTATCTTATGTGTAAGTCTGTGCTTGTCCGTGTCAGTCCAAAAAACCAAAGTTGGATTGTAATATATTGTATATTTTCAATGAATTTAAAAAAATACATTATAAAGCATTACTAATTTTTTGCAATGATATCATTTGTTTTTGCATAGAAATCAATTCAAACCATTGTTTAAATAATGATTGCAGCTCTTGTATATCCTTTTGATTTTGATCTTCTTTTGTTAAAATTTCATTATCATTTAAAAATTTTTCATTCTCAATCATTCTGTATTGATCAATTTGAATGTTTTCAGATTCTTCACCATATTTTTCTTGGTTAGTAATATCCATGTCTAATTCAAGGTCTTTTGGAATCTCATAACTGGCTTTATTTAATTTTGTATTTTTTTTGCTGCTTGCAATAACTTCCTTTATTTTTATTATTTCCTGGTTAAGATAATCTTTTTCAGGATGGCGCTCTGAGAGATATTCTAATATTTCAAGGGCTTTATTATAAGTTCCCTGTTTTAAATATATTTTAGCCAAAGTTTCAGTTTTAAAAAAATTTATCATAATAATCACTCAACATATAATGTATTTCCATTTCAAAAATAACAAAAACCAAATCTGAATTAAAAATACAATAAAATAATTAATTTTTAAACTTGAAAATTAATTCATTTTTTCCTATCATACCAAGTTCTTTTCGTGCAATATTTTCAATATATTTTGGATCATGCTTTAATCTGTCAACTATTCGAAATAAAAGTTGATTTTGTTGTTCAATTTTTGAATTTTCATTAATTAATTGTTGTTTTTGTTTATATAAAACAAAAATATCTTTTATTCCTTGATCTCCAAAAATAACAATTATAAAAAAGGAAAAGAGTATTAAAATAGAAGATAAAATTTGTATTTTCAATTTATTTTTTAATAATTTATTGATCATAATATTTAACACACTTTATAAAAGGTCTTTGAGGAATGTTCAATCAGGGAAGGCATAAGCTTCTATTTATTTTATTAATTTTTTATTCTCAACAAGAATATGTATTCTTTTACAATTAAGTTATTGTTTCAGTGGTGCTAATGTGATAGTAAATAGAAATACGCCCGGCAGGATTCGAACCTGCGACCTACGGATTAGAAGTCCGTTGCTCTATCCAGCTGAGCTACGGGCGCATAATTTTTAGAAATTAACATATAAAAAAAAAAATGTCTATAAAATATTTTATTGGAAATAAAAAAAATGAGTAAAAAAGAAATTGATAAAAACAAGAAAGACGAAAAAAATACTAAAAAAAATAAAAAACAAAGTACCAGAGCAGTTGTAGCCTATGATCCTTTGCAGCGTTACTTATCTGAAATCTCTCAATATAATCTATTATCTCGAAATGAAGAAAAAATTCTTGCTCAAAAAGTTAAAGAAGATGGAGATAGTGAAGCTGCATATAGACTTGTTACTTCAAATCTTAGGCTTGTTGTAAAAATCGCTATGGAATTTCAAAGAATATGGATGCAAAATCTTTTAGACCTAATTCAAGAAGGAAATATTGGATTAATGCAGGCAGTAAAAAAATTTGATCCTCTTAAAAATGTTAAATTCTCTTATTATGCATCGTTTTGGATAAAGGCTTATATCTTGAAATTTATTATGGATAATTGGAGACTTGTAAAAATTGGGACTACTCAAGCTCAAAGAAAATTATTTTTTAAATTAAAAAAAGAAAAACAAAGGCTTGTTGATTTAGGATTTGATCCCAAACCAAAATTGCTTTCTCAAACTTTAGGGGTTTCTGAAAAGGAAATTGTGGATATGGATCAAAGACTTCATGGAAGTGATGTGTCTCTTGATGCACCCCTTAAAGATGATTCTGATACCGAAAGAATAGAATTTCTTTCAACCAGTGATGAAAACGCTGAGCATCAGGTTGCAAAAAAAGAAATGGAAGTAATATTAAGAGATAAAGTAAATATTTTTAGAAAAAAGCTTACTCAAAGAGAAACTATTATCTTTGATAAAAGAATCTTTTCTGATTCTCCAATTACTCTTCAGGAAATTGGAAATATTTATGGTATTTCACGAGAACGTGTCAGGCAGGTTGAAAAAAATGTCATAAAAAAAATGAAAGATTTTTTTAAGCGTGAAATACCTGATTTTGATAATTATAGTGATGCTTATAATGATAATTCTGATAAATAATAACTAAAAGATATTTGATATTTCAAGAAAAAATTAATATGATAAATAAAAAAAATTAATTATATTTGATGGTCTCGTAAAAAGTCAATTTTACAGAAATCGGTATTAATAATTTCAAATTGTTACAAATATAAAAAACTTTATTTTTTGACTTTTTACGAGACCATCATATTTATTTTTTAATTTTTTACAATTAACTACTTGATTTTCTTGATAATAACATTAAACATTGTTTGATTCAAATAATCAATAATTACAATATAATAACAGGTATCCTAGTTAATTAACTTTTAAACAAAAAATATTATAAAGAATATAAAATGATCAATAAAACAAAACCATTATTATTTTCTTTTCTCATAATAATAATAAGTTGCGTTAATCAAGATGTAAGTATAAAAAAAGTACAAAAACCTTTACAAAGACAAAATTTTGAAGAAGAAATAAGTCCTTATTATTATTATTTAGAAGCTGAATTAATGAAAAATAAAGGAGAATGGGATAAGTATTTAGAAAATCTTAAAAAAGTAGTTGAAAAAGATGATAAAATATTTCTTCATAAAGAATTAGTCAGAGCCTTAATTCATAACAAAAAATATAATGAAGCTTTAACTGTTCTTAAAAAAATAATTGAAGTCAATAAAGAAGATATTGAAGGCCTTGTTCTTATAGCTAATGTTTATCAATCATTGGACCAAAATCTTGAAGCAATAAAATCATATGAAAAAATATTATTAATAAAAAAAGATATGGTTAATGTTTATCTTATTGTTGCTGATATGTATATTAAAGAACAAAATATTCCAATGGCTGTAAAAACATATAATAATCTTATTCAAAATATTCCTGATTCATACACTGGTTATTTTTATTTGGGTAAATTAATGCATTCCCAAAAAAAAAATAAAGAAGCTGAAAAAAATTTTTTAAAAGCTGCAGAACTTGAACCTGAACTTGATCTTACATATTATAATTTGATTCAAGTATACATAGACATGGGCCTCGATGAAAAAATTGTTTCTATATATGAAAAAATAATAGCTAATAATCCAAAAGATTTAAGAGCATTGCTTCATTTAGGATGTTACTATTTTGACAAAAAGAAATTCAAAAAAGCTAATGAAATATTTATTACTCTTGGAAAAAAAGCACAAGATCATCCTTTAATAGTAAAGCAGCTTGCTGGTTTTTTCTTTGAGCAAAAAAAATATGAAACTGCACTTGCTGTTTTTAAAGCAATATCAAAAGTAATACCAGATCATTCTGGAATTTATTATTATCAGGGAGTTATCTATGAGGAACTGGAAAAAGATGAAGAGGCTGTTAAACAATATTACAAAATAATAGAGGATTCTGAGTATTATATCAGCTCAAGGTTACATATAGCATTTATAATGCAAAAAAAAGACAAACTAATTGATGCTGTTAAAATAATAAAACCAATTATTACAAAAGAACCTGATAATCCAGAATTATATTTATTTCTTGGAACTTTATATGAAGAGTTAGAAGACTACCAATCTGCAGTTGAGACTTTGAAAAAAGGTATTCAAGCAAATGAAAAACAAGGAAGGCTTTATTTTAGATTAGGTGTTGTTTATGATAAATGGGGAAAAAAAGAAGAATCTATTTTACATATGAAAAAAGTTATTGAAATAAATCCTGAAAATGCTAATGCTTTAAATTATTTAGGTTATACTTATGCTGATTCTGGACAAAATCTTGAAGAGGCTGAACAGCTTATTTTAAAAGCATTAACATTTAAACCAGATGATGGATACATTATTGATAGTCTTGGATGGGTTTATTTTAAAAAAGGTCAGTATGATAAAGCTAAAAAATATTTAGAAAAAGCTGTTGAACTGGTATCAGATGATCCAATAATTCTTGAGCATGTTGGTGATGTTAATTATGAGCTTAATGAAATTGATAAAGCACTAATTTTTTACAAAAAAGCACTGAATTTTCAAAAAAAAGATGAAGCCAGAAAAAACATTGAGGCTAAAATTAAAAATCTAACAAAAAATGATAAATAGCTTTTTAAATATTTCAAAAAAAAAATTAATTATTTCACAATTTTTTTTAATTGTAATTTTAATTTTTGGATGCTCTCGATTTAAAACAAATCCTTTAGAAATTCCTGTTTATGGAATCAATATCAATAAACTAATTTTATTCATAAAAAATTATAATTCTACAATTAAAAATTTTAAAGGACTTGGAAAATTTTATACCAGTTCTTTTGGAAATAAAATAATTAAAGAACGAATTGCATTTATTGCTGATTTACCAGAAAGACTCAGAGTCGAAGTATTGGGTCCTTTTGGCGCTGTTATGAGGTTTGCAATAAATGAAGAAACCATTTTTTTCTCATCAGTAAATGATTCCAAAATTTATAAAAAAAAAAATTCAAAATGGATTTTAAAACGCTTTATTCCTGTTTTGATTAACACAGAAGACTTATTGATGTTTATATGCTCAAGAATACCAATATATAAATATTCAGCATCAACACTCAGGAAAAAAGACAATGAATATGTCCTGATATTAAAAAAAAGATTTGGTAAATGTCAAAAAATATATCTTGATAAAAAAATGGAGCAAATTTTAAAAGTTGAGCTTTATGATACTTTTAATCGTTTTCTTTATAAAGTACAATTCAATAAAATGAAAAAAATTGATAACTACAATATTTATCAAAATATAATTATTTCTGATAAAAATAATTCTAGTTTTCATCTGGATATAAATAAGATTTATTTAAATACATCTATTTCAAAATCACAGTTTATTTTACAATAAAAACTTTTTATAAAAATTAATTATTCAAAAAATCTACTAAATTATTGCTTTTTGCAGATTTTTTTTGTAATTATATACTTTTTTATATAAAAACTATTTGTTAATATTTATTAACTATTTAATATTATAATAACTTTTTAAGGAGGCAGGCTATGGCAGAACAAAATCAAAAAGGAACGTTCAAAGCATATCAATTAATAAAAAAAGTATATCAATTAATAAAGAAAGATACAGGAAGTGATTCAGAAACTGTATTGGCAGAGCTTTCTGTTGATGTTGATGAAAAAGAAGTTCTTGAACTAAGCCAATCTCCTGATGACACTAAAAAAACTATACCTGCATCAGGCAAAT
>Ga0272440_1003650_pt1 | contig 11384 bp, 2 predicted proteins | sample SSMMMBAug17_FD_192440 | JGI IMG/M metagenome (GOLD analysis project Ga0272440, IMG submission 192440) | Marine sediment archaeal communities from Little Sippewissett salt marsh, Falmouth, MA, United States - SSM-MMB-Aug17 | ecosystem: Environmental > Aquatic > Marine > Wetlands > Sediment ... | reverse complement strand
ATGTCAATGCCAATGGCGGAACAGTCTCATTTCATTTTAATTATGCGGCATCAGGCCTGATATCACCCATTGGCGTGCATGCCTTGATTTATCGTTCGACCCGCAATGACGCCTTTGAAGTCCTTCACACCAAACTGGTGCTGGCAGGTGATGAAACTGTTTTTGATGTTGATATCAGCACCCTTTCAGATGGGTACTATACCCTGGGATTTATCTTTGAAAATGATGAATACGTGATGGATATCACTGGTATTGGCAAAGATGCTGAAGGCACCCGATCTATTGCTGAAAGCGCCGGGCTGACAGTTGAAAATATTTCCTTTTTACAAAACAATGGCGATTTTATGTGCTTTGGGCATAAAACAACTGTAAACGAAATTGTGGTCAGCGATCTTCCGCAATCCATTGAAGCACGATGGTCGGATAATTTTCCGAAATTGGTTGGATTTATGGGATATTGATTGTTGCTTATTGTTAAATCATCATTATATTGATGATATAATAATATTCAAAGAAATATCGCTAATAAAAGGAGAATGTCAAATATGGAAATAAACTATAAAAATGAAAATAGTGAACAATCTAGCATCAATAAAAGATCTCATTTCTCTGCTAAAATTTTAGATCTTATCATAAATCACCCTATAGTTTCAATTATGGCAGGTATCTCTGCATGCTTTTTAACAATATATAGTTTCCTTCACCCAATGTATCAAGAAAAAATTAAAATTATTGAAGAAAAAAAACAATTAGAAATTAAGAATATAAAAATGAATTTTCAGAAAAAAACAAATAGTTTGGAATTGGAAATGAAAAAGGTGAAAGATAATTATGAAAACAAAATTAAACAGATAAAACTCGAAATAAAAAAGATTAACGATGACCACGAAGATGATATAAAAAATATCAAAATAGTAATAGATTCAGAAAATAATGAATTTAAAATCAGCAATATTGTATCAAAGAATACAGAAAATATTTCAGAAAAAGCTATACCTTACAAAAAAGATGATTTTTACGCAATTAAAATACCCAACTGGAAATATGAGAATATTTCAGAACTGCAATATCTTCAGCTAATTGATGACAATACAACACAAATACTACCAATAGATTTGAAAGACGTATTATCAGAAAAATATATTCATTTATGGTACAAAGACAAAGAGATTAGAAAGATAAACAAGTTAGATGATCATAAACCAATAGATGGTATTAAACAAATATTTCCACATATTTATGTTCAAAAAGTTGATATGCGTGATTTAGAAAGATTTGGAAGCATTGAACATATTATTGAAACGATGCTTACAAATCATATATCTCTTGATTTAGCTATTGTATCAAAAAATAAAAATGTTAAATATAAATTACTAAATCTCCAAAAATTAGAAAACATATTGTTTTGTAACTCTATAATGATTTTAAATAATGTTGAAGTGAACAAAAAAGATGAATATGAATACTATATACGAAAAAAAACATTGTTTGTTCCTGTAATAGAAACAAACAGTTTTTATTTAGTTGAAATTATTATTCCCGGGTCTGACTTGAGAGAAATCGGAGAAAATTTTATTTTAACAAAAAAATGGTTGCTAAATTTTCGAATTATAAAAGGCTCAATCTAAAAAAGTTAATAAGTAATAAGTATTAATTCATTAACTATAGTTCTGAAGATATCGAAATTTCAATATCTTCTAGATCTTCATTTTTAGAACTTTTCTCTATACTTACAATTTGATCAAAATCATGTAGCAAGCTTAATGAACTTGAAATTTGATCATTTTTCGAAATCGGTACCTGGAGCATATTTGACGAGTAAAAAAGTGTATTAGAATTTATCATATATTTTGCCTGAATATTAACATTACCGCCAGGGCCATTCGTATGACTATTTCCTGTTCTTTTTTCTGCGTTTCCAATTATTTTGCCATTATTAAAAATTAAATAAACTGGATCAATCCAAATATCACCGCCCATACCTTCTGTGCTAACGATATCGCTTCTAATCGTGCTGTCCGATATTAAAATAAAATTTTTTGCTTTAATATCTATTACGCCATTTTTTCTATCTTCTTCAATGCTGATATTTCCAGTATATTTTGTCTCAGTGGTAAGTATGCTATTGTTGTACAATTTAATTTCATCTGTAGCAATAATCGTTATGAACCCAGCCTTTCCTCCCTGTTCATTTTCAAGATTACTTGCAGAAGTTATAACACCTGAATCTGTTTTCATTCGAGTTGTTTGAATCTTTATATTGCCAGCGTTACCTTTTCCAAAAGTTTCAGTTGATATTATACTCAAATTACTTAGGGTAATGTAATTATTTGATAAAATATCAATAATACCTGAATTACCACCATTGTTTTCTGACAGGCTGGATGATAAAATAGTTGCTTTTGAGTCAAGTTCAATTGATGAAGTTTTTATTGTTATATTACCCGCATGTCCTGGTCCAACAGTTTTAGCATCAATAGCACCACAATCTTTTAATGAAAGTTTATTCGTTTGAATTAATACATTTCCTGCATTTCCTGCATAACTTTCTTTACTTTCTGCGGAGGTTTTAATCTTACTATCTTCTCCTTCAATTGATAATATTTCAGAAGCTATTATAGTAACATCGCCGCCTCTGCCAATTCCATTTGAAAATGTATCGATTTTTCCACCTTTCATTAAAACTAATTGTTTTGTTTCTATGTTTACAGTTCCTGCATTTCCGCCAGCACTATTGATTAATGAACCAGCATAAATTTTGCTATCTTCCTCAATACAGACAGATTCAGCAGATGATATGTAGATATCTCCACCACTACCGATTCCATTATCTGTATCAGATGATATTATTGCACCATTCGTTAACAAAAAGTGATTCGCTTTTATTGAAATAGTTCCTGCATCACCTGCTTCATCATTTAATCCTTCTGCGAGTGATTTTATTAATGTAAAATTGCCTTCAACAAGTAATTTTTCTTTTACATCTATTGTGATATTTCCGCCTCGACCTTTTCCTGTTGTATCATTCGTAATCCAACTGTTATTTTGTATCGACATGTAATTACTTTTTAATAATATGTTACCAGAATCACCTTTACTTGTAGTTCCACTGAAAATGGCACTGCTATTGATATTAATTGAATCAGCTTGTATATCTATAAGTCCTCCATTATTAACACCTTCTGTATAGGCAGTTATTTTACTTTGATTATCAAAGATAAATTCTCCGCCTCTAATGTAAATTTTTCCTGATCTATCACCAGAAATATCTAAAATTGAAGCATCAATAATTTTTATCTTACCCTTCAAATCTGATTTTATAATTATGTCCGAATCCATTGGTATAACTTCACCAGCAGAAAGGACTCCTGCAATATTAATTCTTCCTCCTGATGCTTTTATAAGGGGAATTCGATAGTTCTCCCATCCATCATCATAAATAGTTCCTTTTTCTATCAATATATCGCCACCAATTAGTGAAATTGTTTTGCTCTTAACATTAAGACCAACTTTGTTGTTTGGTGAATCATCATAAACCAGACCTTTGCCTTGAATTGTTATGGGAGCAAATATGCTTGTTGAAAAAAAGCCAAAAGCTGTCGGAGAGGCAGTTGAAAGTAGTTCATTACTGTGAGGTGTTGAATAATAAAAACTATTCTCTCCAAGCCTTAAGTAATCAGAAGTGCTTGCATGAAAAGAACCGCTAATATCTAATGAAACGTCAGGACCGAATACGATGCCTGCAGAGTTTAAAAAATACATATTTGCATTTGGAATTGTCGATTGAAGCGTTCCATTTATCCAGGAGTATTCACCTCCAGTGACCCGACTGATGATATTTTTAATAGAACTTTCTCCTTTGAAACATGCTGTTTCTCCTGAATGTAAATTGAATTTTTCAAAAGAATGAAAAAGGTTTGATCCTTTAACTGTTCCACTACTGTCATTAATCATAAAATTTGGTCCGTGTAGTTCTGTGCCATTTTCTAAAACTATTCCATGAGGATGATTTTCAATGGCCATGCTTGTTTGAGAACTTATACAAAAAATGAATCCGAAAAAAATACTTACAATTTTTTTAATTTTCATAGATCACACAATTTCCTTTCAAGTTTAATCTTCTAAGTAATTTAAAAATAATATACTATGTTGAGTTTATTAAACATTATTCTGACAAATTTTGTAAGATAAATATAGCCTCCGGCAAACCAATTATTTTATTATTTGATATATCAGGAAAATTTGAAATATGTGTTTCAAATTTCGCTAATATTTTTAATAATTTAATTACATCATCAAGAGTGTATTTATCATTTACAGGTTCATAAGGTATTTCTAATAATTGCCTTGACATATTTTGAGCTTTATCTCTAAAAAGACAGTAAACAGTGTTAATAGTTGCGCCACTATTTATTTGCCAATTCTTTTCAGTCGTATATTTTTCCCATTGTCCGTTTATACCAAAACCATCATTGCTTATAAATATTTCAAAAGCACCAATAGCATCAAGATGTAACTTCATATTTTGATCATTTTGATATTCAGCTAAAGACATTTTAATAATATAAGGTGCTACTGTATCTATTTGAAAATCAATTGTCCTGGTAGCGTAAGCTGTATGATTTCTTTTAGCAACGGCAATATTGAAGTAATAGGTCTTCTCATCTCCTGAAAAGGATCTATCAATGGACAAATGATTCATTGCTTCATGATTTTTATCAAATATAGTCTGATCTGAAAAGATATAACCCGGTCGCCTTTCAAATTTATAGTAATATTTTTCATCTGGATCTTTTGGAAGACAGGGATCCCACTCAAAACGAATAGTTACAGAAGATTGTGATGGATTAGTGTTTGAGATACTATATGTTTTTCTCAAATTTCTTACTACTCTAGAAAACTGTTCTTTTAAGGTTACTGGTTTACTTCGTAGTTTATTATTAAATTTAAAATAAACAATTGAGTTTGTAGTGTATTTTTTTGCATTATCACGATTTTGAATTCCCATGTCATTTTTTCCCGCCCATTGATTCATAATCGCTGTTCCATCAACAAATGCCAAAAATTTTAACTGATATTGAGCATCTGGTTGTAAACAGCATATTTTAAAATGGCCATTTTCATCAACAATCGAGTTATTAAGAAATTCGCCATTATGTTCAAATATCTTTACACCAACTTTATAGTTTGATAATTTTCCACTTGCATATCCTGTAACTAATCCAGATAATTCATTCATTGTGTTTTTTGTCAGGATAAAATCAACAGTATCCCCAACTTTCTTGCCCCCTTTTGCTTGTGATGGATAGGTATTCTTATAAGCAGTAACAACATAATCATCCAAAAGATTCCCATGCTGATCATGAGATAATAAACCAAAAGCAAAAAATACTCCATTTGTATTACTAATTGTAGTGGTATTATAACCATACAATCCGCGCATGCTTTTTGAATAAACATTTATGGTAACTTCTGGTATAAAACTACCTGTAGTAGCATCCTTAACATGGCCAGTAATTGCTCCGCCTTTGTTTAGAACAAAATTGATTCCAATCCGAGGTCTTTGATCCATTTTTTTCTGAATAGAAAATTGAGAATGTTTTTCAGGAGTTGCAGTGATTATATAATCAAAGGATTCGGGGACGTTATGCGCTGTATAAGCGCCATTACTATTTGACAATAATTGACAATAATAACCTTGTTTTTCAGACGATATTGTTATAACGACATTTTTCATAGGCAAATTATTATCAGAATAAACAGTTCCTGAAATTTTCTTTCCAAAACTTATTTTTATATTTTTTTGAGTATTAGATGTAACAGAAATATGTTGCTCTCTAAAAAATGCATTTGATGAGTTACTATCTGGAATAACTTTTATAACATAATCATCTGATGGGGGTAGATTTGAAATTTTGTAAAATCCAGAACTATTTGTTATTGCATTTCCTGTGAAGCCTTGTTTGTTTGAATGAATCTCTACATCAACACCACTGACATTTTGTTCTAAATAATCTTGAATGATCCCTTCTATCGTATACAAACCAGCCTCTTTTCGTTTAATAGAAAAATTGATATTATCACTTCCACTTGGGATATCAGTTTTTTGATCTTCTTCGTAAAATGTTGACCAGTGAGGTTGTACTGTTACTTCATAATCATTACTTTTTTCAAGTTCAACTATTTCATAGAATCCATTTTCATTACTGACAGCATTTCCTCCAGACTGTCTTTGTTCCGACCATGCTTTGATAAATATGCCTTCAATTACTTGACCGGCATCATCTGTAATTAATCCAGTTATACTTTCATTGCTTTTTGGAAATAAAGTAAAATTAATATTATTGGTGTTTGATCCAACTAATACAGCACTATCTCGTTGATCAACGTCATCATAGGCTTGATATAAATGATTTTCACTATCAATTTCTACAATATATCCCTTTATTGGAATATCACTTGAGGCGATATCGCTAAGGCCATTAATAACATAATATCCATTTTGATCTGTCAATGAACCATTTCCATTTCCCAGTTCTGGCGACCATGCATTAACCCATACTCCTGATACTGGAAGGTTATCTGACATCACACATCCTTGAATATTATTGGTTGAAAGACTAGTTTTAATATCAATATTTTGATCGGGAGGATAACCCGGTTTTACTTTTCTGGCGTAATCAACTATAAAAGTACTATAACCTATTTCTTTTTCAGAATTTTCATTTGAAACAGTATGATAAAACGTTTTTTTATATAAATTAGAATATGTTGATACAATATAACTCTCATCAGGATCAAGATTTGTTACATAGTAATATCCTGTTGAATTTGTATGAATGCATTTATTGAGGCCTGTATTCTCAGAAAAAACATTCACAATCACATTATTGAGGCCAATATTATTTCCATCAATAACACGACCAGTAAAGCCGAATTTTGAATTTCTGGGTAAGCTAAAGTTAATATCTGTCAAATATCCATTTAATGTTGAAATTTGACTGGCTTGATTCCAATATTGTTCTTGATAATAAAAAATTCCTGAATACTCTGCATTGGCATCAGGAGGTCTGACTTCCATTAGCAAGTTGTTTAATGGCATGATATCGGTGATAATATAATATCCTATATTATCGGGAGATTCATCAGTTTTTGACATTCCTAATTGCTGATATTTTTCATTCCAGACATAAACGAGATATCCACCAAGTCCTTTACCTATATCCGCTGATATAACTTTACCACTAATGGTATTGTAAACAGAGGTAACAAAATGTGCTGAAATTGTATGATTTTTCGAAATCTGCCAAAAAGTATAATTAGAGACCGGTCCTACAGAATTTCCATCAACAAAAACATCTTTTATTTTGTATCCATCATCTGGAACAATTGATATTGTTTTATCAGTTCCCTGAGCAACATAAGAGTCAGAGTTTGTGATTTTTCCTCCAGACTGAGCACTTGTGTTTATGGAGTAATAAGCAGAATCATTCTTTTTAGATGAACTGTGCAATTGTGACGTCGTATTACGAACAATTGAGTTATGTTCAGAAGATCCTTGTCTTTTAACTACAAGTAAATTTTCACATTCTGGATATTTACTCAAGTCACTTTTTAAAAAGTTTTCAGGTTCTCCCTCACCAGATGAAAGTCCACAAATAGAACCATAAGAATATATCGTATCATAAATAATTTTGATGACTCCGCTATAATACATTTCAATTTGAAAAGTATTATACCCTTCACCAGAATAAGCTTCAACCTTATCATATGTAATAACAACTTTATCGTCCAACTGTATCCAAGAAATGTTTGCGTTTGAAGGTTTTAAGTCATCAGAGAGAGCTGAAATTCGTGGTATCCTGAAATGCTCATAAAGTGTAGCGATAGGCGTAGAATCTCCTTGAATAAAACTAATGTAGCCATTACTACATATAGAGAAGGAAGAATACTCATTATGATATAGTTTAATCGTTTTATTTTCGGAAAGTGTGATTAATGCAAAAGAATCATCTGTTAAATTTAATTGATTACTTTCTGGATAAGTTTTCAGTGGATGCGTCAGATCATTTCGGCAAAGATAATAAAAATTTGTTGAATTGTCAGGGGTAAAAGTGAGAACAGTTTTGTTGAGATCAATCTCATCATAAAAAATTTCAGTAAAAAAATCGTGTGCGTTATCTTTTATCTTTATTGTACTGGAATAGCTTTCCCATCCTTTAACCAATGCATTTACTGAAACTATTTGCATGCCATCGTTCAGTTTATCATCAAGTGCTACCAAATCAAAAGTTGTTGATGTCATTCCTGCTGGAATAGTTATGGTCGAGGGAAGTAAAAGTTCTGTTCTATCGCTTGAAAACAGTGCAACAGTTGTATTTTTTCCGACTGTTTTGTTTGTGGTTACCCTTCCCTGATTGGATAAAAAATCACCTTCGATGGCAATTTTTGGAATATCTATACTTAATATCGCTTTTTCATTATCATGAATTATTATTTCTTTTGTTGTAGAATAATTGTCTTTTAATGAGGCTGTAATATTAATTCTTTGTGAGCCATCAATCAATGAATCATCAACAATTTCAAAATCAAAACGAGTACTGGTATAGCCAGATGAAATAATGACTGTTTTAGGAGTGATAACTTCAGAAGGATTAGAAGATTTCAAGTTTATTACAATATCGTTTTCACTTACTTCATCTATGATTACATCTCCAAATGTAAAAAAGGAATCACCTTCAGAATAAGTTTTATAATCAAAAGAAAGTGTCAAAGAGGATGGCAATTTTAAGAGAATTCCATGTTTTCCTACAGAAAAAATATTATCACTTCCATAAATACCTTTTAAGTTGACATAAGTCCCAGTAAAAGGAATAGCTTCTTCTTTCCAGTTATTACCATTGTAATGCAACATTTTAGAAGATATCAAGCTTCCACCTGCTGAAAATATATCGTTTTCATATTTTCCCCATATTGCATTGAGGTCATAGTGCGTGTCATTAAATGGCGTTGGCATTTCAGACCATATTGATCCATCATAAAACAATACAGTACCTTCATTGCCTGCAACATAAATATTGTTTTCTGAAGTCCACCAGATGGCATTAAGATCTTTTGTTGTTACACTGTTTAATCTTGACCATTTATTTCCATTGAAATGTATCATCGTCCCATTAGACCCAACTGTCAAAATATCTGACCTAGAACTACCCCATATATCATTTAGCGAGCATTCTGTGTTATAAACAGGAGAGTCGGATATTTCATTCCATTTATTGCCATTAAAATGTATTATTTTTCCTTTATACCCGACAGAAAAAACATTTATTTGGGAGCTTCCCCAAACAGCGTTCAAATGCTCTCCTTGTATGCAAGGCATTTTGGACCACTGATCACCATTGTAGTGTATGATTGTTCCATTGTTGCCTACCGCAAAGATATCATCTTGATTATTACCCCATAAATCGTTCAAGTGACTTAATGTATTGCTGTTCATTTTTGTCCATTTTTTTGTATGATTGGACAATATTTCGCCATAGTCTCCTACAGTGACCATTCCAAACCCTGGAACATCAAAAATTGAATTAAGGTTGCGTGATGTTATATTTGACATTTCAAGCCAGTTTTCTCCATCAAATAAAAGAATAATTCCATTACTAGCGCTCGCAAAAACATTTCCTTCAACCCCCCATACACTTTCAATTCTATTATTACTTCCACTCAATGGATTATAAATATCTGACCAGTCACTCCCATTGAAATAACAAATAGTGCCCTTGTTACCCACTGCATAAATATCATTTTTTGATGATCCCCAAACGTCATTTAGTTCTAGGTGAGTGGGTGTAATAATATTCCAATTATTTCCATTGAAATTTAATATAGTGCCTTTGTTACCAACAGTATAAATATTATTAGAATCTCCCCATATTGCATTTAGTCGATCTTTAAATGTATTTTCCTCTTGAATCCAGCGTTGGCCATTAAAATTCAGAATCAAGCCACCATTTCCGACAACATAAACATTTTCCCCTGACCTACCCCAGATATCATTAAGATCTTCTGTTGCTTGAAAATCCATCATTTCCCATTCAGCCCCATCGAAGTGAAAAACAACACCATTCGTTCCAACTGAAAAAATATCAAAACAAGAACTGCCCCAAATTCCATTCAGTGTTCCAGATTCCTGACAAAACATTTCAGACCAGGATTTACCATTATAGGAATAAATTAAATAATATCTTTTACCTGATTCATATTTATCACCTACCGCAAAGACTTCATTGTCTGAGCATCCCCAAACCCCATAAAATTCAATATTTTTTGGTACTTCCATTTTATTCCATTGGGTTCCATCGTAGTGAATAACGTCACCCAATTTTCCAACCGCAAATACATTTTTTGTGGAATTTCCCCATAAACATCTCAAATCATTAACTGAAACAGATGGATTTATGAGATTCCAATTTGTTTCAACAGATGATATGGCTTCATATACTATTAGAGGATCAGGTATTACAGCAAATGTGTTTTCTATATTACTTGAGTCTTTATAAATAATATTTGTCTTTATTTTATTAATACCATTTTCATCTTCTGGAATATTTACGTAGTATGAAAAATCTATTGGGCTTTTAGGAATATTGTTCCAAATAAATTTATTGTGGCTTTTGATATAATTATCAGGTAAATCATCTCCTGTACAACTTTCGATTGTCCAACTATCCGGAATATTTAAATTAAGTGCTAACTCAAGAAAATCATATTTGTATTCAATATGGTTTGATACGACCAATATTTCACCAGGTGTATAGGAGTGACAAGAATGTGTTGCCACAATAAAGGGTTCTTCATATACAACCTGTTGTGATTGTTCATAACCTGAACCAAAACGATAATATACAACTGCTTCTATTTCGTCTTTTGATAAGGTAGATGTAGATGTTATTGTATATTTTATGGGGCTATCTGGCATTTCAGACCAATAAATATCAATATGGTCCTCAAATTCTTTATAAGAAATATCATCTGACGCATCATAAGCATCATCAAAGTTGAAATTTTTTTTGATTTGAATTGCGACACCTGTTAAGTTACCAGTATATTCGATTTTAGATTCTATCGTGTGATTTAATATTTTATGGGAAGCGATAAGGCTTTGAGGTTCATTTTTATTTTTTTTTCTGTTTTCTTTTCTTTGCAATTTATTGTTTACAAAATATTTATACTTTTTTCTAGAACAATCATTCATAACAAACCCATCTTCTCCTGAAAGGTCTACCTCATATTGGACAGCACAGTCAGAGTTATAGATTTGAATCAAACGTAGGAGTTCATCAAGGTCGATGATCCAATCCTGTGGTTGCTTGCTAACTGTTCGTCCA
>Ga0272440_1003648_pt1 | contig 11396 bp, 12 predicted proteins | sample SSMMMBAug17_FD_192440 | JGI IMG/M metagenome (GOLD analysis project Ga0272440, IMG submission 192440) | Marine sediment archaeal communities from Little Sippewissett salt marsh, Falmouth, MA, United States - SSM-MMB-Aug17 | ecosystem: Environmental > Aquatic > Marine > Wetlands > Sediment ... | reverse complement strand
AGATGAATAAGATGAATTAAAAGTGTTTGATTTCATCTTATTCATCTTCTTCAGCGTAATCCAGGTTCAAAATGAATAGAATTGACTCTTTCAGAAATGAGGAAGTTATTTTCAGAGCATTCCTTAGAAAGTACACCTTGCTATATTATAAATCATTCCAATATAATATTAACAGGTGTATGACAATCAGGACACTGACAACCCTCAAGATTCGTTTGTTGAATGCGAAATCCAAACCGGTCAATCAGAAGCTTTCCACAGTGATGACAAAATGTGCTTTCTCCATGGTCTCCAGGAACATTACCAGTAAAGACATAGTGAAGTCCTGCATCCATACCAATTTTTCGAGAACGTTGTAATGTTTCAATGGGTGTTGCAGGGCGGTCTTTGAGTTTATAGGTGGGATGAAACCGACTGAGATGCCAGGGGGTATCTGGCCCCAATTCTTTGACAATAAATTCTGCAGATTGTTTGATCTCTTTGGGATCATCATTCAGCCCGGTCACGATCAGTGTTGTAATTTCAACAAATACATCATTTTCTTTTAAACTGACAAGATTTTCCAGGACCGGCTGAATTTTTCCGCCGCAGTATTTTAAATAAAAATGGTCATTAAAGGATTTTAAATCAATATTGGCAGCATCCAGCCAGGGACCAATTGTATTGATTGCCGCCTTTGACATATACCCATTGGAAACAAAAATATTTTTTAAGTTCTGTTCATGTGCCTTTTTTGCTGTTTCCAGTGCAAATTCAAAATATATGGTCGGTTCAGTATACGTGTAAGAAATGCTTTTACATCCATTTTTGATTGCAGTTTGAACGACCTGTTCCGGTTTCAGGGTCATTCCTGCAATTTGTCCTTGATCAGCAGGCATTTGCGCAATATTGGCATTTTGGCAAAACCGACATTTAAAGTTACATCCAACAGTTGCAACAGAATAACTTCTGGAACCTGGCAAAAAATGAAACAAAGGCTTTTTTTCAATTGGATCAATATGTTCTGCAACAATGCGGTCATACACATGGGTGTACAATATGCCATCCTTATTTTGGCGCACATGGCAAATGCCAAATTGCCCATCCTGTATGGTACATTCATGGTTGCATAGATAACACCTTAGCGTTTTATCCTTTAATTTCTCATAAAACAATGCTTCTTTCATATGGCACCAGCCATGACTTCATTGCTTTTTTCAACTTTCAAATCCAATGGATTCAAACGAAAAGATGGCAGAAGAATGACGCTGATTCCCATAAAAGTGCCAAATGGACAACGTTGAAGAAAAGAGCATTGGTCTATCAGTTCACCAAACATATTATCCGCACCTTCTCCCGGCTGACCAATTGTTTTCCATTCTATGGGAACCTTGCCCAGAACAGATTTCAAATGTCGTTTGATTTCACCACTGGAATACAATTGAATTGATGCTTCATTCACCTGTGGAAACATGGCTTTTATTTGAATCCAGACATCCTTAATCGCAAATTTATTCCAGATACCAATAAACAGCCTATCTTTTGTAACCCGAGCGGCTTCTTCAAGAACACTTTTATAATCAGCACAAAATTCCAATGTATTGATCAATAAAGATATATTGAAACTATTGTCATCAAAAGGCAATGACTCTGGATTTCCCAGATGTAAATCCACACGATTACCTAAATTACTTTCGGCAACGTCAATCATGGCTTGTGATGAATCAATACCTGACACAGTCAGTCCACGTTCCAGAAATTTAAAAAGACGTTGCCCTGTTGCGCAACCGATTCCCAATACATGTTCGCCGCGTGCAGGCTGAATCATTTCGAACATTAAACGATTTTCACGTTCAATTATTTTTCGATTGTCCGGATGCCTGTACCAGTCATCAAATAATTGCGCATCTTTTTCATTGAACATATGTGTTGTCATAATTTGAATTCTCCAGTCTGGTCTGAGTCAGACCGAGAGTTATAAATAATGAATAAAATAGCCTTCACCCTTCCCCTTAATATGGGGCGAAAAGAAATGCCCAACAGCATTTGCAAAGGTTCGGGTATTGATAGGTTTGGTAATATAGCCCGAACATCCAACCTCCAATGCAGCATCATTGTCGTCTTTCATGGCATGGGCAGTCAGTGCGACGATAGGAATATTTTTTGTTTGATCATCTTTTTTCAGCACGCGTGTGGCTTCAATGCCATCCATGCCGGGTAAAGCAATATCCATCAAAATTAAATCCAATTGTTCAGTATTACGTGCCAACTGGATGCCATCTTCTGCATTTTCAGCCTTCAAGACATTGTATCCAGCTATTTCTAGAAGGTCTGTTGCCATTTCCATATTCATTGGGTTGTCTTCGATGATTAATATGTTTTTTTGTTTCATAATGACTGTCCTTTTGTGAGAATTCGGTTAATAAGTTGAAAAGTCCTATTTGGAGTCAGATCAATCCCTTGTATGACCTGGTAAGGTATAGGTGGTGCAATTTCCTGTGGAACATTGCCGCGTTTGAGAGCTGACCCCTGATGGACTTCCGCCCTGACCCATTGTATAACTGGTTTTACTCAGAACTCTTTCAAATTCTTCAGATGAACACTTGGGACATTTCATCTCCACTGGCTCATTGGAATTCATAACGAGAATTTCAAAGAATTCATTACACTGGTTACATTTAAATTCATAAAGTGGCATGGTTTTACCTCTTGTTTATTCATCATATTTTGATTGAGTATACCTGTATTTTGTTTTAAAATCAAAATATTTTTACGTAATCATTTTAGCGCAACCTGTACAGAAAACTTTTTTAAAAAATATGATGGATGATAACTCATCTTTGCCTTTCTTAAACCCGAATCTCCCAAATCCTGTTCCCGATTCACCCATTTATACGTACTGGCATCATTGGATAAAAACAACTGGTTAATTGCCTGATACGCGCCTTTATACATTGGACATCCTTTTTCAAAATGTATGATAATCATTTCATCAGAAAAATATTCCGCTACTGTATAGGCTGTAATCAATTGATTAACAAAAATGACCCCTCCGCAGATATTATCAAATGAACGATAGGCATCAAGAACATTAGCAATCGCTCTATTTTCCGATGCCAATGTTTTGTCGGACTCGCAATCTCGCCATGTACACCAGTCTTCCTGCATGGCAAGTGTTTCATCAATGCGCTCTGCATTCAGCGAATAGTATTGAAAATGATATTTTTTGAAAAACTGATTCAGCAAATTCTTTTTTTTATGATAACGATTTCCTTTAAGCTGGATCAAATCTGCTGTAGAATAAACATAATCCCAATTGTCTCGCTCCTCAACAATATCCAAGACAAGCCCGCCGCAATCTTTCCAGATCTCCACCAGTTTTTCAGGAACACGCATGAATTTTACTGGCAGCGGCATTTGATTAAACTCGGATAACCAGTCCACGTGATACCAGTCTCCAACTGGTGCCCAAAAAATTTGATCAGACTTTGTTTGATCAAGCCAGACCAATTGATCTGTAAAAGACCATTGTAGTTGATACGCATCAGCCCATCCATTGATATTAACAAAACTGTAATCCGACGTTTTTTGCGGTGTTTTGCATAAATAGGTTAAATATTCTTTTTGCTTTTTAAGAGAAACAGGTTCTTTGCCTGAAATCATAATATCTCCTGTAAATTGTTATTGCCTGGGAAAATGATCAGAATAAAAAAGTTTAAATCCAGTTTCATTCTCCTGTATCATCAAACACTCAGTACCCGATATCCCATTCACCAGTTCAATACCAGATTCATGACCCATCACCATGAGCGCAGTAGCCAAGCCATCAGCAAATGTACATTGATCAGAAATAACAGATACACTCACAATACCATTGCTCACAGGCCGACCTGTTTTGGGATCAATCACATGAGAATAGCGTTTTTTACCATCCAAAAAATAATTCCTGTAATCCCCGCTGGTGGCAATGGCCTGATTTTCAAGAGATAATGCAAAATAGACATCATGAACATCTGCATCAATTTGCGGACGATTAATCCCCACACGCCAGGGTTTACCATTTATTTTGGTGCCTTTGCCAAAAACCTCACCCCCAATTTCAACCAGAAAATTCTCAATGCCATGTTTTTCTAAAATCCTTGAAACCTGATCAACGCCAAATCCTTTGGCGATTGATGCCAGGTTTAATTCAAGGTTGGGAATTCTTTTTTGCAGATGATGATCGGTAATGTCTATGTTTTGAAACCCCACCTGCTTTAAGCACTGGTCAATCTGTGTATCATCCGGCTTATGCAATTGATTTTTCGTATGACCAAATCCCCATAAATTAACTATGGGTTTGACAGTGCCATCCCAGGCACCATGGGTGATTTGATGTAGTTTTTGTGCCTGCATCATGACCTGAAAAAATTGATCTGATATGGGCAATGATTTTGTGATATCTTTCATCTGATTAAATACAGATATTTCACTTTCAGTATCAAATGTGGACATACTGTGATTGATGTCCCGCAAGGTTTGTGTGATATCATTTTTTAATGTCTGATGATTGAAAAAAAATCCTACATTGTATTTTATATGATAAGATGTTCCCATTGTCTGACCAGATATCAGGCTTTCGCGCTGATAATTGCAACCAGTCAGAAACAATACGACACAAAATTGTATCAGAACATATCGAATAATGATTGAATGGGATTTAAGATCCAGGATATTACACATGGAAATCCTCCTTTTTCAGCACGCCCGGGCGATTCAATTTGAAAGGGTTTGTTTAATATGGCGCAATTGGGATAATACGATTGCATATCAATAGTGATACTCTGGTTTTTGTCATTAGAAATTGTTAGATTTGAGGGAATAGAGAACCCCTTATACATCTGATAGTGATAAAAGGTCACGCGATAAATCAATTTATTGAAATGATTATATTTTTCAAATGATAGGACTTGTGTTGCAGATAAATTAAAAATGATTTTATAACCTGTTTTCCTGAATAGACCTTGTGAAAGCAAAAGAATTTTTTGTTCGTTTTGTGGATCAAAGGTCGCATGCATTTCAGGCGTAATTGGCAATTGTCCATGAAGGAAGGCAATCAGTTCATGCGATTGTATTTGTATGGGAAGGGCATATTTCAATAATAATGCGCCTGGATGGGTATAAATGGGTTTTTCTAAAAATCCGCAATTTAAATAAATCTGATTTTGATTGCATATGAGTTTAAAAGGAGAACCGATTACGCCAAAAGGACTTAACATTTCAGCACGAAATTTATGCGATTTTTGGGATATAAAGGCAATGCGCTCGTTAAGCTGGAATTCAAATCCCTGTGCCGAAATTTTTGCAATGCCTTTGCAAGATACCAACAGGTCATTTATATCTGCGATACGTTTCAAGCATTGGTGAGCAGTTTCATCATTACGCAATTGCGGCACTCGAAATATTGTACATCCATGAATGGTTATCAGTGTCAGGCAAAAAAGAACACTAATTGGAATTCGCATTGATATCATTAAGTTGAATTTCATTTTCATTTTTCGATTGATTGGATGAATAGATTTGTTGAATTTTTTGTTCGATGGATTGTCGATTTTTCGCCTCCTTTTGAAATTTTAGCGCTTTTTCATAATAGTTCAAGGCTGTTTCAGGTTGATTTAATTTAACATAAACGTCACCCATATGCTCAAGAATAATAGGATCGTCAGGTACAAGGGTAATGGCTTTGCTTAAATAAGTTTCAGCCTGGTCAAATTGACCGCGTTTAAAATAAACCCATCCCAAACTGTCCATGATATAGCCATCATTGGGCTTTTGTTCCAGTGCTTTACGAATTAGACTTTCAGCCTCATCCAGAAGAATGCCAGTATCTGCATAGGTGTATCCCAGATAATTGAGTGCATTTGCGTTGTTGGGATGTAATTCTATTACGCGTTTCATTTGATCCATTGAAGCGTCTTTTTTTCCCCATTTGTCATATACCACACCCAGGCGAAACAGAAGCTTGTAATTGGTTTGATCAATAGCAAGGCCATCTTTGAACGTTCTTTCTGCTTGATCATATGCTTGGGCTTCCTCATGAATGGAACCGAGAAACAAATATAATTCGACATCATCCGGACTTTTTAAAATCAACTGTTCAATTAATCCTGCTGCTTGCTGGAAATCCCCTTTCTTTTGAAATAAGTATGCCATCCGAAGCATTGCATTTTCATAATATTCAGAGGGTTCCTCTATTTTTTGATATGATATCAATGCCTTGTCATCCTGCTTGTTTTCTTCATAATGAATTCCCAGATAATAGTGAATGCCATTTGATTTAGATAATTTTTTCTGAAGTGTTTCCATTGCAAACACAGCAATATCATTTTGTTTTTTATCATAAAAGTGCGCTGCAATTTTTTTGATCAGTTGCGGATATTTTTTTAATTTTTTTACAATACCCAAAAAAGATGTTTTGGCTTTTTTCAGCTTATTGTTTTGAAAATAATAAGCGCCAAGTTCGACACTGGCTTGAATGTTTTCCGGATCTTTTTTCAAAATGGTCTGAAACGTCCTGACTGCATTTTTATATTTATTCTGTTCAATATAAATATGGGCGAGTTCAAACAATGGTTGAAGGGTTTGTGGGGATAATTTGCATACTTTTTTAAAATGGTTGATAGCACTATCAAGATTGTCTTGTTCTTTTTCAATCTGTCCCAAAAAAAAGTAAGCAATATGGGATTCAGGATTGATTTTAATCAAACGTTCATAAATATCTTTGGCGTGATCCAACTGCTCATTTTTTTGATAGAGTTCGGCAATCAGCAAATAAATATTTTCTTTGTCTGGCTTCAATTTCAAGGCTGTTTCATAAGATGAGATGGCTTGATCCATTTTATCCATAGCCTGATATATGCCCCCCATGAGCAACCATGTATCAAAATGATCAGGCGACTGTGTGGCAATCTTTTCAAGTATTTCTAATGCGCGTGAATAGTCTTTGGCCTTGATATAGGCATTGGCCAATTCTTTTTTGAGATAAACAGCATCATCCATTTGAGAGGCTTGTTCCAAATGGTTGATATAAGCATCTATATCTTTATCCTCTTTTTTTAACTGAGATTCCATGTAATGATAATAGGCGTTACCGGGTAAGGATAACTTGGGCGTTTCAATAACTGGCTGTTCAATGATAATATCGTGGTTTATTTTTTGCGTCTGGTATGTATTACAGGATGTAATAACGATAAATATTAGGCCCACAATAATCTTTTGTATCAAACAATAAAATTGGGTCACGATGAAAACTCCTTAATAATCGGATTCAAAGCTGCCATTAAATGAATCAAAATCTTTTATCTCGCTCGTAAAATAATCTTTCATTTTTTTGATGACATTCTTTTCAATCTGACGCACACGTTCACGAGAAATGCCATAACTGTCACCAATTTCCTGAAGTGTAACCGGGGTGTCAGAAAAAATGCGATTATCAAAAATAAGTCGTTCACGATCATTCAATTTTGTACGAAATTCAGAAACCTTTGAACGAAGGATCGTTTCCATCTCTTTTTTGGCCACCTGATTCTCGGCGGACTGCTCTGATGCTGCTAAAAAGTCGATACGTTCGGTATCTGATTCCTCTTTTAATGGCGCATCCAGGGATAAGTCGTTGCTGGTAAGTCGTTGATCCATATCAACAATCTCACGTTCAGTTACCCCGAGACGTTCAGATAATAAATTGGGTTTGGGATCAAATCCCTGGTCAATCAGCTTTTGTTTTTCCTTTTTTAATTTAAAGAAAAGTTTGCGCTGTGCCTGTGTGGTCCCAATTTTTACAAGACGCCAGTTATCCATAATAAATTTTAAGATATAAGCTTTTATCCAAAATGATGCATAATACGAAAATTTAACATTTTTATAGGGATCAAATTTTTTCACCGCTTGCATCAAGCCGATATTGCCTTCCTGAATTAAGTCCAACAGGTTTTGCATCCAGATTCGCTGGAATTCCATAGCAATTTTAACAACCAGGCGCAGATTGGATGCTGTCAATCGGTAGGCTGCGTCAGGGTCGCCATCTTCCTGAACTCGTTTTGCCAACGCGATTTCTTCTTCACGTGTCAACAGCTCATATCTTGAAACTTCAGCCAGATAGCGTTGAAGCGGATCATATTGGACCAATGCATTCCCACTGGATTTTTTTGCAACCAGTGCTTTAGATTTTGTTGGTTTGCTTTTTTTGGCCATATTATTATCCAATATTTTTGAAATAATTTCTAACACCCATATGATTGCAGAAATTATTTTTTGATTCAAATTTTTTTGTGGACATTCCACAAATCTTATGATAAACATTTTATTTTTTAAGCGCCTGTAGCTCAGTTGGATAGAGCAACGGACTTCTAATCCGTAGGCCGCAGGTTCGAATCCTGCCAGGCGCATTTTCTGAATTAGCATTTTCAGCATAAGACGTCAATTCATTTTTAAAAATTCCACGAAATTCAAAAAAACTGTAAGTCCTTATCAAGATAATCAAGATAATCCAAAAAGATAATTTAATGACAGAATATCACTTTCCCGATTTCTGGCGTTACAACATGGGTATTTATTCCGCATTGGTAGCTTTTGCTGTATCTTTTTTCACATCAATGTGCGGTGTATCAGGCGCTTTTGTGTTGCTGCCATTTCAGATGAGTGTATTGAACTATTCATCAGCATCGGTAAGTGGAACAAATCAATTGTTCAATATTATTGCAATTCCAAGCGGTGTATGGCGGTATGTTAAAGAAAAACGCATGGTATGGACTGTGATAATCGGAACTTTGCCCGGTGTTTTAATTGGTGTGTGGGTTTGTTTGGAATATCTCTATGATGCAAGGGATCGGGGGCGGGGCAATTGTTGCTCCTTTCTTTGTTTCATTTTTCAATCGTCCTGTTAACGCAGTCGCACCCTTGCTTCTGCTCGGTTTTGTAAAGTCAAAGGCTGAATCATCCCCGGGTTATTAAAGTTGCAGGAACGATTCAGCCAAAAAAGAGCGTTAATTAAGAATCAATAATGGCAAGTGCTTCTTCACGATAGGCATCCATGACATATGGAATGTTGGTAACTTTAGTACATTCTTCTGTCAGTGAAACCAGATCATTTCTTGTAATCAGATGTGTTCGCCATTTTCTGGCACCAGCCATTAACTGTTGCAAACCAACTTTAATCTTTTCCGATGCACTAAAAAGACCGACTGCGCCCAATGGAAAATTATTAACTTCTTCACCATATTTATTTCGAAGTTTTTCATAGCATACAAAAATTTCTTCTTTGGTTGTACCATACTTTGATACAGTTGATGGTAACCCACCATCCTCACCTTTCAACCATCGGTCGATATTTTTGCCGACCATTCCAGGGATCATCAATGCACGTCCCATACAGACTGCTTTACAGAAAGGGGCACCCAATGCCAATGCTTTAAATATGTGATCTTCTGATGAAAATCCACCTGCAAAAGCTATATCTGGAACCCATTCACCACGTTTAGCCAATCGAAGACACAACTCATAAGCCATTGCATGGAGATAAATTGATGGAATTCCCCATTCACACATCATTCGCCAGGGGCTCATCCCGGTTCCGCCAGGTGCGCCATCAATGGTCAATAAGTCAATTCTGGCATCAGAAGACCATTTAATCGCCATTGCCAATTCACGCATGGGATATGCGCCAGTTTTTAGTGTAACTCTTTTTGCACCCAGTTTACGAACGCGATCAACTTCTTTCATAAAACCATCTTGGTCAATAAAACCCAATCGAGAATGACGTTCAAATTCTTTAATTGCGCCATCACGAAATGCCTTTTGATTGGTTTCTTTGGTTGGATCTGGTGTTACAATGTAACCCCGCCGGGCCAACTCAACAGCACGATCCAAATCATTGACCTTGATCTCGCCGCCAATACATTTGGCACCCTGTCCCCATTTCAATTCAATGGTTTCTACACCCAATTTTTCAATCACGTATTCCGCAACACCCAATCGTGTATCTTCAACATTCATCTGTACCAGGATATCGCCGAAACCTTCATGATATTGTCGATAAGATTCAATTCTTCGTCTCATATCAGGCGCTTCAGTCACTTTGCCTTTGGAATCAACTTCAAGGGCAGGATCAATACCACAAACGTTTTCACCACAAACCAGGCTGATTCCTGAAATGGCTGCACCAATTGCAAAATGCTCCCAATTCTTTCTCGCTATTTCAGTAGAACCCAGCGCGCCTGTAAACATGGGGATCTTCATTTTTACTTTTTCTGTCGCACCAAACCAGGTTTCTGTATTTACCTTTGGAAATGTTGCATGATCGGGATCTGCTTCTGTCCCTTCAGCACCCAGTGCATATCCCATAATATTCAAATGTGAATAATCTACAGGATAATCCTTATCTGCACCAGCAGTTATTTCACCAAAAGGTGATGGATACAGTAATTCTCTGCCTCGAAAAGTGGATTTGAAAAGATCACAGTTTCCTTTACACCCATCCACACACCGGCTGCATATACCGGATTGGGGCGCTACATTGCGTGATCGATTTTTTGTTTGGGTTGATTCGTTTGCATTTGGTTGATGTAAGTTCAAGATTGTTTCTCCTTTTTCTTTGAAATTTAATTTATCTAAGATAAGTTTTGCTTATCTGTAATTGCGTCGCCGCTAAATATCAGCTTGGCGGTAACACCAATTTAATAATACACAATTTTGTACTATAAACTGAATTTGGTTATATAATTTTCTTTATAAAAATAAAAATTTTGAATGCAGAATCAGTGCCATCATTTTTGCCACATGTGAAAACTTTATAACTATTTTATAATACTATAAATTAATAGCTATTTTAATTTTTGAAATTGACACAATAACGTATCACAACAAAAAAATATAACAAAATTGTATCGAATGATTCAAATAAGTTAAATTTTATGACAAATATTCAAATACTTTTTTATAATACATTTTTGTGTATATTGAGGGTAATAACTTTTTTGATTGCCACGAATTCAATATACTGCTAAATATAATTACAAATGATCAAGAAAAGTGAGTAAGAAATATTTCGATTATTCATTAACTATTTTAAATATATGGAGCATAATCTATGTATGCGGCACAAAGACAATACAATGATGAATTGATTTCAAGGCATGCGCCAAATTCATATTCTCTTGACAATAAACCTCGAAAAAGCAGGATGAGACTGGTGTACAGCGCTCCGACACAAAATATTGTAACTGATCATGATGAAATCATTGAATCTGATCGATAAAGAAAAGGCTCGTGCTGAAGAATACAGACAGAAACTAATAGCGCCGGGGATTTCTGTATGAAATTTTTACTTTATTTATGGGTGAATTATAGACTCGCCCAGTTAAATTAAAACTATATTGAATGAG
>Ga0272440_1003647_pt1 | contig 11398 bp, 12 predicted proteins | sample SSMMMBAug17_FD_192440 | JGI IMG/M metagenome (GOLD analysis project Ga0272440, IMG submission 192440) | Marine sediment archaeal communities from Little Sippewissett salt marsh, Falmouth, MA, United States - SSM-MMB-Aug17 | ecosystem: Environmental > Aquatic > Marine > Wetlands > Sediment ... | reverse complement strand
TTTATAAAAAACATGAGTTAGTAGGAGAGTTGTTAAATGCCGTAAAAAGATTAACAGAAGACTATTCAAGAGCTTCTTCTCTTGAAGAAATAAAGAGTTTAAGGAAAGAGCCTTTGTCTCCCATTAAGCTGTTGGTGCTGATATTTAATGCGAAATTTAATATGTTAAAAAAGGGGGCATAAAGCCTCTTTTTTACTATTTACTTGGTATAAGGACTCTAAGAAAAATGAACTTTTCAAAGGAGTTTTTATGAAAGCATTTTTAGTTTCACTGATGGTTTTAATGAGCTTGTCAGTGTTTGCCGGACCAGAGAAGCCGAATTGGTTTCGAGACACATCTAGCTTTAGGCGTGGCAACACATTACATGTTTATGGAATGGGAGAAGCAAAAACGGGAGAAAAGGCCGCAATCGTTGCAGTTGGTAGAATTGCTGATGAACTTATAAAGCAATGTGGTGCAATTCAACCGGCCATTTATGACAGGACTTATTCTGCTGGCAAGAAAAATGGTAAGTATTATCATTATCAAAGAGCAACTGTTTCACATGATGATTGCAAGAAGACTTTGGGAATGCCTCCTAAATACAGGAAGCAAATGGTTAAAAAAAATGATCGGATCGCTTACCTGAAGTACAAGCTACACATGGAGAGTCAGGTCACGAATTACAAAAAATGTAGCAACCGTAATCGCTATTGCTATGACTATGTTGTAAGTGAGTATAAAAAACAGAACTATCTAACAGCGATCCTCTATGCATCCTACAGTTGTGAGAAAGGAGTTCACAGTGGTTGTTCATTGGCCTGGGAGATTCACGGGCAAATCCTACGTGGTAATTAAAGAGGCTTCAGGCCTCTTTTTTACAATACGGCCAATAGTTGGTATCTTTAATGGGTTTTAACATACTAAAAGGAGGCCCCAGAGTGAACGAACAACAATCGATCGAAAAACTTAAAGCGTCAGTAAATGACAAAATTACTCTCCAAGATAATGAACCAAGGCTAAGGATTATGAAGCCATTTTACAACGGATTACTTTCTTATCCATCGGAGATAGGAGAGAACACCGCGGCACATGTTGTTTTTTACAACCTTCAGCAGTGTTATGAGCAAACTGGCAATGTCTCCGAAGGAATTGTTGAAGACGTTATTTGGGGGTTTCGGCAGGCAGGTATTCCAGGGAGCGTTACCTGGAAGGGAATAAATGACCTTAAGAAACTTGGTTTTATTTATTTCCACGATGGCACAGGGAGAGTTTTGTTCGGGGACGCCACAGAGAAAATGTGGTTTAGATGGTCTCTTAAATTTCTAGATATTCTCGCAGGTGTTAATGGCCCCAAAGTGCTTTTAGATAAAGATAAAAAAATTGAAGCAAAAGATGTGGACTGGAGGGATATTAAGTGAATATATTGCATCTATGTGACACCCCGCTTTCGGGTTCGCCTTACAGGTTAATGAAAATCCAGCAAAAGGCCGGACATAATTCAAGATTGATAAATGCAAGAGTTAAGTACTCCGAGCATTCAGGGATAGAGTATCCAAAAGATATTCTCTTGCAAGTAGATAAAAGAACAAAGTATCCTATTTTTGATAAGGATGAAATTTTTTACCTTTTTGAAAATGCCGATGTTATTCACTGTCATAATAGATATAGAGACCAGTTTATTTTTAGGTATTACCCCGAGCTAACAAACTTCCTTTTTGCCAAGAGAACTGTTTTGCAGTTTCATTCAAACAGATATTCGCTAAAGAAAGCTAATGTGAATATTAAAGACCACACGCTAGATGTGAGTTTAGTTGTCGCCCAATACCAAGTAAGGCATTTTCCTGAAAGCATCCCTGTCCCAAACGCCATAGACATCTATGATCCTATCTATATGCCAACCAAAAACAGGTCAAGCAAGCACATTGTTTATAGTCCGTCTAATACTGTTTTAAAAGGTTGGAACAACAAGGGGCACCAATTTATAGAAAAGTCCCTTAGGCTTTTTAAACAAAAGGCCACTTACGACATTATAACTAATACACCTCATCTTGAGTGCATTAAAAGGAAGCAGCAAGGCAGTATAGTGATTGATGAGATAATGACAGGTAGCTATCATTTATGCACTCTGGAAGGGCTTTCTCATGGTCAGGTGGTTTTTTGTAACTTGGACGACAGGACTATTGATGCTGTTAGCGAGGTCTCGAACTCTCCGCTTCCGGTAATAAATTCCGATAAAAAAAATTTTAAAACTCTCCTTAATGAACTACTCGAGGATGAAGAGAAGATTTCAGAATTAGGAAAAAAGTCTCGTAATTTTATGGAAGAGAACTGGAACCCTGATATTATAAACAAAAAGTACGAAGAAGCTTATAAGGTTTAATAATGATGAGAATTTTTAGACTTACTTTTTTTGTTAGGTCCCCTAAAGTAACGCCTCTTTTAGTAAAACTGTACGATCATCTTAAAATTTACATAGAAACGAATTTTAAAACCACCTCAACTAATACTTGGGAAAAACAAACATTTACTTTTAATATAAAAGACGGAGAGCCGTCTACGAATTTAAAAATTACAGTCAGGAGCATTGACGGCAGTTGCGATCCTTTAGTGGGTGCGGTTTCGGTAGAGGAAATAACAAATTCATAATCATTTAGGAGTCTTGTGTGAAAAAAATTTTATGGCATCTGCCTTATGCTATTATTGGGGGCGTTGAGACGTTGTACGCGACAATACTCAAATATTTGTCTCCTATGCCTGGTCTAGAACATTATGTTACTTGCCATAAAAATATAAAAAACTGGGTGGCCTTGCAATATAAGGGTAATGCCAAGATCTTTCCTTATAGTGATGTAGAGGAGCTTGCAAAGTCTTTAAAAACGATAAACCCTCACTTGATTATGGGGACTCATGGGTTGACCCTTTACCAAGCACTTAAGAAGACAGATAAAATTCCTGTCATTGAAATCGTACATGGGAGTCATACGTGGGTAGAACATAACTCCCACATGCCAAAAGATTGGACAGTGCATGTTGTCTGTGTTTCGAATTCGGCACAGAGAAATTATCATAAAACTTGCCAGTCAAAAATCTCTTCTTCTGTTATAATTAATGGGGTAGACACCGAAGTATTTTATCCAAAAAAACATTTCCAAGAAGTCGCTAAGAACATTGGTTATTTTGGGAGATTTCTAGAGGAAGATAAGCACCTTAAAAAAATGATTGATGCATTTAGGTCTCTTGGTAGTATTCCTGCGACACTGTATCTTGTGGGTGGTAAACCTGTGGAGATTTTAGAGCTCAAGAAATATGTTAAAAAAAGGGTGCTAAGAAATCCTGTTCTATTCTTTGAGCACACAAACCAGCCCCAACGACTGTATGAAAAATTAGACTTATGCACGATTCGTAGTCAGGCCGAGGGGTACTGTAACTCTGCGGCAGAATCTTTGGCATCAGGAACTCCTCTTGTTTGTTTTAACTTTGGTGGAATACTCGATCATGTTCCAAAAGGGACTATTGCTGTGGGAAATACTCAGGCCACATATGCCTCACAACTAAACAAAGTTTTTAAAGATGCAGGTCTAAGAAGAGACATGAGAGAAAAGGGGCTTCAGTTTGTAAGAAATGAAGGTAATGCCAAGACTATGGCCATCAGGTATTACGACCTCATAAATTCTTTTTTAGGGGTCTCACTGCAAAAAAAAGAAGAAAAAGTTGATATACCATATCTGGGAGAGTGTACCATAAATTCGTCCACCAATAATCTCACTGCAAAAAAAATTGTTGGAGTTTTTACTCCTTATTGGCATGGAATAGCTACGGCCACCAAAAATATAACAAACGCTCATGTTTACTGGGAAAAAAACCATAAAGAGATCGTTAAGAAAATTATTAAACACTCTCCTGACGCTGTGCTTTTTAGTGGATTGCCAGAGGGGTTTAATGATGCCGCAATGCTTCTTAGACAGAAACGCCCTAGGCTTCCCATCTATTCGTATTATCATGGAGGGGTTTCTCATTTTTCATTTGCAAATGGGATATATGGACAAGGGGAAAGAAGTGCTCTAGACGCAATTTTAACTCTCACCCGAAAAAATGTTTTTAATAAAATAGCTGTGTCTTCACCTGGAATGGAAGAAATCGGGAAAGCAAACGGTATCCCTTTTGTCTATTGTGGGAATGTTATAGAATTGTTGCCACCTGTAAATGTAAAATATTTAGACGGGATACATATTGGGAATTGGAACAGGCATTTGGATCACAAGCATACTTCTATTGGTATTGCGGTTTCTAATTTAATAAAAGATTCCTATGTGCATATGCTGGAATGTTCCCATAGAATCCCTGCTTTAAACTACAATAACGTGAGATTTTACAAGGAAATGCATCAATCAGAGCTTTATAAAAAATATAGGCAAATGACGGTTAATTTACAGTTAAGTTTTATTGAAACCTTTAATATATCGGTACTGGAAATGTGGGCCTGTGGAACTCCTGTGTTGCTAGGCCCTGGTAACAAGGTTTTGGTAAAAGGAAACAGTTTCTTGGAAGAGGTTTGTTATGTTGATGATCACACAAATCCCGCTATTGTAGCAGAAAAAATACTTTACATAAAAAGAAACAGAGAAAAAGTGATCATAGAATCAAAGAAGGCCCTTAAGGTGTTAAACGAAGAAACGAAAAATCGATGGAACAAATTTTTTAATAATTAAAGGACTTACGATGAAAATAGCTTTTTTGATGGCCTCATATGATACGATGCATTTTTTTAAAGTTATGGCCGATAGGCTTGTTAAGCGAGGGCACACAGTAAAAGCGTTCCCTGCAATGCCTACATCCATAACAGGAGGACGGTACAGTGTAACGCAATGTAATTGGCATACATTCGAAATAGATCCCATAGAAAATTATAACCCTGACAGGATTATAGTTTGGAATGGTTATCATGCCCCTTTTAGTGCCGCAGTTAGCTACTTCAAAGAAAAATATAAGGTATTGCACGTCGAAATGGCGTGGTTGCCACAAAAAGGTAATGTTTATTACGATACCGCAAACATAGGGGCCAGATCAGGAATTGCGAACAGATGTTCTCTTATCAGTGGTAAGGCCACTCCTAAAGAAAAAGAAGTCTTTTCAAATATAAAAAAACTATATTTCCCAAAAGCAAAACCAAAAAAACTACCCGAAAAATATATAGTTGTTCCTCTTCAACTGGAAATGGATACATCTATAACTCTTAACTCTCCATTTTTCAAAACTATGGATTCTCTTATTGGGTATGCATTAAAAATGTCTCCCTATCCAATTGTAATAAAGCCACATCCTAAAAAAATGATTGACAAGAAAAACTTTGAAAAGTTCAAGGCAATCGCACCAGCAGACCTGAAAGACATCACAGTAATTGAAAACAATGAAATCGACATGAACACTCTGGCGGCCCATTCCTCTGGATTGATAGGAATTAACTCTACAAGTATGATAGAAGCTGTAGTCCACTTTAAGCCGATGATTCAGCTTGGCGATAACGTATTTTTTATGCATCACTTTCCCATGTGGGAACATAAAAAATCAGTCCATGAAGTGTTTGAAACGGACAAAAGTTATTATGAAGATGCCTATATAAAAAAATTGGCCTTCTTGTTTGTAAACCAAGTTAGTACATTAAATCCCCAACCGTGGGCCATAGAAAAGATTGAAAAATGGCACCACCTTCAACAGGAAGTAAAATGAGTGTTAGATCAGAACTAAAAAAAATCAGTATAGCAAAGCAAAATCTTGAGTCTGGACCTAGAGAGAAAAATTTGGTTTCGGTGTGTGTCCCCAATTACAATAAGGGCATGTTTTTAAAAGAGACCCTAGAGTCTATTGCTTGTCAAGCTTATAAAGATATCGAACTATTATTTGTAGACGACAACTCAACAGACCTCTCCCTGAAAATATTTAAAAGGTTTGCATTTGAAAATAAAAAAAGATTTAAGTCAATTAAAAGTATTTTTCTGGATCGGAGAGTAGGTAACGCTTGGGCCACAAACATGGCATACTACCTGTCCAAAGGTGAATTTATAGCTCAAATGGATTCGGACGATATCTCTTCTCCAGAAAGGATAGAGAAACAAGTTTCATACTTAAAAGAAAATAACCTAGACTTAGTAGGGACAAATTTTTCAACAGTTTCTATTGAAAAAAAATATGTGACAAATGAAGATGGTGGGTACTGGCTAAAGTTTACAGAAGAGGAGATTCAAGAGTCATACGAAAAAGGTGTTCATTGTGTATGCTTCGGGACAATCCTCTTTAAATATTACGTACTGGAAGAACTTGGAGGTCTTAACAGGTCTCTCATTGGAACAGAGGATTGGGACTTTATAGACAGAGTTTACCAGTCTGGATACGGAATAGGAAATCTAAGAGAGACATTGTATACATACAGAATGCATCCCAACCAAAGGAGCAAGCTCTTTCATAAGCAATAAAAATAAAATATATTGGTACAAGAATCCTGAGAAAAAATAAGCTTTTCAAGGGAGTTTTCATGAAAACTACTACAAAAAAAAACATTGCTGAATGGACAAATTTATTCATTTGCATACTTGAAAAAAATGGTTTCCAAAAGCAAGACATGGCTCAGGGGCTTGGGGTTACACCTCGCACTATTTCCAACTGGTCTAAAAACGGGGAGAAAACATACGTTCCCAGGAAGTACACTTTTATTCAATTGTGTACTGCATGTGTTAGGATAAGGTCTTTTGAATTGTCTAATGAAACAATTGCTGGATCTTCCGTCGCAAAAATTTTGCTAGGTTATGACTATATAGATCCCTCTGATAATACACTATCTGCCGTGATAAAATCTTTTATCACAAGATGGATAGGAAATCATTCAAAAGAAAATTGTTTCATAAACAGTATTCTTGCAAATAACCAAAGCGACTGGGAAATTATTTTGGATCTCCTGAGAAGAAATAAAAAAATTATAGTTGGGCCATAAAAGACCCACTCGGGTCTTTTTTTAGTATCTAACTAAAAAATAAAATTTGTTGGTACAAGACTTCTGAGAAAAATAATAATTTTCAAAGGAGTTTTTATGAAAGGATTTAGAGAAGTTGCTGAAACAGCAGAAACCAAAGAAATTTCCCCCAGTTTCCGTGAAAAAGTTGACATGTTGGTAAACGAATACACCTCTAAAGAAGAAAAACGTATTAAATGCGCTTCAGAGTTGAGCGGCCTTATAATGGAAGAAGAAGGTCCAAATGTGGAATGGTGTTATAAGAGAATGGAAGAATCCCTGTATCCTGATTTGGATGAAGCTGTTAGTGAGTTTAGTGAAAATGACAGCACTGAAAAACTTGCAGAAGCTATAATGCTAATAACAGCTCATGTGGCCTCACAAGGTCAACTCGTAAGATTCTGTCAATTCATTTCCCGACTCTTATTTGGTAATAAAATGAATACTGAAGAAATAGTGGACTTATCTATGAATATCCCAGGCTTAATCCGAATCAGGGCAAGAGAAACCTTAGAATCAATGAGCAATGATTCTATAAGATCAGATTACCGAGGGTTACGCAGAGAGATTAAAGAGCACACTATTTTTAAAGGCATTGAATTAATGGGATTAATTCAATTGGTTTTGGATGCAAAACTAGAGAAGTAAAAAGACCCGAGTGGGTCTTTTTTTAGTATTTAACTAAAAGATGGTATAAGACTTCTGAGAAAGGAGAAATTTATGACTGATTTTTTTAAAAGTCGTGATGAAGACCGCGACTCTAAATATGTTCCAAACTATACCTTTATTACCTCACAAAAGGCCTTAAAGAAAAATATTGACGAGATCATGAAACTTAAAATGTGGGTTGCCGATTCTGAGACCACTGGGTTAGATCCTCACTCTGATAAAGTAATAATGTTTCAACTAGGAAACCACCAGCAACAATTTTTAATAGATACAAGAGATGTGACTGATTTGGGGCCACTAAAAGAAAGAATGGAAGATGAAAGTTTTATCAAAATCTTTCACAATGCACTCTTTGACTACAAAATGATAAAAGGAACTTTCGGGATCAGTATGGAGGGTCTTCAGTGCACAATGATTCTGGAGCAACTACTTTGTGCTGGACTAAAGAAATATGGCTTTTCCATGTTTGACTGCGGATTAAAGTATCTTGGTGTAGTCATCGATAAAGAGCAGCAAACAAGTTTTATCGGTCACACAGGTCCATTTACTTTGAAGCAGCTAAGATATGGTGCTCTGGACTGCGTTTATCCTTTTTATTACTCTCGTATCCAATACAGGTTAATGAGAGAGCAAAATCTCACTACTGCATATAGAATTGAGTGCAATGCGATTCCAGCATTTGGTGACATGGAATTTTATGGAATGCTCTTGGACGAGGAAAAATGGAAGGCAAACATAATAGACGAAGAAAGAAAAAGGGATGAAGCTCTTAAGAGATTTCAGGTAGAGTCTTCTAGGTTTGTTCAAAAAGATCTATTTAACACTGTAGAAGTAAACCCAGCTTCCCCTAAGCAAGTTGGCGACCTTCTTCAAGACGTATTCGACAGAAATGATCTTATTAAAGATCCCAAAGTAGATAAAATCAGCACTGACGATTTTATATTAAAAAGATTAAATGCAAAATACAATAACCCTCCTATTGTTACTGCCCTTCAAGACTATAGGGAGCATGACAAAAAAGTCAGTACTTACGGACACTCCTATATTGACCACATCCACCCTTTGACAAGACGTTTTCATCCCAAAATAAACCAGATAGGAACCGACACAGGAAGACCTGCCGGAATGAAGCCCAACATGCTGAATATTCCAGCTGATGAAAAATACCGCTCCCCTTGGGTTGCTGGACCTGGAAGAAAAATCCTCACAAATGACTACAGTGCTTGTGAGCTTCGAATTATGTCTTCCATGTCACGCGATCCTGCTATGTGCTCAGGTTTTAACTCAGGGGTAGATTACCATACCTACACGGCCACTCAGTTCATTATTGATAATGACGAATGGCTTCATGAAATCATTCGTCATCCTAAAAATGAGCCTGGAAAAGGGAGAAAAGGTAGCGTTGTCTTAGATGAAAATGGAGCAAAAGTAAAAAACCCCTTTAAAGGGAACCTTCTTAGATATGAGAGAGTTACTGCAGATCAAAGAAAAATCGCAAAGGCCATAAATTTTGGTTTGGCCTATGGTGAAGGAGTGATGTCTCTTGCTGAAAAACTAAAGATTTCCAGAAATGAGGCCAAACAGTATATTGAGAGGTTTAATATCAAGTTTAGCAGGTTAGTGAAATGGCTAAACTCTCAAAAAGATAATGCCTTAAAATATTATTTTGCTGAAACGTCCTTGGGAAGGAGACGCTATTTTTACAAACCTTTTATGCCGAAGTGGAAAAATGAATGGAATGAACTAGAAAAGCAAGGGGTAGACTTTAAAAATCCCTATCATAAAGACCTGCCTAAGGAATGGAAAACATACTATTCAAAGCAGGCATCTATAAGAAGAGAGGGGGTAAACTCTCCTATCCAAGGAGGTAATGCGGATATTACTAAAATTGCCATGTATGAATTACGAAAATTTATACGGGCCATTGAGAAGAAGTACAACGGAGGGAAGTACCTTGCTCATGTTGCCCTGCAAGTATATGATGAAATTGTTGTAGATTGTCCTGAAGACTATGCTCCAATGCTTGCTGAGGCAATGGAAAAGATAATGAGGGATGCAGGGCAGTGTGTAATAAAGGATATTCCCGTGGAAACTGGGTGTATTATAGGAGACTCATGGACTAAAGGATAGTTTGTGGATAATAAGAGAAAGGACGTTCTCTGTCTGAATACAAAAGACAAAGCAGATGTGCAGCAGAAGCTGCAAATAATAAGAAACAGGTTCAAAAAACGTGTTTGCAAAAAATGTGGTGACGAGATCCATTTTGTATCACAAGAAGGCGAAAAACCCCTGGCCTATAATGTGGATGGATCGACCCCTCACTGGAAAACTTGCCCTTCCAGCCTTTATACCCAAAAAAAAGCGTCTCTAACTATAATGAGAAAGCTAGCGGCCTTTTTTTTGGTCAAACATAATGTTGATCTGGAAGGAGAGGTTAACTTAACCCCTAGAGAAGTTCAGATTGTTCAGGCCTCACTTGAAAGTTTATTGGAAAAAACTTCTGAGACAAATTTAGATCTAAATAGTAATCCAGAAGGTGAAAAGGTGAAAGGTGATATGTCTTTCAAGCCTCTTCCTTGCGACAGCATAGGAGATCCCGATGAAGAGAGAGCTCCGTCAGAGGAGCTTGTCTCCGAAATAGAAAAAGGCGTAAAAGATGGTCCCATCAAACCTAACACTGCAGAAATGAAAAGGGCCATAGAGGACATTATACAGCATAGCAGCGAATAATCATGGATCAAACATTTGATCGCCTTTTTTATACAAGATGCAGCTCTCTTGCTGGTGTGGATGAAGTTGGGGTTACTTCAATAGCTGGACCAGTGGTGGCCGCTTGTGTCGTTTTGCCAAGACTGACACCTGAAGACGATTTGCGTCTTTTTCTAATTGATGACTCTAAAAAACTATCTGAAAAAAAGAGGATGCAAAATGCAAAAATTATCCAAAAGAATGCGATCGCATACGGTCTGGGTATTGTTAACCCTTATGAGTTTGATGCTATACATTCATTTAGTTCCTGCAACCTTGCAATGAAGAGGGCCATACAAAATTGTTTTCACCGCTTCGGCCCTTACAGTCTAGACTTTTGTATAATCGATGGAGACAGGCAGATAGATTTAGATGTACCTTATGAGCTAGTTGTAAAAGGTGATATGAAGAGCTTAAGCATTGCTTCGGCCAGTATCCTTGCAAAAGTTCATCATGATTCAATAATGAAAAGGTTCCACTCAATGAGACCGGAATATGGTTTCAATAGCAACAAAGGGTATCGTTCTGAAAAGCATTATGAAGGTCTTGACAAAAGAGGCATTTGGACCGGGGTTCACCGTACAAGTTTATTCCCTATTTGCAGGGAGCCTCACGAACAATATCAATGGACAAAAAGAAGAAAGATCTGGATAAAGAAAACAGAACATGCTTTGTTGGAGGAGCGATGAAATTAAAAAAGGAATGGATAGTCGATTTTATACATCACTCAAACGGGATAGAAGGGATTCTTGCAAGCAAGGCAAGCATTATGTCCTCTTTGTGCACCACTGAAGCAAACACTCATCCATACATAAAAAATCAAATAAAGTGTATTGAATGGGTTGTAAAAAATAGAAAAAAACTTCCTACACTAAAGACAATATGTGAACTGCATGGTATTTTACTTGACAACATAGACAGATTCGCGGGCAAATTTCGCACTCTAGAAGTCAGAGTTGGCGATCACCGCCCACCAGGGAGTTCGGAAGTGACCTT